>Ga0306920_100001857_pt1 | contig 26311 bp, 26 predicted proteins | sample flu12Cox44000170_FD_204666 | JGI IMG/M metagenome (GOLD analysis project Ga0306920, IMG submission 204666) | Lab enrichment of tropical soil microbial communities from Luquillo Experimental Forest, Puerto Rico - flux4day.12C.oxic.44.000.170 (v2)... | ecosystem: Environmental > Terrestrial >...
GTTGTTCCGTTTTCATGCGGGTAGTTTCGCTGCCGCTTCTGGTTTCGCCGATCTCTTCGAAATAAGTCGTCGAACGACATGGCCTTTCCACATCCACAATCCCGAAAGGAGCAATACAGGAAGAACGACATACCGAACAGCGGGGGCGTAATTTGGAGTGTCCGAAGGTGAATCATAAATGTAACCGAGTATCGGAATGCCACAGGCAATGTGGATCCAGCGAAAAATCGAACGTTTGGTGGCTTCTGTCATGATGAATTTGTCCTCCTCTTATCCGTGATACCGGGTCATCTACTCTGGCCTAGCCTAGGCGGCCAGTTGGGCGTTTCAATACCGAACTGCTTGGCATACTCCGCGTTCAGCCGTTGCCAGCCGTTGAACTTCATGGCCTCGGGGCCGACGATGCGTCCAATGGGAGTTCCGCTCAGAAGGTGATCCAGAACATCGAAGCAAATGTGCCACCCGGCAGCGCCCATTGCGATGAAGCGGTGACCGATGTTGGTCCACAGCGTCAGGCGGGTGCCGCCACCAAAGGCTTCGAGTTGCCAGCGCATATCAAAACCGCCCCAGTTGTACTCAAGCACCTCGGGAGCGTCGGCTCGCGTCACTTTTGTTTCGGTAACGTGCGGCGCGGGCGCTCCCACCGTGGTGAGCTTCACCGTGGCTCCAGCGGTACCCAGACTCCCATCGGCGTCGAAGGGCGCCCACTCGCGCAGATGCACTGGGTCAGTAAGCGCCTGCCAGACTTTTTCCGGCGAATGACGCAGTTCCCTGGCGAGAATGAGCGTCCACTTGTCCCCGTCCTTTCGTACCTGTGCCCCGCTGGCCGGACCCGGTGTGTACTGCTCGCGCTCGCTCATCTTCTTCTCCTTAGCGTGAGTAGCGTGCCAGCTGGGTCAACTGAATGAGGTTGCCGCAGGTGTCCTTCAGCATCGCAATGGTCGAGCCGGTCACGTCGGTAGGCGGCATCGTGAACTCGGCGCCGCGGGCCTTGATCCGCTCGTAGTCGCCCTTGACGTCGTCGGTGAAGAACATGGCCCCAGGCTGGCCCTGTTGAAACAACGCCTGCTGATACACTTTGGCCGCGGGGTTGTTGTTCACCGCCAACTGCAGCTCCGTGCCCTCCGGCTCCTCGGGCGAGGCCACGGTCAGCCAGCGATATGGGCCGTTACTGAAATCGGTCTTCTTGGTAAAGCCCAATACCTCCGTATAGAAGCGCAGGGCCTTATCCTGGTCGTCCACGTATATGCTGGTCAATTTGATTTTCATCGCGTTTCTCCTTTGTCACGTTCGCGGTTTGCGCCGCGTCGTCCTCTCCTTGGCTTGCTTTTCCTTGGTGTTGACTGGTCCATCCGGTCGAGGTGGCGTTCGAGAGCATCCACGTGAGCCGACCAGAACCGGCGAAACGGAGCCAACCAGGCTTCCACCTCCTGAAGCGGTTCTGGCTTCGGCCGGTAGGGACGGCGCTGAGCGTCCACCGTGGATTCCACGAAACCGGCCTCACGCAGCACTCGCAGATGCTTTGACACGGTCGGCTGCGGCATGCAAAGTTGACGCTCGATCTCTCCAACCGACTGTTGGGACGAGACCAGCAGACTCAATATCGCACGGCGGTTCGGCTCCGCAATGATTTCGAACACAGATTCCTGCTCTTCGTATACTTCAAAGAGCATATACTTGTCAAGGCATATAACGCCGCTGGGCCGGGCTTGGCGACATCGGGGTGACAGTGAAAAATCTCGAATACTCGCGTACCGGAACCGGCATCCGGTTAGCGACTATGCGCCAGGGGCTGAAGCTTTGAATGTCTTCCAGCGCTCCTTGGTAAGCTCCCAAACTTCGCGCTCCGTATAACCAGGGTTCACATAGACTGCAGGCTCCGTCCTTAGAAACACTGCTCCGATCTTCTCCTTCATTTGCCGCGAGGCGGGGTTGCCAACGGCATTGGCAAGAACCAGTTTTTCAAATCCAAGGACATCGAATGCGTAATCCGTGACTGGCTTCACCGCCTCCGTCATGATGCCCTGCCGCCAGAATTTTTTCCCAAGCCAGAAGCCCCTATTGCTCGGAGTACCTTCTCGCTTCAGCCATATCGCGCCGATTAATTCGTCCGGCGCAGGCTTCAAACATATGCCCCAGACCCATTGACCCATACATTGGTTGGGAATGACGGCGGTGCGGATATACTGAAGAACCCCGCTTTCCGGGTAAGGCCACGGCACAATATGACTCATAGTGCCTATCACTTCGTAATCTATAAAATGCCTCTCATAGGCCGGCGCATCTATTTCAGTAATGTCGCGAAGAATAAGCCGGGTGGTTTCAAATCCAGGAAGTTGTGCCATACACATCGGAATCTGCGTTTCGACCTTGAAAACGATATCATTGTACGTCTGACTCGCTTGTCTCCGACATTGTCAGACATTCTTCATCAGCGTGCCCCGGGCGGTCCGCTACGCCACCGACATGAGCCGGAGCGCCGCATCTTGCCCCTGAAGAAACCCGGTCGTTTTGACTGCCCCATGGCTCGGTTTCGGTTCATTGAGACCTTTTCACCCCCTCATAATCGCATTAAAGGCTTCCTTTAGACCGCCGGCGATTCCGGCCGCATCCTATTTGTCGGCAAAGGAGGCACCTCATGAATCTACCCGAAGCGCCCATTGCACACGAAGGCTTCTTCGCCACGCACTTCTTCACCATCAGGGATCAGGAAAGATCGAAGGACTTCTATGTCCGAATTCTTGGCGGGAAAGTGATCAAGCCGGAAAATCCGTGCTACATCAAGCTGGCTAATACCTGGATCATTCTCAATTCCGGCGGTGGCCCGACTCCCGGCAAGCCAGAGGTTCTCCTCGAAACACCGTCCGATCTCAACAGGGTCAATAGCTTTCTTAACTTGCGTGTCGCCGACATCTGGGCTTGTTACAAACAATGGCGCGATAAAGGCGCGTTCTTTCTTACCGAGCCACTTGACAATCACGGCTGGGAATGGCGCTGCTACATGCGTGATCCCGACGGCTACCTCATCGAGGTCGGCCAATATACTCAAATGGCCCTCGACCGCTTCAAAAACGACGGCGGTTAAGTTGCCAGACAACTTCACACCGAATGACGCGAGGATACACTCTGCAACACCTGTCAACTCGCATCACCGTCGAGCGGTCGGTACGAACGAGGTCACTTCACTGGATCACCGTATAGTTCTTTTTCCGAAATTACGGGCTCGCTAGCGAATTGCTTGCCGCCACGGGCCGCGGCTCCAAACATCGGTCCACGGGCGGGTACCACCGGCGCAAAACTCATGAAGCCAATAGGCTGTGAGACGTCGTCATAAACCGCCTCCATGCCGCCTTGCAGGAAATATGTCTCATGCCAGAATCCGGTTCCACCGGAGTCTCCTAGAAAGTCTTTCCACCATTGCCGGTGGGGGGCCGAACGCGTCCATTTGAGCAGGGAGTCGGCGTCTCTCCAGTACTGGCGAATTCCGAGATGCATGGGAAATAGGGAGTACACAAAGATTTCATGCCGCAGAAGTCCATCCGGCTTCGCCGCGGTTGACGCAGAAATCTTTGGACCAAAACCAAGAAGTGTCTTGATGCCTGCCAGGCGATTCACCCTCATCCCGAGATAGATCACGACCAGGTCTGGGTAACCCGAAAGGTCAACGGTTCGACGATTAACGCGGGTCGTCATTGTTGCCTCCATTTTGACTTGACGTTAGCACTCATGAAGCCGAAGACGCGCGCCTGCATCGTTTCGTTCGTTGCGCTGAAATTCTTGCCTTCTGAGGTTGTACCCCGCCGTCCCCAGCTTGCTGATCTTTTTGTAAGTGAGGGTAGAGACCCTTTTAGGAGTGAATGGGGCCTTCATTACGGCTACCTAGTGTGAAGGGAGGCAGGCCAGGTCTCCTGCCTCCCTCTTTTCCCCGTTAAGGGATCCCGATTAGCCTGACGGAGGGCGGCCAATCGGTCACTCCATCATACTGAGGGGTGGCATGCAGAATCTCGGTTGGAGCCTCTGCCGCCACTCAGTACTGAAGGAGTATTTGGAGCCATTGTAATTTGGTGGTGGACGTCGTCTATCAGGTAATCACCGCATTTTTTGATCATATTCGTAGTACAACCGCCGGGGCAAACACTACTGGCAGCGGAGGGCGGTCACGGGATCGACTTGCACCGCGCGGCGGGCGGGCAGATAGCTGGCAAACAGGGTTACGGCAAGTTGGACCAGGGCCGCAGCTAGAAAGGTCAGAGGGTCCGTTGGGCCTACTCCTATCAACATACCGCTCAGGAATCGAAAGCCTATGAGAGCGCACGGAATTCCGACCAGCAATCCAGGAATCGCCAGGATTAGGCTCTGTCTGGTGACCATCACCAGAACGCTCAGCTGGCTGGCACCAAGGGCCATACGGATGCCGAATTCCTGCGTCCGCTGGCTTACGGAGTAGCTCATCACGCTGTAGAGTCCGAGGACGGCGAGCAGAAGGCAGAGGACGCCAATTGCTGTAAGCACGCTGGCCGCAACTTTTTGTGCGTAGAGTGAATAGCCGATGGCGTGCGATAGTCGCATCGAATGGAAGAACCTATCCTGATTCAGCGCCGAGGCCTCGCGGCGGAGTTCGGGAAGCGTGACCATGGGATCTCCGGTCGTCCTGATGAGAAAGGAAAAATTTAGGCCAGGCGCGAACCACTGGCGGAATGGCAAATAGAAATAGGGAGCGGGCGCTTCGGCGGGCGTGTTGTATTTGCTGTCTTTGAACTCGGCGATGATTGTGGCGGTCCCGCCGTCAATATGAACATGTGCTGCAGCGGGATGTACGAACCACGTGGAAAGAATTCATCTTTTCCCAGCAGTCTCTGAACCGCTGTGACGAAGATCACTTTGGCCTTGAATTGAAATCCGGCGAATCGCACACGAGGAAATTGTCTGGAGACGAGAGTTCCACCTGCGTAGGCCCTGGTTAGTTTGAATGGACAGGTCGAGCGAGGAGCGCGTGGTGTACAAAGTTGAACTCAGCACTCGGTTCGCAGGCGCCATCGTGGGTCCGCGGTGATTGAGGAGATGCCTGAATGCCAGGGTCGCCGCTGCACGATGCAATTTGCTGGATTAGGTGTAATCTGCTGAACCGGGAATAAGCAATGCTCTCCATTCGTTCTGGCACCGCAAATGACGTTCCCTTGCTGAAGACGTTTTTCGAGGAATTTGCAACGTTTGAGCGGCTTTCCTCAGTTGTAAGCGAGGAGCAACTGCGCCAGGATGGATTTGGCGCCCGGCCGAAATTTCGAGTATTGATTGCGGAGATAGATGCCTTACCGGCAGGCTATGCGCTCTTCTTCGATTGCTATTCGTCGCTTCGAGGTCACGGCATTTTCTTGGAAGACCTCTTCGTCCGACCGGCGTTTCGTGGCAAGCGGGTGGGGAGGGCGTTGTTGGCGAATGTCGCCCGAATAACGGAAGACGCCAACGGCTTCGGGATCATGTTCAATGTTCTCGATTGGAACACTCGCGCGATCGAGTTTTACCGAAGAATTGGCGCCACATTTTTAGACGATTGGAAAACGGTCTGCCTCACACAAGGAGCGCTACATGACCTCGCGAGCGAAGCGTGAGAACCACTTCTCCGATACTTGATTCTCATCTCGTGGGAACTTGTGGCATTGCGCTCTCTTGCTCCGTTTTCTTGTCGACTCAAAACTCTCGCCTGGACGGATACATTGATAAGGCGTCCGATGGCGAGGATAAAATGTGCCCTGCCCGACAGATGCAGCAAATTCCGGGGGTCCCCACATGAGCGAACTGACGAATCGCACACCGGTTTGAATGCCGGCGTTGGAGCGGCAATCGCAATTTCTGCGGATATAATTGGCGCATGACAGAATCTGTCAGTGCAAAGCTCGCAGATGTCGTGCTGCCCGATGCCGGCGGCGATGAAATTCGTCTCAGCTCTCTCTGGGAGCGGAATCCCGCTGTCGTGGTCTTCCTGCGACACTACGGTTGAATCTTCTGCCGCCAGAATGTCGCGCAGTTGCGCGAGCATGAGCACGAGATCAAGCAAGCCGGCGCCACGCTGGCAGCGATCGGACTCGGCGACATGCACTATGCCCGCCTATTTCGAGAGGAAACCAGAATCGCCTTTCCGCTGCTTGTTGATGCGGAGCGGAAAGCATACAAAGCCGCGGAAGTGAAGTCAGGGAACCTCTTTCACATTTTCCGTCGCGACAACGGCGTAGCGCGAGCTCGTGCGCGCGCGTCCGGTTACAGACAGCACCAGCTTGGCAGCAATCCCTTCCAACTCGGTGCCAGCTTCATCTTCGGGCCCGGAAATCGCGATCTGTTCGTGCATCTGAATCGTACGTTCAGCGATGACGCCGACCCCAAGACACTGCTTTCTGTTCTGCAGGGCGGACCCGCGAGCCACGAGTCGCCTTGAGCCGATCCTTCAGGAAAGACTGCCTGTTTGATTTTGGTTGGGTTTCCGACCAGGCGATGGACGACAGAAAACGACGCGCGCGGGAAGCGATAATCGACGAGCAGAAATTTTTTGGGTTTGCCGGATAGAAAAAACCGCAGAGAAATGATTCGACAGAGAGGCCGCACACCACTATATTGACGCCAGCTGTCAGATTATTCGAGGACCGCAAGCCGATCGAGAAGCAAAACCGCCATGCCCGTGCCCATTGCGCTCGAGTTCGTGCTCGTATCCAACGACTATGCGACGGTGACCGCCGTATCGAAAGGCGTGGAAAAATACGGAGGCAAATTTGTACTGGTCCCTGAAGCAGGCGCCGCGCGGGATTATCTGAGCCGGCGGAAAACGGACGGCGTGTTCGTCGACCTGGAGGTCGCGGGTGCGCTGGCTCTGATTGAATCCATCCGCAAAGGAACCTCGAACAGCAAGGCCGTGATTTTCGCTTGCGCGAGAAGTTCCAGGGAGTACACCAGCACCCTCAATGCAGGAGCAAACTTTCTGCTGCGCAAGCCCGTCAGTCTGGACAGCGTGGCACTGCACATTACCATTTCCAAAGAACTGCTTGAGCGGGAGCGGCGCCGGTACTTCCGGCACTCTGTGAACCTGCCCGTTCTTTTGAAGGTAGGGGAATTCGAACAGCGAGCGCGGATGACGAACCTGAGTGAGGGGGGAATGGCGGTTCACACGGTGAAACCGCTAAGGCATACCGCCGCAGTGGACTTCAACTTCGAGTTGCCGATGGGAGTGAGCATTAAGGGCAAGGGGCGAGTGGCGTGGATCAACGCGCAAGGGATGGCGGGTATCGTTGCCGAGAGTTTTGATGGTAAGGCGAAGGAACACCTGGAAGGGTGGCTGGCAGCGCGAGAGCAGCTCGGTTCGGACTGAGAGAAAGTAGAGGGAGCCCGCCACCAGCTTTTCGATTCTCAGTCACAAAACCAACCGTGACCGGGCGTTGCCTCCATATCCGCTAATGGTCGCGCCTCTTCTCAACGAGAGAGCTGCGCGATAAGCCACCCCGATTTCCATCGGCCTGACGCCAAAAGACAATCTCCTGCGGGGTATCGGTCAAGGTGGGCATAGCCGGAACGGGCAGCTCAAAAACGCCTGCCCCAAAACTGCTCGTCAGGACAGCTGGCACGGTGCCTCCGAAGAGCTAGCTTGCATGGCACAGCCCTGATCTCCCAAGTCGAAGTCTGGAGGCGTACATGCGCAGCCACAAGTTCCTGCCTGTGGCCCTGGCACTTAGCGTGATGCCGCTAGCCGCAACGGCCCAACAACCGGTGGTCCTCGGCGAAGTGGTGAACAAAATATTGGCGGAGGAGAGCAAGGAGATGCAGTTGCTCCGTCAATACTCGCCGCTCGTCGAGACTTACATCCAATATATGCGACCGGACAAGCAGCTCGGTGCGGTACCAGACGGCGACAAATACTTTCTTGGCCGGGCCGTGCTAGCCAAGGGCGTGGAGCTCGAGCCGCTGCACCTCGAGCGAGGCATGGGGCAAAAGATGTTCGGAGGCTGGGGAGACTTTTTCTCGATGGAATTTGTGCCGGCTGGCTTCCTGCAAATGATCTATTTGGACATGAATGGCTTTGACCGCCAGCACTACAAGATCGAGTACGTACGACGCGAGTTTTTGGGCGACATACGTTGCCTGGTGTTTGACGTGGATCCGTTACCGAAGGCGGGCAAGCGGCGTTTTGTTGGACGCATCTGGGTCGAAGATCAGGATTACCACATCGTGCGGTTCAACGGCTCGTACGGCATGCCATCCTCGTCTAGTTATTACTTCAATTTCGACAGCTGGCGAATGAATGTGGGGCAGAATTTGTGGGTGCCGGCCTTTGTGTACGTTGAAGACGGCAGCGTGCAGGACGCCAAGGCGAGGAACCTGGGATTCAAAGCATTCCGAGCGCAGACGCGCCTGTGGGGCTACCACGTCGGGCACGTCGGGGCGGAACAAGAGTTCAGTAAAGTTCTCGTGGAGGCGCCGCGGCCGATGAAGGATCAGAGCGAAACCGGCAGCGACTTCTCGCCGCTGCAAGCTGTGCGCTCGTGGGGCCGGAAGGCTGAGGATAACGTCGCGGACCAGCTGGAGCGGCAGGGATTGCTGGCACCGCATGGCGAAGTGGATAAGGTGCTGGAGACGGTGGTGGACAATCTCGAAACGACGAATGATGTCGACATCGAACCGGAAGTGCGCTGCCGCGTGCTGATGACGTCGACGCTTGAGTCGTTCACCATGGGTCACACGATCGTGCTGAGCCGAGGTCTGATCGACGTGCTTCCCGACGAGGCCAGCCTCGCGGCCATTCTGGCCCACGAGTTGGGTCACATTGTGCTCGGCCATCGCATGGACACACAATTTGCATTCCTGAACCGGCTCAGATTCAGCGAAAAGGACACATTCCGCCACTTTGACTTTGCGCGGCCAGCGGAGGAGGAACAGTCGGCGGAGGAAAAGGGAACCGAACTGCTGAAGAACTCGCCGTATAAGGACCAGTCCGCAAGCGCCCAACTATTCCTTCAGGCGCTGAAGGACCGGTCTAAGGAGATCCCCAACCTGATCAGTCCGCACCTGGGTGACAAGGTGCCGACAAACTGGGTCCAAACGCCTAGGGCGTCGGCCACACAGCCCGCGAATGCAAAGACGGACAACGTGATTGCGGCCCTGCCGGTAGGTGGACGAATTAAGGTCGACCCCTGGAACGACCAACTGCGGATGCTGAAGGCGAAGCCGGTCGGTGCGCTGGCGAAGGACGAGAAGAGACCCTTCCAGATCACACCGTTCGAGTTCTATCTGACGCGGCAGGAAAATAGCTCGTTGACAGCTGCCCCCGCGGGCGTAGCAGCAGAGCTGAATATCGACGCCAGACCTTAGCCAAGGCAAGGTCGCAGCCAGTTGAGAAATCCAAGACTCATCCTGACAGTCAAGGGTGGGGCGGCCTGCGTTCTTCTGGTGGCCTCTCCGCTTGCCTGGTCACGTACACCTGAATGAAAATGATTCGCATGGACCGAGTCGTCTTCATTCCGGAGTCATACCTGTATGGCCGAGCGCAGTGTTCGTGAAATTCTGAACCTTTATAACCCCTCAAATCCTTTAGAAAAGGCCTGGACCATTCCGGGACCGTGGTATTTCGACCAGCGCATTGCGGAACTCGAGCGCGACAGCGTTTTCGCGGGCAACTGGCAGGTCGTTGGCCGGGTCGATCAGGTAAGAGAGGCGGGACGGTTCTTTACGATTGACGTGAACGAGGAGCCCTTGCTGATCGCGCGGGGCGATGACGCCCGGCTACGCGGGTTCTATAACGTTTGTCGTCACCACGCCGCCGCGGTGGTGCCCGTGGAGTCTGGATGTGCGAAACAGTTTCGCTGCCCGTATCACGGCTGGACCTACGGGAACGAAGGGGCATTGAAGGGCATGGTCGAATTCGAAGGCGTGCGTGACTTCGATCGGAAAGACAATGGATTGGTGCCGGTGCGCGTCGATACCTGGGAGAATTTCGTGTTCGTCAATCTCGATGGGAAGGCCGCGCCACTGCTGGAGTTTCTCGGGCAAGCGTCTTCGCTGGTTGCGTCGCTGAAAGTTACGGAGAAACTGCACTATTTTGACCGGCGCGTCTATACGCTGAACTGCAACTGGAAAGTGTACGTGGACAATTATCTGGATGGCGGGTATCACGTGCCGCATGCGCATAAAGGGTTGAGCAGCGTGGTCGAGTACACCAAATACACGATCGAGAACTTCGAGCGGTCGTGCCTGCAGTCGGGTCCGCTCGATGCCTCGGGCGCGGCAGACTCGGCGATCGGGTCGACGCGGCGGGGGCGTGCATTTTATCTCTGGGTCTATCCGAATTTCATGATCAACGCGTATTCGGGCGTGATGGACACGAACCTAGTTCTGCCGCTCGGGGTTGATAAGTGCGCGGTCATTTTTGACTACTACTTCGCAGATCTCAGCCCCGCTGCCGCACAACATCATCGGGAGAGCATCGCGGTGAGTGAGAAGGTGCAGGACGAGGACATGGCCATTTGCGATTCCGTTCAGCGGGGCCTGGCCTCGCGAGCCTATGTCGCGGGGCGGCTGTCGGTACGCCGAGAGGCTGGCGAGCACCTGTTTCACCGGCTGCTTTACAAGGATATGAGTAGTGCGCTCAGGCGAGGTCTCGCCGCCGACTAGCTGACTTTGACGGCGCCGGTGCATGTGGTGAATCTGTTGGACTTAACCCCACATGCCTCGGCCCCTCACTTTTTCGGGCATACCGACCTGACCACGGTGCCGCTGCCATCGTCTATACGGGCGGAGGTAATTTCCTATGCGTACAGGCAAGCTTCTCTCCGTGGTAGGTATCCTCATTTGGACGGCGGTCGCTCTGACGGCCTGGCCCCGTACCCTTCCGCACCGCCATGCGGTCGAGGTCGTTACGCAGGACGACAGTCCGGCCTCCAGTTGTGCTGACCTGCGCATGAGGTTCGATGACCGTGAAGCCGTCGTGCAATCCGAGGAGAGGACCATCTCCACGGCTGAGGCTTCCCCACTGCGAGTACAGGCCCATTCGAATGGCGGCCTGCAATTGGAGGGCTGGGATAAGGAAAACTACGGCGTGACGCTCTGCAAAGGGGCTGACCGCAATAGTGACGCGCATGCAGTGCTTTCGCAGATTCATCTTAACTTTCAGAATGGCGAACTGACGGTGAGCGGCCCCGGGTCTTCCGAGCGCTGGTCGGCCCATCTTCTGGTGCATGCACCGAAAGGCGCGGCAATGGAGTTAAGCGCGCATAACGGTCCTATCGGCGTGTATCAGGTCGACGGAAACCTGAAAGTTCGCACGGAGAACGGACCGATCACCGTGTCGGAATGCAGCGGGGAGCTTGAGCTCACTGCACAAAACGGTCCGGTTACGTTGCGAGGCAACAGGGGCAAATTGAATGTGAAGGCGGAGAATGGCCCGGTGACACTGTCGCTTGACGGAACAAGCTGGGACGGGGCCGGGCTTGAGGCGCGCGCGCAGAATGGCCCGGTCACCGTGAATATTCCTTCCGGCTATCAATCAGGAGTGGTCGTGGAATCGGACGGGCATGGGCCGTTCCAGTGCCCTGCTTCGGTGTGCTCGGAAGGACGGAAGACCTGGGAAGAGGACGTAAAGCGCATCGAATTCGGGAATGGGCCCGCAGTGGTTCGCGTGTCGACGGCGAATGGCCCGGTGTCAGTAGACTAGGGTAGTTTGTTCAAGGTAACAGTTTCTCAGATCCTACTCAAAGATGACGGTTTTGTTGCCGTAGAGCAGGATGCGGTTCTCGATGTGCCACCTCACGGCGCGGGACAAAACGACCCTTTCGACGTCTCTTCCCTTCTCCACAAGGTCGTCGAGCGAGTCGCGGTGGGTAATCCGCACGACTCCTTGTTCGATGATCGGCCCATCGTCGAGCACTTCGGTCACATAGTGCGCCGTCGCCCCCGTGAGCTTCACGCCGCGTTCGTAAGCCTGATGGTAGGGCTTCGCGCCGACAAACGCAGGCAAGAACGAGTGATGAATGTTAATGATGGGCTGCGGAAAATTTGTAATGAAATCGCTCGAAAGAACCTGCATGTAGCGGGCAAGGACCACGAGATCAATTTTGTTGGCGCGGAGCAGCTCCAACTGCAGCTGCTCCGCTTGAGGTTTGTAGTCCTTGGTAACCGGAATGTGGTGGAACGGCACACCGTAGAAATCCGCGTGACGCTTTGCGTCGAGGTGGTTGCTGATGATCAGCACGAAGTCGCAGGCCAGTTCGCCGTTGCGCTGGCGGTACAGCAAATCCACCAGGCAGTGATCGTACTTCGAAACAAAGATGGCGACGCGAGGGCGGTAGTTGCCCAGGCGAATCACCCAATTCATGCCGAACTTGTGCGCAATGGGACCGAACGCGCCTTCAAAGTCTTTCACGTCGAGGCTGAAACCGTCGAGGTCCCACTCGACTCGCGCCAGGTAGTAGCGCTCCTCGCCGGCTTGATGTTGTTCGAAGCGCAGAATGTTGCCGTCGTAACGGTAGATGAATTCCGCGATGGTCGCGTCGAGGCCCTTGCGGTCGGCACATTGCACCAGCAGGATCGCGCTGTTTTTCACAGGAGTCTCCTGTTTGCCGCGCAATTGTAGCCGAGGGTGAGGGAAATTTGGGGCTAAACAAGCGAGAGCGATCCGGGAGCGCGAAAAAAAAGGCCGGACGAACCTGGCCCTCTGAATTGTTCGCGAAGCGTCTGAACCCCAGGCGCCATGCTCGAATAGGAGCTTCCCGCTTGGCACGAAATGAGCGCAAAATCTCTGCCTTAAAAAGCCGGGAAGAGCGACTCCCCGCCTTGCAGACTGCGCCTCCCTGCCGGCAGGCTCGGAGGAATTCTGGTTATCCGCGAGTCGTTAAAGCTTTTCGAAGAAGTGCGCGACCTTCTTGCCGCCCTCTTCCGTGTAATAAACGGTGGTCTTCGCGGCCTTGTCGGTACCTTTACCGATGTCCTTGGCGGCATCGGCAGTGTCATGGCCAGCAACTTCAAAGGTTTGCTCGGTGCCATCTGCCCCTTTGACCACGACGGTCTTGCCGTCTTTGCCGACCTTGGTTACCGTGCCGTCGATGCTCTTGAGCCCGTCCTTGCCGACCTTGTCGACCTCGGTCGCGGTGTCGACGGCGCCCTTCTTGGTGTAGTGCGCGACAACCTCGGAACCTTCAGACAAGCCCTTGAAGCTATCCTTCGCGCCGGCGGCAGTCTTGTCGGCGCCCCAGACAGCCGTCTTGTCGACAAAGTGGACGGTATGCTCGGTGCCATCCTTGGTTTTGACGACCATGGTCTTTGTGCCGGAATCAAGCTTCGTGATGGTCCCGTGGACGGCAGAAGGGACGTCATCCGCCGCTCGTACGACGAAAACCAGCAGTGCGGCAACAACGAGAAAACGAAGCAAATTCTTCATTGAATCCCTCCCCCAAGATTTACCAATACCAAGTTCGATGGTGCGAGAAATGGTAGCTCAAGCATGCTGCAAAGCCCAGCGAAAAGAGCGCTGGAGAGGCGGCCCCGCGCAAAGGCGGCAAGCAAACAACTAAGCTACAGGCAGATTTCCCGTGATCCACGGACTCGCTCGCCCGCCGAAATGCTGCGGGTTCGTTGACCCACGCTTCACCGTCCCATATACTTTTTGTGTAGGGTGGACGGAAATAGCCCGCCGAATTGCCGCAGGGTAATTCTAGACATTCCGGCAGAAGCCGCGAGGCAAGCGAGGAATCTCGCCGCAATCCCGCGGCCGAGACCAACGCGCAAACGGACCAAGGGAGAAGACGAAATGGCGGACGCAAGTTGCCGGAGAGAACTGGAGCTGGAGATTCCCGCGGACGAGGTGTCGAAAGAGACAGAGAAAGTAGCAAAGGAATTTGCGCGCCTGGCGCGTGTTCCCGGGTTCCGCCCCGGGAAGGCGCCGATTTCCCTCATCAAAAGGCGGTTCGCGGAAGACATCAAGGGCGAAGTGCTGCAAACGCTGGTGCCGCAACAGGTTGAAAAAGCGGTCGCGGAGCAGAAACTCACGCCCGTTTCCCAGCCTCAGGTGGACAAGGTTGAATTCAACGAAGGACGGCCGGTGAAATTCCGCGCAAGCTTTGAAGTGCTGCCCGAATTTACCCTGGGGAATTACAAGAATCTTGAAATCGAGATGCCAGAAATGACAATCACCGACGCCAGCGTGGCCAATACACTCGCTGAAATGCAGCAGCGGGCCGCGACGTTTACGCCGGTGGAGGGCCGGGCTGTGCAGAATGAAGATTTCGTCCAGGTGAAGCTGCATGGCGCCCCAGAAGGCGGAGGCGACCCGGTTCAGGCCGACAGCGTCCTGTGCCATGTCGGCGCCGAGGAGACAATGGAACCCTTCAACGAGAATCTGCGGGGCGCAAATATTGGCGATCATAAGAATTTCGACGTGGAGTATCCTGCGGACTACCCCGACGCCAAGCTAGCGGGCAAGAAGTTCCATTACAGCGTTGACGTGCTGGGCATGAAGACGAAGACACTGCCGGAACTGAACGACGAATTTGCCAAGGACGTGAGCGACGCGGCGTCGCTTGAGGAGCTGAAGAAAAAAATCCGGGAAAGCCTGGAGCATGAACGCGATCATAGGCAGAAAGAGCTGCAGAGAGAGAAGGTTCTGGGGGAGCTGGTAAAGCTGCACGACTTCCCCGTACCGGATTCGCTGGTGGAGCATCAAATGGACGTGCGCCTGGAGCGGGTGGTTCGGTCTTTGGCGCAGCAGGGTGTTGATCCGCGGGCCGTCAACGTCGATTGGGTGAGCCTGCGCCGGCGCCAGGAAGAGCGAGCGCGGGACGACGTGAAAGCGGAACTGGTGGTAGACCGCATCGCAACCGAAGAAAAGATCGATGTTAGCGAGGAGGAGCTTCAGCAGGAGCTGGAGCACATGGCCAGCCACGGTGGCGAGTCTGCCGAAGCGATTCGAGCGCGTTTGACAAAGCAGGGTGCGCTCGATAGGATGAAAGCGAAGCTGCGGAGCGACAAAACGGTTGACTGGCTGGCGCAGAATGCGCGGGTCAAGACGGTTGCCGCAGCGAGCGCCAAGTGAATCCAACCCCGCGCGTACAGGCAAATTTTCTCACATGAAAAACTATGACGATCCGGTTTACCGTGGCACGACCCTGGTACCGATGGTTGTTGAGCAGACCAGCCGGGGGGAGCGCGCCTACGATATTTATTCGCGCCTTCTGAAAGAACACATTATTTTTATTGGCACGCCCATTGATGACCACGTAGCTAATCTTGCCACAGCGCAGATGCTGTTCCTGCAGGCGGAAGATCCCGAAAAGGATATCCAGCTGTACATCAACTCACCCGGGGGCTCGATCACGGCAGGTTTTGCGATTTACGATACGATGCAATTTGTGAAGCCCGATGTGGTGACGACCTGCGTGGGCCAGGCAGCTTCGATCGCGGCGGTTCTGCTATGCGGCGGCGCCGCCAAGAAGCGCTTCGCTCTGCCGAATGCGCGGATCCTCATTCACCAGCCGTGGATGAGCGGGCTTGGCGGGCAAGCGACGGACATTGACCTGCATGCCAAGGAGATCCTGCGCATGCGGTCAACGATCAACCAGTTGCTGTCGAAGCACACCGGGCAGGCGATCGAACGCATCGAAAAGGATGTCGAGCGCGATTACATCATGAACCCGGAGCAGGCGAAGGATTATGGGATGATCGATGAGATCATCTTCAAGCACCGCTAGAGAGATTTTTCAGCCATGAGTTGTAGTTGTAAGTGAAGGAACGAGCTTTTGAGTTGGGGTGGAAGCCGCGAGCCGGAAAGCGGTGGCGGGGTTTTCAACAGCGAGTTCCTGATTGAGGGCAAGGCTTGCGATATTCTGTTTCGCCAGGGAAAAATTCGGCCTACAATAGTTGGCAATCGGCTTCGGGGACTGAATCGAAGGAGAGGCCTGCTCACACGTGAAAAAATATAGCCCAGACGAGCCCTTGCGCTGTTCCTTCTGCCACAAGACCCAGGAACAGGTGGAAAAGCTGATCAGTTCGCCTTCGGACTACCCGCGGGCGTACATCTGTAACGAGTGTGTGGGCGTTTGCCAGACGATTCTGGAGGATGAGAAGCGCGAACAGGCCGCGGCTCCAGCGCGGCGGCTTCCCCGGCCACCCGAGATCAAGCAATTTCTCGACGGCTACGTGATCGGGCAGGAACGCACGAAGAAAAAATTGGCGGTTGCGGTCTACAACCATTACAAGCGCATCTTCCTGAACAAGCAGCCGGGCGAAGTGGAGCTGAGTAAGTCCAATATCCTTTTGATTGGTCCCACGGGCACCGGAAAAACCCTGCTGGCGCAGACCCTTTCCCGGATGCTCGATGTTCCATTCGCCATTGTCGACGCCACGACGCTTACCGAAGCGGGATATGTGGGCGAGGACGTGGAGAATATCATCCTGAAGCTGCTGCAGGCAGCCGATGGCGATGTTCAGAAGGCACAGCAAGGGATCATTTATATCGATGAGATCGACAAGATCGCAAAGAAGGACGAAAATCCGTCGATCACTCGTGACGTGAGCGGCGAAGGCGTGCAGCAGGCGCTGCTTAAGATTCTGGAAGGCACGGTAGCCAATGTGCCTCCCCAAGGCGGTCGCAAGCACCCGCACCAGGAATTTACTCCCGTGGACACAACAAACATCCTATTTATTTGCGGGGGAGCGTTCGTGGGCCTGGAAAAGACGATCGAACGCCGTGTAGGTCACCGCTCGCTGGGTTTCCACACCGACGTGGCACCCACCACAGCGCAGCGCCGCAACACGGAATTGCTGGAGCAGGTGCAGCCGACCGACCTGATCAAGTATGGGCTGATACCCGAGTTTGTGGGCCGGTTGCCTGTGGCCGGCGTGATGAGCGACCTCGACAAAGCGGCGCTCATGAAGATTTTGACGGAGCCGAAGAACGCGCTATTGAAGCAGTATCAGCGCCTATTCGAGTTCGAAAACGTGCGCCTGCGCTTTACCGACGATGCCCTCGATACCGTCGCGGAGTTAGCTCTTCAGCGCAAGGTCGGGGCGCGCGGCTTGCGTATGATCCTCGAAGACCTCATGCTGGAGTTGATGTACCACCTGCCGATGCAGAAGCGGCTGCGGGATTTTGTGGTGACCGCCGACATGGTGCGCGGCCACGAGATCAATTGGAGTTTGCTCGAAAAGGCCGGATGACGTCCGGCGTCGGCGGCTGAGGGGAATTTCAGGGGCCTCATGTTCAACCGGGAAAAGCAGGATCTAAAGCGCGTGCCGATGATGCCGGTGCGCGATATGGTGATTTTCCCGCAACAGATGACGCCGTTCATCGTCGGGCGGGAAGCAAGCGTACGCGCGCTCGAAGAAGCCCTGGCCGGCGACAAGAAGATCTTTCTTTCCACTCAGCACGATGCCTCGATTGACGATCCGAAGCCCGAAGAAATCTACGCCGTCGGGACGCTGGCGAACATTGTCCAGAGCGTGAAGCTGCCGGACGGCAATATCAAGGTGCTTGTCGAGGGCGTGGAACGGGCGCGTTCCCTCTCGATCAGCACCGAGGAGGGTTTCTTTCGCGCGAACCTGCGGCTGCTGACGGGCAGAATTGAGACGACTCCTCAAGTTGAGCAACTGGTGCAGAAGGTCACGAACCTGTACGAGCAATTCATCAAGCTTTCGCAGAGCCTGAATTACGACACGATGATCGCGGCGGCGCGCGTGGATGACCCTGCTCGGCTTTCCGATACCATTGCTGCTAACCTGCAGTTGCCGGTGGACGAAAAACAGGACTTGCTCGAAACGGCCGATCCGCTGGAGCGGCTCAATCGCATCGCCGATATCCTGGAAATTGAACTGGAGAAGCTGAACGTCGATCGCAATATCAATACGCGCGTGAAGCGCCAGATGGAACGGGCTCAAAAAGAGTACTACCTCAACGAAAAGCTGAAGGCCATTCAGAAAGAATTGGGTCGTGGCGAGAAGAGCGAATTCGACGAACTGAAGAAGAAGATTGACGCCGCGGGCATGCCAAAGGATGTGCACGAGAAGGCCACCGCGGAATTGAAGCGGCTCGAACTGATGCCCCCGATGTCGGCGGAGTCCACGGTCAGCCGCAATTACGTCGACTGGCTCATTGCCGTGCCCTGGAAGAAGCGCTCGAAGGAAATTCGCGACATTAAAGCCGCCGAAGACATCCTGAACAAAGAGCACTACGGGCTCGAAAAGATCAAGGAACGTATTCTGGAATTTCTTGCGGTGCGGCAACTTGTGAAGAACCCCAAGGGTTCGATCCTTTGTTTTGTTGGCCCGCCAGGCGTTGGCAAGACCTCACTCGCCATGTCGATCGGCCACGCCACTGGCCGGAAATTCGTGCGCGTCTCGCTTGGAGGCGTGCGGGACGAAGCAGAGATCCGCGGGCATCGCCGCACATACATCGGGGCGCTGCCGGGACAGATCATCCAGATGATGAAGAAGGCGGGGACGGTCAATCCCATCTTTGTGCTGGATGAAGTGGACAAGATGTCTACGGACTTCCGCGGGGACCCCTCGGCGGCGCTGATGGAAGTGCTCGATCCTGAGCTCAATCACGCGTTCACGGATCACTATCTGGACGTGGAGTACGACCTGTCGAAGGTCATGTTCGTGTGCACGGCGAACGTGCTGCACACGATCCCGCAGCCGCTTCAAGACCGGATGGAGATCCTGCGCCTGCCCGGGTATACCGAGCAGGAAAAGCTGGAGATCGCGAAGCGGTTCCTGGTAAAGCGAGCACTCGAGGCAACCGGGCTGACGGAGAAAAACCTTTCCTTCACGGAAGAGGGCTTGCTGCACATGATCAGGCATTACACGCACGAGGCGGGTGTGCGCAACCTGGAGCGGGAAATTCAGAACATCGCGCGCAAGATGGCGCGTCGGGTGGTGGCGGAAGGCGCGGAGACAAGCGTGCAAATCACTGCCGCCAACGCGAACGACTTCCTCGGGGTGATCAAGTACCGTGAATTCTGGCTCGAGAAACAGAATGAGGTGGGCCTGACCACAGGGCTGGCGTGGACGGAAGTCGGCGGCTCGGTACTGGCGGTCGAAGCGACGATCATGGAAGGAAAGGGCCGACTGACGCCAACCGGGAAACTCGGCGAAGTCATGCAGGAATCGGCGCAAGCGGCGATGAGCTATGTTCGTTCGCGCACCGAGCAGTTCGGCCTGCCAAAGGATTTTTACCGCACACTCGATATTCACGTGCACGTGCCGGAAGGCGCGATTCCGAAGGACGGCCCGTCGGCGGGCATCACGATTTGCACGTCGATCGTGAGCGCGCTGACGAAAATACCTGTGCGATGCGATGTGGCGATGACCGGGGAAATCACGCTGCGAGGGAAGGTTCTGCCCATCGGTGGGGTCAAGGAGAAACTCCTGGCCGCTCATCGAATGGGCTTGCGTACCATCATACTTCCGAAGGATAATGAGAAAGACCTTGCGGAAATCCCCCAGGAGATACTCTCCAGCTTAAAGATACACCCCGTGGACCTCATGGATGAGGTGTTGCAGATTGCGCTGGAGCGGCCGATAGCGCCACTCGAACATTCCGGGGTTGCGCCAGTCGCGGAGACGTATAGCGGCGGCGCTGATAAAGACACGAGTTTGACCAACTAGCACCGTTTCAACCGAGGGACCGAATCTGCCCGGGGCGTTTTCCGCGCTTGCGGCGGGAGAGGCCCACAGGCAGTGCACCGCTGGAGTTGGAGCGGAGCTAAGCGGCACGTTTCAGGCACGGCCTGCACCCGCGGGCTGCAGTTGGAAGGCGCCTGGTGCCGTTTCCGGTTGCAGGCAGTTTGGTTTGCCCACCCTGGCGGGATTTCCTGTCCGTCAGAAGGTATACCACCACGCGGTCCAGTTCCGGAAATTCACGGTCAAGGTTCATCATTACCAATCACTAGAGTCAGGATATATGGCAAAAGAAACCACCCCAGAAGCGAATAACCAACCGAGCATCAGCCTTGCTGAACTCAAGGAAAAAAACATCACCGATCTCGCGAAGATCGCGAAGGAACTGAACATTCCTGGCGCGAGCGGGATGCGCAAGCAGGAACTGATCTTTCAGATCCTCCGCGCGCAGACGGAGAAGAGTGGCCTCATCTTTTCCGAAGGCGTCCTCGAGTGCCTTCCCGACGGCTTCGGATTTCTCCGCGCTCCGGAATACAACTACCTGCCGGGACCGGACGATATCTATGTGTCGCCGTCGCAAATCCGAAAGTTCGACCTCCGCACCGGAGACACCGTGTCCGGCCAGGTGCGCCCTCCCAAAGACGGCGAGCGTTACTTCGCACTGATCAAGGTCGAAGCAGTCAATTTTGAAGATCCCGAGGTTGCGCGAAACAAGATCTTCTTTGATAACCTCACGCCGCTATACCCGCAGGGCCGCCTGAAGATGGAGACGACGAAGGAAAATCTGACGGGCCGGGTTCTCGACCTGCTATGCCCGATCGGCAAGGGCCAGCGCGGCTTGATCAACGCTCCACCTCGCACCGGCAAGACCGTGATGCTGCAATCGATAGCCAATTCGATCACGACTAATCACCCGGAAGTTGCGCTGATCGTGCTTCTGATCGACGAGCGTCCCGAAGAAGTTACGGATATGCAGCGGACGGTGAAAGGCGAGGTGATCAGTTCGACGTTCGATGAGCCGCCGCAGCGCCACATTCAGGTTGCGGAAATGGTTTTGGAAAAAGCCAAGCGGCTGGTCGAGCACAAGCGTGATGTCGTGATCCTGCTCGATTCGATTACGCGCCTCGCCCGGGCCTACAACGCGGTCACACCGCCGTCCGGCAAAGTGCTCTCCGGTGGTATCGACGCGAACGCACTGCAACGACCACGCCGGTTCTTCGCGGCCGCCCGACACGTGGAGGAGGGCGGATCGCTCACAATCATCGCGACGGCTCTGATCGACACCGGCAGCCGCATGGACGATGTGATTTTCGAAGAGTTCAAGGGCACCGGCAACATGGAGATCTATCTCGATCGCCGGCTGGCCGATAAGCGTGTTTTCCCGGCCATCGACATCCAGCGCTCGGGCACGCGTAAGGACGAACTGCTGCTCCCACCGGAAGAACTAAGCCGTGTGTGGGTGCTGCGCAAGGTGTTAAGCCCGCTTTCGACCGTGGAAGCGATGGAACTGCTGCTGAGCCGGCTGACCAAATCGAAGTCCAATACCGAATTCCTCAGCTCGATGTCGTCTCCGGCCTGAGGATTACTTCTGGTACGGCACCTCTTCCCGCAGGCTCCGCACGAGTCCGGTACCGTCCAGGCAACGCCAGCCTCGCTCCGATGAAGGGTGCTTGATGCATGAAAAGTTCATCGCGCGGCAGCCGATTTTTGACAAGCGGCTTCGCGTATTCGCTTACGAGTTGCTCTTTCGTGGCGGACCCCAAAACGCCTTCCGGCCTTCGGAGCACGCCTCGCCGAGCCTCATCGCGGATTCCATCACGCTTCTTGATTTGCAGATGCTGACGGGGAGCGCGCGAGCTTTCGTGAATGTCGATGAGCTCGCATTGCGGCTCGGCGCCGCTCGTCTTTTGCCCGCCGATCGCATTGTAGTGGAGATCCTCGAAACCGTTCAGCCCACCGAGGAAAACGTGGAGCTCTGCCGGGAGCTTCGCGAGGCAGGTTATATTCTGGCCCTTGACGATTTTATTGACACACCGGCGATGGAGCCACTCGTCGAGTTGGCGCATTTTTTGAAGGTCGATTTCCAACTGCTCGACGGGAACGAGCGTGAGCAGATCGCGAGGAAGTACCGCGCGGGAAATATTGCTCTGCTTGCGGAAAAAGTAGAGACGGAAAGCGAACTTTCCGAGGCGCGTCAACTTGGTTACGGCTACTTCCAGGGATATTTTTTCTGCAGGCCGTCGATGATCGAGACTCGCGACATCCCGGGCAACAAACTTGTCCATCTTCAACTGCTGAACGCCGTTGCCACGCCGCAGCTGAACTATGCTGCGATCGAAGCACTCCTCAAGCAGGAGCCGTCCCTACTGTATCGGTTGCTGCGTTATCTGAATTCTCCAGTGCTGGGCCTGCGCGGCGAGGTTCGCAGCGCACGAGAAGCGCTGACGCTGCTCGGTGAAGACGAGTTTCGGCGATGGGTGTCGATCTTCGCCATTGTGGCTATGAGTGGCGGAAAGCCTCCGGAGCTGATCCGCACGGCGTTGACGCGAGCATATTTCTGCGAAGACGTTGCGGCTGCGGCCGGGCTCCACACCAGGAGAGGAACGCTGTTCCTGATGGGACTGCTTTCCATTACTGACGCACTTCTTGACAAGCCTATAGCGGAGGTGTTGCGAACACTGCCGGTCGCGCATGAAGTGAAGGAAGCCCTGAATGGGGGGCAAAACCGCTTTCACGAGGTGTACGAGTTGCTGTTGTCCTTCGAACAGGCCGACTGGTCCCAACTTGCTGCCTTAGTCGCGCGTCTCGGCTGCCCCGAAGAATCGGTCCCAGCCTCCTACCAAACCGCGATCCAAAAAGCATCTGTCTTGAGCGCATAAGCAAACGTGAGATGCCCAGCTGAAACTTGTCATTCTGAGCGAAGCGAGGAATTTTCGCGTTCGTGGGCAAGAAACACTATCAAGCGCGCGGTCTCTTCAATTCCCATGGCGGTGTTGTCGAGCAGCACTGCATCCTTCGCGCGGACCAGGGGCGACACCTTGCGTTCGCGGTCGCGCTTATCGCGCTCGCGGACCTCCTGCTGGACTTCGAGCAGCGTCATGTTGTGGCCTTTTTCCTGGTGCTCTTTCCAGCGGCGCTGAGCGCGGGTTTCGGGTGATGCGTCGAGAAAAATCTTGAGCTCAGCGCGGGGAAAAACAACGGTGCCGATGTCCCGGCCTTCCATGACCACGCCGCCGCCTTCGCCGGCACGCTGCTGCTCTGAAACAAGCACTTCGCGCACACCTGCGATTGTTGCCAGGCGCGACGCTGCCTGAGCTACCTCGGCCGTGCGGATTTCTTCGGTGACTTCGCGGCGGTCCAGAAACACCCGATTCTTTAGTCCTGTGGCCTCTTGTTGCGGCGTCGGCGGTTTCAATTCAATGTGCGTCTCGTCTGCCAATGCTTCGAGCGCTGCTTCATCGTCCAAGCGGACCTTGCGCTCCAGGGCTTTGAGCGCCAGCGCCCGGTACATCGCCCCGCTATCGAGATAGATGTACCCGAGCATGGCCGCCACGCGCTGTGCCACGGTACTTTTTCCTGAACCTGCCGGCCCATCAATTGCAATCGTCAGTCGTGTTGTCATGGTCTAGGTTACGGATCGCTGACATCCGATCGCAGGCTGCTCAAATCTGCTTTTGCGATTGCCGACATCGTCAAGCCGGGGGCAAGATCGGAGGGTGCTAGAACCCCATAATGTTGTATCCGCAGTCGACGTACAAAGTCTCTCCGGTGATGCCAGAGCCGCCATCGGACAGGAGAAACGCGGCGGTTGAGCCCACTTCGGCTGGATCGACGTTGCGCTTCAGCGGCGAACGCTCTGCATGCGATTTCAGCATCTCGCCCAGTTGCGAAATTCCACGCGCGGCCAGCGTCTTGATCGGCCCGGCAGAAATAGCATTCACGCGAATGCCCTTCGGCCCGAGGTCGTTCGCCAGATAGCGCACTGTGGCTTCGAGAGCCGCCTTTGCGACACCCATAACGTTGTATTTGGGCACGACCTTTTCGGAGCCATAGTAGGTGAGGGTCACGATTCCGCCGCCAGACATCATCAGCGGCGCTGCGCCACGAGACACGGCGATCAGCGAATATACGCTCACGTCGTGAGCAATTCGAAAACCTTCGCGCGAAGTGTTGAGGAATTCGCCTTTCAGATCTTCCGGGGGAGCATAAGCGACACTGTGCACCAGTCCGTGCAAAACGCCGTAGCGCGCTTTCAGGTCTTCGAACAGCTTCGCGATTTGATCATCGAAGCTCAGGTCGCACATGAAGCCATCCGCGCCCGGCAAATCGCTGATCAGGTCCTTGGCTTCCTGTGCGAGGCGTTCGTTTTGGTAAGTGATCGCCAGTTTCCAGCCGTCTGCGTGCAGCTTTTGCGCGATGGCCCAGGCAATGCTTCTCTTGTTCGCCAATCCAAACACTACCGCGGTCTTTTGTGCTTCGTTCACGATGCCCTCGTTTCCTAAGTTCTGTGAAAGGCCTTTTCGATTTCCCTGACCGAATAGCGCAAAACCACGGGCCTGCCGTGGGGACAGCTCATCGGACAATCCGTTTTCGCGAGGGCAGCGAGCAGCCATTCCATTTTTGTCTGGTCAAGTGGCATGTTCACCTTGATGGCCGCGTGGCAAGCAGTTGATGCTGCGATTTTCGACTGCAACGTATCGATCGAAATCGCGGCATTCTCGCGGTCCAGCCCATCCAGGATTTCCCTCAGCAAGTGTTCCGCATCGTTTGCGGCGACTCCCGCCGGCACGGCCTGAATCGCCACGCTTTTTGGACCCATCGGCTCGACTTCGAATCCATTCGCCGCCAACTCTTCGCCGATTTTTTCGTACATCACCAGTTGCCGCGGCCCCAGTTCAATTATCATCGGCATCAGCAAACGTTGTGCTTCGACTTTTCCCGCACGGCGTGCCTCCAGATGCTGTTCGAAGAGCACGCGCTCGTGCGCGACGTGCTGGTCCACGATCCACAAGCCTTCGCCGTTCACTGCGACAATAAAACTCGCGCTCACCTGACCGAGAGGCTTCAAGTCGGCGATCTGCTCCGGACGAGGTAACGCGGCTGGCGCATCGCTGGTGGTACGTGAAAAATTCTCCGCCCAGTTGGGCGTCGCGTTCTCCTGGGGCGGAGCCGCTCCCGGACTGAGTCTGTTTCCCGGCTGAAACGCAAACCGCTGCGGCACAGGCTGCAAAGGCGCCGGCGCCAGATCGAAGCCGCCCGCCGAATAATCCGAACCCGCGCCGCTTTCTTCCATGGATGGGATGAGCGCGGGCGGGACACCACCATTGCCACTCGTTTCCGCGAAGCCGCCAGCAAAGGTTCCGGGAGGCGCTACCGGATTGGGCGCTATCGTGGCCGCAGCGGCCACGAAGCTCGCGATGGGCCGCGCGTTCATGAGCGCCTGCCGGATCGCGTCGCGCGTAGAATCGTGCACGAATTGCGAACGTCTGAACCGCACTTCAATCTTTGCCGGGTGGACATTGACGTCGACTTCGTCGTAGGGCAGTTCGAGAAACAGGAGAGTCGCAGGAAAAACGTTTGGCGGCATGATATTGCGGTAGGCCTCGTGAATGGCATGCAGAATGAGGCGGTCGCGCACCAGCCGCCGGTTCACGAAAACATAAATTCCGTTGCGGTTCAGCCGCTGCACCGACGGGCGCGACGTGAACCCAGTCACCGTAAGCGTTGCAGCCTCTTCACCCGCTTGCAAATCGGTCTCCGTGATGGCAGCTCGAGATGCCGCGGAAGTCACGGGGATCTCCACCAGCTCTTCGAGCGCTTGCCTTCCGAATAGCTGGTACACGCGGTCGGCGAGTTTTTCGGCTGGAGGGCAATCGATGATCGTTTGCGTCGGAGTGGTCAGCGTGAACTGCTTGCCGGGATTCGCCAACGCGTAATGGGTCACGAGCGATGCAATATGGCCGAGTTCGGTAGTATCGGACTTGAGGAATTTTCGCCGCGCGGGCACGCAATAGAAGATATCCGCGACGCTTACTGTCGTTCCTGCTGGCACCCCCGCTGGCTTCACGTTAACGAGCTTGCCGCCGGCGAACTCCACGCGCGTGCCTTCGGGTTCGTTTACATCGCGCGTTTCGAGCAGCAGCCGTGAAACGGCCGCCAGCGATGGAAGCGCTTCGCCGCGGAATCCAAGCGTCGCGATTGAAAGCAGATCGTCTGCGGTGCGCAGTTTGCTGGTCGCGTGGCGTTCAAAGGCCAAAAGCGCGTCGTCGTGTGTCATGCCGTGTCCGTCGTCAATCACGCGGATCATGCGCTTGCCACCCATCTCGGTTTCGATGCGCACGGCCGTAGCGCCAGCGTCCACGGCGTTTTCGACCAGTTCCTTCACGACCGACGCGGGGCGCTCCACGACTTCGCCCGCCGCGATCTTGTTCGCCACCGCCTCTGGCAATATGCGGATTCTGCTCATTGGTTCTTAATCCGTATTCCGAGCTGATCCAATTGCTCTTTGTCCACTTCGCTCGGAGATTCTGCCATTAAATCCTGGGCGGCTGTTGTCTTGCCGAAGGCAATCACTTCGCGAATCGACTTTTCAGCTGAAAGCAGCATGGCGATGCGGTCCACACCCAGAGCGATGCCTCCATGCGGAGGAGTGCCGTACGTCAGCGCGTCC
>Ga0306920_100001858_pt1 | contig 26303 bp, 26 predicted proteins | sample flu12Cox44000170_FD_204666 | JGI IMG/M metagenome (GOLD analysis project Ga0306920, IMG submission 204666) | Lab enrichment of tropical soil microbial communities from Luquillo Experimental Forest, Puerto Rico - flux4day.12C.oxic.44.000.170 (v2)... | ecosystem: Environmental > Terrestrial >...
GGCGACAGGCCGCCCCAAACAACAGTCCGGACTGCGCCCCCAACACGAGTAGAGGCGCAAACAGGCCCCCCGGCGTTCCAGCCGCGTAGGAGATAGCGCCGAGGCCGAATCTGAGCAAAAACGCCAACGGAACGAGCGTTAGGGTTTCCACTCCGAGCAGCGTGCGTTGGGTGATTGCGTCTCCTCCGCCAACCAGAGCAGGTGTGAACCAGGCCAGAACTCCCACGGCCGCACCGATCACCCCGGCACGCAGGTGCCCACGCAACTTGTCCAGTCGTTCGGCCGCCGTCGTCGTAGCGAGTAATGCCCGGTTATAGGCGACCGCCAGCATGCCCGACACACAGCCGAGACCGAAGTACAGGGGCCGCGCTTCGGCGGTCGCCAACTTCAGCAATCCGACGTGGAAATCCGACGTATCGCCCAACAGCGCGCGCGCCAGCGCAATGCCGGTCGCTGACGCGGCAAGAGCAGCAATGGCAACACGGTGCTCGAAGCGTTGCACCAGCTCCTCAAGGACGAAGACTGCGCCAGCGATCGGTGCATTAAACGCTGCGGCCAGGCCGGCACCCGCACCGGCGGCGAGCAGGACCCGGCAATCGGGCCAGGTGCGACCAAAAGAGGCGCCCCGCAAAAATGCCGCAGCTCGCCCCAATCTGCACACATGGACCCTCACGGCCGAGGGCGAGTCCGGCCCCGATCGCAAGGATTCCGCCGATGAACTTTACCGCCACCAGTCCGAAAGGCGCAGGCGGCAGTTCCTCGCGCAGGACCGCCTCGACGTGCGGAATCCCACTTCCTGCTGCTTGCGGGGAAAATCTGCGAACTAGCCACGCGGCGATCATCGTTGCGGCGGTGCAAGTGATTAGCACGATCGAAAAGCCGGCCAGCGCTTTACCGTGTGCCCAGGCAATCAGTGCTCCTCGCAGGCGATCGGCGTGCTCAAGCGCAAGCCGCAGCGCCGCTCCCGCGGCTCCGGCGGTTGCGCCGACGAGGAGCGCTATTAACGCCAGGGTCAGCAGTCCGGCGGGACTCTCCGACGTTCGTGGGCCCAGGTTGGTCTGACGAGGTTGAAGCGCGTTCTTCGTGGGTTCCATACGCGGGGTTTCTGTCTGGCTCGGAACTCTACGTAGCACGTTTCCCCGATAGATACTAACAGTGCTCGAGCGCATCGCGAGCGACCTGTGCGGTCCGGCGTTTCGCCTCTGCGCGAATGACTGCTCTCGGCAAAGTCGCGCCCCTCAACGTCAATGGCGGCTTGTGCGCCGATTGCGACCCTTGACAGCCCACACAGGATTCTGTCCAAGAAGCGGAGTCACTCCTTACTTTCACCTCCAAATGAGTGCGCCTTGCCGGGCCCGCTAAAAGAACGAGGCCCCGCTGGGCAGGGCCCCTTGAATTAACGTCATTCGCGAACTGTGACGGATTATTTGCCTATCATTTCCCTAGGTGACCGCGCGGGCTTCCGACCCCGGTGCACTGATCATAGCCAACGAGGGCCGCGTGGCCGTTCGATCCCGTCGTGACGTCGTAGAAGTTGCCCTTATACGCCGTATTGGAAAGGAGTTGTGCATAGATCAGATCGAGCTCGGAGGGCTTGTAATAGCCACCGCCCGGCGGAGTCATGCCCAACCGATTGTTGGATGCATTGACGATGCCGGCCAATGCCGGGGAGGACACGCTGGTGCCACCAACCACGTACCAACCGCCGCCCCCATCGGTATCGTAGACCAACACGCCGCTGGCGGGGTCGGCATTAAAAGACATGTCGGGCACTGACCGGTGGCCGTTACCAAATAGTCGCCACTGGTAGTCGGTCCATGGTCCCATCCCAGCCAAGATGTTCGGCGGGCTTAACCACGTTTCAACGCTACTCGTACCACCGCCTGAGTTGGCCCAGCAGCTCTCACTGAGAAATTGCAGCGAAGCGTTGCGGTTGACCGTGGTGCCACCTGCGGAGATCACCCACGGTGATGTACTCGGATAGCCGACTTCCGATGACGCGTCTCCGGCGGCTGCAAAATACGTGATGTGATCGTAGTAGTAACGATAAAAATAATTGTCGGAAGTGTGTTGCTCTGCGGCGGTCTGACAATTGAGCTCCCCGCAGCTCCAGCTATTGGAGATATCGCCACCGCCTGCTGCCTTGACCTCTTGGCCGGCGACCAGCTCGGCAAAGAACAGGTCGTTATTGCTATTGCTGCAGGCCTCTACCAGAATGATCTGAGCGCTCGGCGCCATGGCGTGCGCCCACTCGATGTCTAGAGCCTCCTCGAGGTCCCATCCGTAGATATTTCCGTTGGGGGGAATCCCGCTGCAACTGGCGGTGATTCCTTCCAAAGTGCCAAAGCTCGTATTGGCATAGACCTTCTTGAGGTTTGCCGCCGGCAAACCCCAATGGGTACTAAAGAACGCCAAGTCGGACGCGGCAGTCGGGTCGTCATAGGCGTCCACCAGCGCGATCGCGCCCCAACCGCCCTTTGCGAGGTTTGCAGCGGTGCCGCCACTCGGAGTGCACCCGCTGTAGGGCGTTCCGACCCCGTAAACGCAAGCCATCGACCTCGGGTTCTCAGCAGTGGTGATGTCCGGCGTAACGGCTCCAGGTTCCATGCCGGCAGGAACGAAAATATGATAGTTGGTGTGATTTCTGCCGGGTCTGGGTACGCTGCTCTCCGGAGTAACCACCGTGCCTTGACGTGTAACGATGTCAGGATCCACCGCCTGCGCCGGTATTACCGTTGGATTAGCGGGAGCTTGCTCCGGGCTCTTGAGATCAGATGCCCATGCTCCAGGAGTACACAAGCATGCTGACAATAGGATGGGTATCCTTGTAATACTTTTCACAAATTATCTCCTTTCGTGCGTTGGATGCACGCTGTGGTTTGCTGATGGGAAAATCGCTGGATCCGGAACCTTGGCTTCGACCGGAAGTCCTCAGACCTCGACTGAAAAGTTAGCTATCCGACCGAGGGGGAATCCTTACGGAGTTATTAGGAAGTCGTGATACTTGGCCGGGCAGACGGCTTTGATTCTTGAGGATCACTCACGATGCTCGCAGCGGCTGGCTTCTGTCGGGCCATTGAAATTGTTGCTCACGTGGAGCACACGTTCGGCACGGGCAGGGCGTGCTCAGGCCGTTTCTCGACAATCGCAGCCGAAACTCAGTGGTGATGCCCGTAGCGATCGGCATCACGCTGACGATATGGGCGAGAAGGCAATCAGACGGGCGGCGCCGGTGACGGTGCGGCGGGCGATGCCGCGAGCACCGACGTAGAAGGAATTACGCGCGAGCACCAGCACGCCAACACTGAACTATCAGTGAGGAGTCTTCGACACTCGTCGCGGCCGTGGTCTCGCGACCGCCACGACTGCTGCAGCTTTCTGGCCGCACCTCGAGCAGCGCATCCGTAACGCGAGCTGCTTGAGCGTCATCTTCCAGCCGACCAGCCGGGGGAGGCACCGCGGCTGAATTTCACGGCACCCGCCGCATTCGCACACCACGCGGACGAGGAAGTCGCCGAGGCGGTCATCAAGTCGCGTGATGTGAGGCAGCACTCGCACGGACGCATGGAGCGGAGAGGCGGCGAGCGAGTCCATGCAGTGACTCGGCGGACCGCGCACTGTACGCGCACCCGGTATATTGTGCGTTGCTAGTTTCTTCGACAACGAAACAGCAAGGTGCTTTCTATGAACACTCACGCATTAGTCGTAATCGTCGCTGCGTTGGCGGTTTCTGGATGTGAACGGCATTCCGGTGCGGTCCAGCAGGGACAGACTCCGACTTCGGTGGCAACCTCGGCGGCATTGGTCGGCAGATATCAGGCTGTCGCCATGCCGAGAGGTCCCGGCACAGGGCTCGATTCCGTCTTGATCGTGGATACTCGCGACGGGCATCTCTGGCAATGGCTCGGGTCGGCCGGCGCAGGCCCCCTGATGCTTCGCTACATCGGCCACCTGACCCCCGGCAACCATATGGGCGATATAGTCGAGCAGAAACGCGACTAAGGCGTTCTGTATTTCCGCATCAGATGAACGCATCGCCGCCGGAGCGCCCATCACGGCGGACCAAGACCAGGACGGCTAACAATCCCTACTTATGATCGACCCCGCGCGGATCCGGACGCGCCACTCGGAGGCTCGTGGTCCCGGTCGCGAGCAGTTCAGCGCGGAGAGGGGCTGGTTCGTGGTTTCCGCTAATCTGTGGGGATGTCGAACGGGTTCCGCTTTGTCCGATTTGGTTCAATCACTACGGTGGCATTGCTGTGCGCCGTCAGCGCGCAAGGCGCGGGGGCTGAGGCGTCCTACGCAGACGCGCGCAAAGCCTTTCAGGACGCCTATGCGCGTGTCACCGCGAATTTTCCGGATGAGTCCGCCGCCGACAGCGAGGCGCTGAAGAGTTATCCACTCTATCCGTATCTGGAAGCCGCACGCATCCGGCAGGCACTAAATAACAGCCCCGATTCACTGGCGCGGGTGGACCAGCTAGCCGCGGATTTCATTGCAGCCCACGAGCAGGCGCCGGTGTCGCGAGGACTGCGCCGCGCATGGCTGGACAGCCTGGCGAAGCGGGCGAAATGGAGCCTGTTCATCGAGGCCTACCGCGATGCCGGCGCGACGGATGCAGCGCGGTGTCAGAGTCTCACCGCACGCATGGATCTCGGGAAGACCGAGGGTCTGGCCCGCGACATCGCCAAGCAATGGCTCACTCCACGCAGCCTGCCGGAGTGCACGCGTCCCTTCGCTTGGCTCAACGCCAACGGTCTGCTCCCGCCGGATCTGATCGAGAAACGCGTCCGCTTGGCCCTGGAAAGCGACAACGTGTTATTCGCCCGCCAGATCATGCAGCAGCTTCCGACAGACCGGGTCGGGCTCTACTTGCAGTGGGCCTCGCTGCTCGAGCGCCCGCAACGTAGCCTGGATGCCCTGATCGCCTCGCCAGACGTCGCCGTTGACCCGACGGCTCTGCTAGCCGGATGGACGCGGCTTGCCCGAACAAATCGGTCAGCGGCCAGGGAGCGCTACCAAGGCTTAATGAGCGCGCGCGGCCTGACTCGCGAAACCGGGAGCCCTTATGCCTTGGCACTGGCATTGTCGCTGGCCTGGAATCACGATCCTGCGGCGCTGGAATATTTCGATCTCGTTGCTCCGCGCGATTTCGATGATTCAGCCTTGGAATGGCGGGCGCGTGCTGCGATTCTGACCGGCGACTGGAAGCTGGCGTCGAAATCGATCGTTGCGATGTCCGAAACCAACCGTCAGACGGCTCGCTGGCGCTACTGGGCGGCGCGCGCGGCGGCACAATTGCACGACTTCAGCCAAGCGCGGCGGCTCTACGAGTCGCTACTGAGCGATGACAACTACTACTCGGGAATGGCGGCTGCACGCCTACATCGAGCGGTAGTTCCCCTGCTCCAGACCCTGCCGGTCGACCAGGAGTTGCTCGCATCCATCGAGCGCGTCCCGGCGATGGAACGCGCCCGTGAGCTGTTCCGGTGTGGCATGCGCCAGGAGGCCCCAGCCGAGTGGCAGCTCGGCTATGGTTCGTTGTCCGACGCTGGGCGTTTGCAGTCGATCCGTCTGGCGGCGGGCTGGGGATGGTATGACCAGGCGATCGCGGCCGCTACCGCGCAGCAAGTGTTCAACGACTACCTTCTCCTGTATCCCCGTCCGTTCGATACACAAGTGGAACAAGCAGCACGCGTGGCGCAATTGGAACCCGAGCTCATCTATGGTGTTCTCCGCCAGGAGAGTCTATATCGAGTCGATGCCGTGTCGAGTGCGGACGCCCGAGGTCTGATGCAATTGCAGTTGGATACAGCCCGCCGCACGGCACGTCGTTGGAAGCGGCCGCAGCCTGACCTCTTCGATCTCTTCGATCCGGCCACGAGCATACTGCTTGGAGCCGCTCGATTGCGCACACTGCTGGATCAGTTCGATGGCCAGATTCCCGCCGCGTTGGCGGCTTACAACGCCGGGGCGAACGCGGTGATGCGGTGGATACCCGGCGAGTCTATCGATTCTGATGTTTGGGTCGAGAACATTCCGTATGGCGAAACACGAGTTTACGTCCAGAGGATTCTATGGCACGTGTTGACTTTCACGTGGCTACACACGAAGGAAGCTCAGCAAACGAAGTCTTGGCTTATCCCCATTCGGGCGATGCAGCGGACGGACTCGGACCCAAGGACCTCACCCGAGGTCAGAGGTACAGATGCGGGCACGAATCAAAGCGTAAGAATTATTACGGCGTCAAGCGCGCCGGTTGAGTGACTCTACGAATTTCAGCATCGCTACGAAATTTATGCTGATTACTACTCCTTGGATACTCAAATAAATCACTCTGGTGAAATCCAAATGGGGATGGTGCTCGATTTCATAACGGCAGTAATCGAAGATCAGGGTTAAGAGCACGACCAGCATCGCAGCAATAATTGCTCGGAACAATCGAGGTTTCATTCGCTTCTCCAACGTGGCCGTTGGGAGTCCCTGAGGCGGCCGAGGGAGCAGTCTAGGTGAACCAAATAAGCGCAGGCAGCAATGCGCACCTGGGTTCGTGATTTCGCTCACATCGGAACGATCACGAGGTTCCAAGTGCCTGATTGGGACTGCGCTCTGCTAGTCTCCGGCGGCCCTGCATTTACCACTGGCGATCACCACCATCCGCGCCACTTGAACCACAGGATCGGCAGAATCGTGCTTGCGAGGATCAGCGCCAGACCGAACTGATAGCCGTAGCGCCAGCTCAGCTCGGGCATGTTGTGAAAGTTCATGCCGTACATGCTGGCAATCAGCGTGGGCGGAATCCCGACGACGGAGACCATCGTCAACACCTTGAAGATGTCATTTTGATCGGTGTTGATGAAGCCTAGAATGGCATCCAGCAGGAAATGGATTTTGCCCCAGAGATCGGTTTCGTAGTCACTGAGGGAAGCGAGGTCCCCCCGCGCAGTCGCCAAACGCGCCCGGATCTCCGGACGCATCCACTCGTGTGCCATCTCACAGCTGAAGCCAACGATGCGCTGCAGCCCGAGCAGGCTCTGGCGGATCTCCGACAAACGTTCCCCGGCGGCGCCGACTGCCGCCAGCATCTCGCGCAGCGAACCATCCAAGACGACGCGACGCGTCCGCGGGATGTGCCGTGCGAATGCTCGCTTGGATACAGCGCCGACTTGAGCGCTCATACTCTCGAGCAGGTCTGCGCGGTAGTCGACCATAGTCTCGATCAAGGCCGCGAACACCGCCGTACTCTCCATCGCCGGCGCAACGCCCTTGTCGAGCCGTGCGCGCACGTCGGCGAACCCGTGCACCTCGGTGAAACGAACGCTCACGAGCAGGGACGGGGACAGGATGAACCCGAGCGGGGCAGCCAACTGGTCGGCCCGCTCCTCCGGCACGGTGAGCGGCATGCTGAGGGTCAGTACCTGGCCCTCGGCTCGCAGGCGGCTGGAGGACTCGATTTCCTGGAGCGCCTCGCGCGAGGGAACGCGCAGGCCGTACTCGCTCGCAATGCGGTCCCGCTCTTCAGGCGTCGGCTGCAGCAGGTCGATCCAGACGGGCTTTACGACAGTGCCCGGTGCACCTGAGGTCGGATAGGCGGTGAGCATCGGGGCGATCATGGCACGAATATGCGCGGCCTTCCTGACGGAGCCCGAAGCAGGGTTCACGGGACCACGTAAGCGGCGGATTTGACAGGTCAGGCGGACTCCGCAGTGCGCGACGCGCGCGACGTCGAGCGTGGTTCCCCCCAGACCCAGTACCTCCCGTTGGGACCAGCCAAGGGCTGGAGTGCGCGGGTGAAAGCGAGGACACCACGCAGGTCGACCCGAGCGCCCGTGTCGCAGTGCCTCAGGACGGCGATCCTCTCGCGATCGGTTTACATAAACTATCCCGGTCGTGTGTTAGCGGAGACACTTTGTTGCTTGTCGTTTGTCGAAGACGCTTTGCTCGACGCACCTCGACAACCTTAACCTATCACTAGATCAAGTAGCGGCCTACCGACTTACCGAATAGTCGTCAAGGGAGAACGGTCTCCATGGAGATGGTGCGGTTGTTGTGCAAGATCAGACATCCTTCCAAAGTTGGCGAGCTGTTGGAATCGTATGTCTCGCAGTCATCTGTCGTGCCAAAGGGATCCTTCCAGATTCGCCAACGCGGCTCGGTTCCTCCAGAGGTGCGAAAGGTCCTAACTCAGGCTGTCAAAGAGGGTCAGACGTGGTCGTGTTGGGTCCACGGTCTTCACACCTGGCTGTTCACCTGCAACATGTCTCGTTCCCTGTCACGCGAGCGCGGAGCGCCAGTGCTGCAGGTGAGCCTCTACGATGGCGACGGGGGACTGCGGGACCGCGGGAGCTGGATGCCTGATCAACACGGCAAATGGTGTCGCGACGCCTGCTGAGCCCGGACCCGTTGGGGCTTTTGGCAGTTCGACCGCTGAGCCCGACCATGCCCGGACCGCCGCGGGCCCGGACACCCTGACTCTACGTTCGACCCGCGAGCCACGCCGCGATGTTCTCGACGTAACGATGCGTGTCGTCGAGGCTCTCGGGACTCTGCCGGACGCCGTCTCCTTGCGGCTCGGTCACGAAAGTCGGAGCGCCCTTGCGCGGATCCCAGTTGTAATCGCAGAAGTGGTGGAAACTCGCGTCTGACACCGCACGCCCCATACCCGGCTCCTCGATGGCGACGCATAGATTGAACCGTGCGCCGGTCGTCACGCTGCGACCGTGGGCGACCACCCGCGCCACGGCCCCGAGCGTATGCGGCACGCCGACGGACCCTTCATGCGGATGAGCAGGCAGGAACCGCAGGCTCTCACCCGATGCGCGTCTCATCAGCGGATGCACCGGCTCGACCGGGCTGACTGCTTGCAGGTCGCCGTTTCTGCCCGAGTGGAAGTTGGGCCAGCTGATCGATGGCGTCTCGGAGTCGTCCGGGGACCGGTGCGATTCGTCGGGGTCCGGGTTAGCCGTGTGAAAGTATTGTGTGGCGCCCAGAGGCCCCAGTCTGGTGATGCAGGCCCCGAGATCTTCGTGATCGCGGCTGAGGAGTGTTCCGCCGCCCTGCCTGCGGAAGCGGGTGATGTGCTCGACATCGCCTGCGGTGAGCGCCCCCGTGACGTCAGTGCCGATCAGCCACAGCTGGTCATAGGCGCCGTCGGCGAGCTCCGCGAGGTCGACGTCATCCCCCGCTGCATTCTCCGCGCGGTTGCGAGCCACCACTTCGTACAGCGGGGTTCCGGAGGCGTCCCTGAGGGACCGCAGGTGCTCGGCTAGCAGTGAGAAGCGCCCCACGTTCCAGTCGTTCTCTATCGCGCCAATCGTGGTCTTCAACAGGATTCGTGTTGCCATGACTCGTCCCTCGATACCGGGCTACTGCGCCGGGCAAATTGTCGCGCATCCCCGCCGCCCTTACCAAGCGGTGAGTTGATACGGGGACTGATAGACTCGACGCTGCACCGCGCGGCCGTCGGGAGACTGCATGAAGCATAAGATAGCGTCGGTCATCTTTCTGCTCACCTCGATCAGTGTCGGTCTGGGCGCTTTTGGGCACGGACATCAGTGGCTGAAGCACGTGCTGCCGGCGCTCGGCAACGCGGACCCGGGGCTGGTACGTCTGCTCGAGCTCGTTTGGTACTGGGTGAGCGGGGCAATGTTCGTGTTTGGCTGTCTCCTGGTCTGGAGCTGGTCGCGGATCACGCGCGGCGAGCGCGCTCTCCTTTTCGTGCCATGGATCGTGGGAGTCTTCTATTTTGTGGAAGGCATTTACGGCGCACTCGGGCTGGGCAACTTTTTCCTGCTCTTTGTCGTGCAGGCGCTGTTGCTGTGGGGCTCGGCCTGGATTCTGGCTCGCTCCACCGCGGCCCGTGGGGGGACTGCGCATGCCAGCCCCGTGGTTTAGAGCCGAGTGGTCGGCGAGTCTCCGAGAGAGTACGTCGCACGGGTCCGGGTGCTCCGCGCCGCTTGTATGCTGAAGGGGGAAAGATGCCGGTCGCAGCGACGCGCGGGCAGCCGGCTATGAGTCCGAGTCGTCCTTAACAAGGCATTCAAGCGCTTCCATCTATATTGCGGAGGTTCAGTGTCCGCGCGCTCTCCTCGCTGCTGATGACTGCCCGGCGCGACACTTCGTTTCGAGCTTAAGGATTTCTTAACAGGGCATAAGAACTACAAAACGCGGAATTGTGCGTGCTCGTGCAGGATTGCTGTGTAGCCCTCCCCGGAGGAGAGCACGATGCACATGTCCAAACGCACTGCACTGCAGGTGCTACCCGTCGCGGTGGCCATGATGGCCGATTCCTGCATCGACCCTTGGAACGCGGCCTACGCCGGCCCGGGCCGCGAACCGCTGTCGGTGAGAGTGTCGCTCAAGGACCTTGACCTGACGAGCCACGTGGGAACGGTCACAGCCTACTTGCGCATCCGCAACGCCGCACGGAGTGTATGCGGACCGCTGGACATCGCGTTCCCCGAAGAAAAAGCCGCATGGGGTAGGTGCGTCGATAACGCAATCGGCAGCGCCGTGGCAGAGCTGGGGCAGGCCGAGCTCACGGCCTATTACCTCGCTAAGACACACCGCGCACATCTGATTACCACGGCAGAGATTTCCGAGGCCGCGGAGCGCGTCCGCTAGTCAGAGTCCGAGAGGCCGCGCGGCGACTCGCGTTCGTGTGCTCCGCATCCCTCATGAAGCGCTTGCGCCGCGCAGGTAGGCGAAACCGCCTTCCTTGACGTAGAGCTCGCATCGCTCCTGCGTTGTTGGACGATGCGTGAAGTGCGTCGGGAGCCGCATCCACGTGTGTGCATCATATCGTCCGTACTCATCCTCGAATGACCCGTCGAGCACATACAGCTCTGCACCGCGCGCGTAGGCCAACTCCCCAAGCGCCGAATCAGCCGACCATCTCTCGAGCCTGGTCGTATCCTGGTAGCCCGGCTGGGCATAGAGGACCTTGCGCTCACGTCCTCCGCCTAAGGGCTCCCACGAGATCGTGTGAGTGTTTACCGCCACGTGCCTGCGGTCCATCCCCGGATACTGCCTGAGCTTCACGAAGAGTAGGCAGCCGTTGCGGGAATACGGGGCATGACGAAAATCCTCCGGGTTGAGCAAGTAGCTGCCCTCCGGCCAATTGCCGTGCTCGTCCGAGAACACACCCGAGAGGACGAGAATCTCCTCGCCCTCCGGGTGGTCGTGCGGCGGAAACTGTGAGTACTCCTGGTATCGCACGACAGAAGTCACTTGGCCCGATTCCGTCGGACCGACCAGGTGCAGACGCTTGCGCCAGACCGTGCTACTGGGACTCGCGCTCCAGGGTATGGGCTTCGTGTCGACAACGACACGAACCGAGATATCGCCGTGTATTGCCAGGGCCATGATATTGCCTCATCGAGATGAACGCGACGGGCTCCGCCAGACGGCGCAAGCGTGGAGCGCTAAGGAATCCGAGCAGGGCCACGCCGCCGATTCTATGCTCCTTAACGCTGAAGCACTTTGGCGTAGCGCTACACGCGACTGGCCGGGTTCGCCAGGAGCCGCCACCCATCGACAGGTGGTAAGTCTCTCGAGAGCGGACGCTCGAATGGCCGCAGTCCGGCAATGCCTTTCGCTCGTCTGACGGGCAACCTCATCCAGGGGGCGGGCGGCGCGGGCTTCGCTGTGTTTCAGGCATCGGAGGCGACACTCGACGGTGACACGTTGCAGAACAATGACACCGGACTAATGGTCCACAGCGCCAGCAAGGTGAGGCCTGGAGGTCAGGCCAGACCATTTACTTCACGGAGTAACAATCGGGGGATCCATGTGGTCCGGGACGCATTCGCTTTCGTCCTAGCCGTCGTTGAGAACAATTCCAGCGCAGGAGCCATAACGCTCTTTCACTCAACCCTGGACTTCGGCGGCTCGATTTCGGGCAATACCAACGGCGCGATAGTCGATGAGAACTCGGCAGCACGGTTCGTGTCAGCAACGATCCGCGGCAATCGCGGAGCAGGCGTAATTATCGGGGATCTCTCAATGGTGACTTTCAGTGGAGCGACAGTTAACGGAAATAGCGGCGGGATAGACGTCGTGTGCAACCCCCAGTTCTCAGGCACACGTGGCGTGTTTACAGATACCGCGGGTGGGACAACGAACTGCGTCGAACCTTAATGTGGATAGCGGTGGCTGCCGCGGATTGGCGCGGCGGGCCGCCGATGTGACTGTCTGCGCTCTGAAGCCGCGACGACCGCTAACTGGAAAGCCCTCGGGGCGCTTCAGGTCGACTTCCGCCCACGGTTAGCACCAACCGTTCTGGCGCGACCGATACGCAAGGCTACACGTGGGGATTCTTACAACGCCTGTGAAGCCGAGTTGCGGTCAGGTGCTGACCCCCATACGCTGCGCTGCACCAACGCGGGACTGATCTATCGCAGGACGAAGATCCTGAGGGCCGTAGAGCTGTTGCTCGGGCATTCGAAGCTCGAGAGCACGGTGCGCTGTCTCGGTACCGAGTTTCACCGCATTCTCTGATGCTTGTATATACCTATATACCTTTGAACAATTGCGCGTGTCAGGCGCCCTGATGTAATCGCCAACCGGGTTCAGCGGGCGGCCACGGAGTTCACGTCGAGCGTCAACGCAGGAGGACCAGGAGCCTGTTCCAGGATGCGCAGCGGGAAAGGGGTAGCCCCGCTGCCGCCGTCGAACCGAAAGGAGTATCGCGATGATACGGTGTGTACGTATATGGACTGGCGAAGACGGCAACTCGCTGTTCGAGGAAGGCGTCATCGACCTCACCGAGGGAATGCGGGGTGACTCCGTTGGCAAGGCAGTGCCGACCGTCGAGCTGTCGTTCCAGGAAACCCGCTCGGGCGGCTCGTACGAGTGGCATCAGGACCCGGTTCCGCGCTTCGTCATTACGCTCTCCGGCACACTCGAATTCCAGGTGAAATCGGGTGCGACCTTTATCATCCGGCCGGGCGACATCCTGCTTGCGCAGGACAACAGCGGCTCCGGCCACAAGTGGCGGCTGATCGGCGATGAGCCGTGGCGGCGGGCCTACGTCGTCTACGAGAAGGGCGCGGACCTCCGCTTCAACCCAGTAAAGCAGGAGCGGGCACCATGAGCGCTGTCCTCTTGGAAAGCGCGGATGTCGTCCTCATCGGCGCCGGCATCATGAGCGCCACGCTGGGCACGGTGCTCAAGGAACTCGAGCCGTCTCTCGAAATGGTGATGTTCGAGACGTTGCACGACTGCGCGCAGGAGAGTTCGGCAGGCTGGAACAATGCGGGTACCGGCCATGCGGCGAATTGCGAGCTCAACTATACCCCGCAGCGTGCAGACGGCAGCATCGATATCTCAAAGGCGCTTGAAGTCAACACCGAGTTCGACCTCTCGCGACAGCTCTGGTCGCATCTGGTCACCAAAGGGGCGATCCCCGATCCGCGCGCCTTCCTCAATCCGTGTCCGCACATGAGCTTCGTGTGGGGCAACGAGAATGTCGCGTTTCTGCGCGAGCGCTACAAAGTGATGTCAGCGCACCATTGCTTTCACGGCATGGAATACAGCGAGGCTCACAGCAATATCGCCGCATGGGTGCCTCTGGTCATGGAGGGGCGCGAGGAGAAGCAGCCCATCGCGGCCACCCGGATCATCACTGGCAGCGATGTCGATTACGGCGCGCTAACGCATCTCCTCGTCGCCCAGCTCCAAGCGCAGTCCGACTTCTCCGTCCATTACAAGCATCAAGTTACCGATCTCAAGCGCTCCAGCGATGGCCGCTGGCGTGTGTCGGTGAAAAACCTCCGCGGCGGCGCCACCCAGACGGTCTCGGCGCGCTTCCTGTTCATCGGCGCCGGCGGCGGTGCGCTCGAGCTCCTGCAGAAATCCGCGATTCCGGAAGGCCATGGCTATGGCGGGTTCCCCGTGAGCGGCATATGGCTGCGCTGCGATGATGAGGCGGTGAGCGCCCGCCATCATGCCAAAGTCTATGGCCAAGCCCCTGTCGGCTCGCCGCCGATGTCGGTGCCGCATCTCGACGAGCGCATCATTGGCGGAAAACGTTCGCTGCTGTTTGGCCCCTATGCCGGCTTCTCCACCAAGTTCCTCAAGCACGGCTCCGATCTCGACCTGTTCCGTTCGCTCGAGCCCGGCAACGTCTTGCCGATGCTGGCGGTCGCGCGCGACAACTGGCCGCTCAGCGAATATCTGATCGGTCAGGTGCTGCAGACCTCGGCGCATCAATTCGCAACGCTGCAGAGCTTCTTCCCGCGGGCAGAGAGAGAGCAGTGGCGGGAGGCCGTTGCCGGCCAGCGCGTCGAGGTCATCAAACCCGATCCGCAGCGGACCGGCACGCTCGAATTCGGCACTGAGCTCATTGCCAGCGCGGACAAATCGCTCGTCGCGTTGCTCGGCGCATCGCCCGGCGCGTCGACCGCGGCCTTCATCGCCATCGAGGTTCTCGAAAGGTGCTTCGGCGACGAGCTGGTGTCGGGCGGTTGGCTCGAGCGGCTCAAGAGGATCATTCCGACCTACGGCATCGACCTGAAGCGCGACGCCGCCGCCACGCGGAATACCCGCGCCGCCACGGCGAAGATCCTCAAGCTCGAGAACGTGTGACGGTGCGTCTCGGTAGCGGCCGATACATGAGCTGCGGGCCGCCCACATCAAAGAAGCTTCATGCGGTGACCACTCGGTCAACCATCGATGAGGACACTACCGAGCGAACACTGTTGAAATCATCAACTTGATTGAGCCTCACATTGGCCAAGCGTTGCGGGGTCTTGGCGGTAACACTGGAGGTCCGCCGAGAAAAACTCTCACAACTCCCCGCAGCGCATTTGTCGTCAAGTGACGGCAGCGTCTGCCACGCTCGAGCCAGCGCCTGCTGTTGCGAAAGCTCGCCCGCGGTTCTTCTCGTCGGTAGAAGACGCAATCAACGCATCGCAAGGCGCCGAGCGGGATCCGGCACCCAACCGATCGAGGCAGCGCGCGCCGAAAGCCTCCGGCCAAGTGGATGCCAGGCCGGTGAGCGGCTTGGCAATCGCTGCCACCAGATAGCCACATAGCGCGATGGGTTTTCGTCGACGGAGCCTGTCGGAGAGCGTTCCGGCGAAGCCCTGCACGATGTTCTGTAGCGCTGCGCACAACCGTCGATGAGACCGACGATGGTGCCATCAGCCCGCAGCGTCTGGGTCAGAAAACGTCGCCGGCACCGGGTATTGCATCTCCGTCGAGATATCCGCAAAGAAGCTCGCGAGCGCCAGCAGGAATGTGTTGGGTGAGAGTCCCGAGAACACGCGTTCTTTGGCCGTTTGCGGCTTCGTCTTCATTGCCTATGACTATCGAGTTAGGTGCGAGTCGCGGCAGTCACCCCAGCGTAGCTTTTGCAGGCCTTCCGCCAGGAACACCACCAGGCCGACGATTAGTCGAACCAGAACGACGGCCGGCTCATCGGGTGTGTTCAGGATTCGGTCAAGCACGTCGAGGCTCCGACCCGCTGTCGAGTTCGTGTACCGGACGTGCCACGTCGACCCTATCGGCCGGGACTGCTCTTCAAGGAGCATCAGTCGCTTGATCCTCCGAACGTGGCGAGAGCATGATGTGATAGTTGGGCTGGATCAGCCCTGCAGCTTCGGTCCAAGTTAGCATCGGGCGCAGACCACATCGGACGCGCCAGGGTGGGCGCCAAGTGGATACTTCCGTTCGACCAGTCGCACCACGAGCAGCGCGGAATCTGCTTCCCGCGATCTGCGATGTTTCCGTAACTAATGTATGCAATGCCGCGTGCGACTTCTGTGGGTTTGCCCGCGACAAGAACCTCACGGGTCCACGCCGCTACATCGATCTCGCCGGGTTCTCGCGGGCTCTGCCGATCTTGCGCCGGCGCCGGATTCGCTACATGACATTCCAGGGGGGCGAGCCGCTCGTTCATCCGGATATTGTTGCGCTGGTACAGGCCGCAACGCAGGCCGGTGTCCAGTGCGGGCTGATCACCAACGGCTGGTTCTTGCCCGAGCATATCGAGGCACTCGCGGCCGGTGGCCTCAAGCGCCTGCTCATTTCGATCGATAGTGACAGCATGGCCAAGCACGAGCTCAACCGTGGACTCGGCGGGCTGCATCGACGTATTGCGCAGGGCATCGCACGGGCCCGGACGTTCGGGATTCCGGCATCGGCGAGCGTCACTGTGAATCGATTGGTGGACTACGAAGCCCTTCCGGAAGCTCTCGAGCAACTCGGTTTTCACGCCGTGACTTTCTCCTATCCCAGGCGTGAGCCGTTTGGTTCGAGCTCGCTCGTTTACAGCGAAAATTCGGCCCTGATCGATCAGCAACCGGCCGAACTGCTCGAAGCACTCGCGGCAATCAGGCGCATGAAGAAAAGATTTCGCGTACTGAATCCGGCAGCGTCATTGGCTGAAGTCGAACGGTCTATTCGCGGAGAAAAGCAGTTGATTCCGTGCATCGGCGGCCACAAATACTTTTACCTGGATTGGAATCTGGATATCTGGCGCTGCGAAGCCTGGACGCAGCCCCTGGGGTCGGTGTTTGATCTTGATGATTTCCCCGATCAACGAGACGCATGCTTCGCTTGTACGATGTCCTGCTATCGTAACGCGAGCGCACTCATGCACGGGGCCGTTGCCATAACTGACTCCGCGCAGGCGTTGGTCCGAGGCGAGCTGCCGGGGGCAATCCGCTCGCTCTTCCAGCGCGGCGTCGCGCACTCCCTGTGGGCGCTTACCGCCGAGCACTATCCACGCTTGGCGCTCCAGTCGCAGAGGCGGCGAGCACGCCGGTACTCAGCAGCGACGCAGTAGTTGGACCCGTGGCCGACATCGCTGACGATGTCGACCGCGGCATACCTGACGGTCTCCCCCCCGGTGGTATGGTAAAAGGTCTGCCTGCACCTCCCGGCTAGACCCGTGCCTCGCGCTCGCTTATGCCGCGCAGCGTGGCGGATGCGCGCTGACCCTCCTCCACCTGCGCAATGTCCGACAGGTTGATGACCCCTTCGAGCTCATTTTTGCCGCTAAGATGAAGGATACGTGACACCTTTTCTCGAGCCATGAGCTTCTCGGCATCCTGGAGAGTATCCGTCGATCGGATGCCGACAACCCGCCGGGTGTAAAAGCGCTCAATCGGCTGTTGCAGCGACTCACCCGCGGCCACAACGCGGACCACGTTATCGCGATCGGTTATGGTACCGAGCACGCGACGCGTTCCCTCATCACAGACTGGGAGAATCCGACTGCCGGCTTGGCTGGCGTCGGTGAGGCCCTTCGGCCTACCGGCGCCGGAGCTCGCTGGCCATCTCCGCCCCCACCCGAAGGTCCCGAACCAGACCCAGCACCGTGAGCAGCAGCGCGATGAGCATGCTGACGACTCCGAGATAGATGAGCCACCGGAAGCCGATCGAGACCGACACACCGAAGAACCCCGCCGAAAGAAATACCGCCGCTAGCGGGGCGCAGATCCTGGCAAGCCATTTTGCGGACGCCGACAACCGGGCGGAGTCCAGAAATATCTGCAGCAGCAGGGAGAGAACCGTCCACACTCCGGCATGAGCATGACCGGCTCGCCACAGTGCCCACTGCGTCTCGTCCAGGTGAACGTCGGGACTCGGACTGACAGTGCCGTGGGTGAGTATCCCGAGAAGTGTCCAGCCGCCGTACATGATGGTCGGAACGACCAAAAGTGTTATAGCGGAAACGAGCCGCGCTTCTCTCGAGAGCCACATATAACCCTCCGCATGTTGTAGTGTGCTCACCTGGCACCAGCGACCGACATCCTACTCCTGTGACTTTTGGCAACCAGAAAGGGATGTGAGGAACCTCCATGCGCTCACTACCAGCTACCCGGCTGCTTCTCACTGCCTCACTGTGCCTGCTCACGGTCGGCGCCGCCGCGGTCTCTTACGACATACCGAACCGGCATGAGCTGAAACGCGCGGACCTGTCGGGGGCACCGGGGATGGAGGTGATCACTTCCATCAGCGAGTATCAGGCGGGAGAGGTGCTTCCGCGGCACTTGCATCACGGTCTCGAGACCGGTTATGTGCTCCAGGGCAGCACGATTCAAATACCAGGGCAGCCACCGACCCGCCTCGAGACCGGCTCGCCCATCATGAATCTGCGTGATGTGCCGCACGCCGGGTTCAAGGTGATCGGCCCCGAGCCCCTCAAGCTGCTCACGGTTCACGTCGTGGACAAGGACAAGCCGCTGTACGAATGGGTGAACTAGTCGGACGGCCAACAGCGGCGTAGGCGGCGCGGACCGCTCCGCGGCTGTCACTGCGAATCCCGGTCGCGTCGCTCGCGACCTTGCCATAATCGTCCTGATGCTCAAGTTTCCCGCGCGCGCTCCTGCAGGCGCGGACCTGCCCCAGCCTGCAACGACGTCCGGACGTCCGGGCGAGATCTGGATCGGTCTCGACACCGGCGGCACGTTCACCGACGCGGTGGCACTGAGCGGCGAGCGTCGCGTCGTGGCCAGCGCCAAGGCGTTGACCACTCACTGGGATCTGTCGATCGGTCTTGCAGAGGCCATCAGGGCGGTGCTCGGCAAGCTTCCAGTGGACATACGCCGCGAGCACATCTCGCTCGTATCGGTCTCGACGACGCTTGCGACCAACGCGGTCGTCGAGAACCGTTTCAGCCCGATCTGCACGCTCCTCATCGGCTTCGACGAGCAGATGCTCGAGCGCTCCGGGCTCAGGCGAACGGGTGGCGTGGTAGTACGGGTGCGCGGCGGCCACGAGCCGACCGGGGACGAGAGCGAGCCGCTCGATGAACCGGCGATCGATGCGACTGTGCAGGAGTACGCGCCGCAGGTCGAGGCGTTCGCGGTCGCCGGGATGTTCTCGGTGCGCAACCCGGTGCATGAGCGGCGGGCGCGCGAGCGTATCCGTGCAATGTGTGACAAACCGGTCACCTGCAGTTACGAGCTGAGCTCGCAGCTCGACGCACCCAAGCGCGCACTCACCGCGGCGCTCAACGCGCGTCTCACGCCGCAGATCCGGCACCTGCTCGATGCCCTCGCAGGCGTGCTCGCGGCCGAGGGTCTGTCCGCGCCTGTCATGGTCGTCCGTGGTGATGGCACCCTGATACGCGCGGAGATTGCGCTCGAGTACCCGGTGGAGACGGTGCTGTCGGGTCCGGCGGCGAGCGTCGTGGGCGCCGGCTTCCTGAGTGATCTTGCGGACTTTGCCGTGGCGGACATGGGCGGCACGACGACCGATGTCGCTATCGTCGCCGGCGGCCGGCCGCTCGTGCGCGACGAGGGCGCGGTGCTGGGAGGCTGGCGCACGATGGTGAAGGCGATCGATGTGCGCACCTGCGGCCTTGGCGGCGACAGCGAAGTGTTCTTCGACCGCGACGCACAGCTGCGTGTGGGTCCGCGGCGCGCCGTACCCCTGAGCCTGCTCGCGATGCGATTCCCGGAGGTGCTCGCCGAGCTGCGCAAGCTCGCTGTCACCGAGCGCCTGCCGGCTTTCGCTCCGCGGTTCGCCTGGCGCAATCCGGGGCGCGATGCCGGCGCGCACCTCGACCGGCTCGAGCAGCGAGTGTGGGCGGCGCTCAACGCCTCACCTCGGCCGCTCGCGGAGGTTGCGCGCACCGGCGTGGGCGTCGAGGCAGTTCGCAGACTGGTCGACCGGGGACTCGTAACGCTCGCCGCATTCACACCGAGTGACGCACTGCACCTGCTCGGCCGTCAGCACGACTGGAGCGTGGAAGCCGCGCGCCTGGGCGCGGCGGTGCTCGCGACCGAGGAGCGCAACGTGCGCGGGAGGGGGCAGGCAGACACCCCTGAAGGATTCGCCGAGCGCACCTTTCAGCACGTCGTGCGCGAGGCCACACGTGTTGTGCTCGAATGCGCACTCGCCCACGATCCGGGGATCGAACCACATCATGGTCGCTGGGGACCGCTCGGCCGGCTCATTGAGGACATCGTCGCCGGTCGCGCGTTTTCGGGGCTGCTGGATGCCCGCGTGCGCCTGGCGACGCCGCTGGTCGCCATCGGAGCACCGGCGGGCGCCTACTATTCGGAAGTCGCGCAGCGACTCGGGGCACTCCTCACGGTTCCCGAGCACGCCGCCGTGTGTAACGCCGTCGGCGCCGTAGCCGGTGTGGTCTCGGAGACCTGCGAGGTGCTGGTGAACCAGCCCACGCTCAATCTGTTCCGCGTGCACGATCCGGCTGGCAACCGCGACTATGCGGATGCGCAGGCTGCGATCGAAGAGGCGCGGCGCGTCTCGCGCGAGCTCGCGCTGGCCGCGGCGCGGCGCGCCGGAGCGAGCGACCCGCACGTGGAGACCTCCGTCACTGAGCGGCGGGCGCTCGCCGGGCCCGACGCGGACCTCGACTACCTCGCCGAGGCGGTCGTGCGCTCACGTGCGACCGGACGACCCGCGTCGGGTGGCCCGCCATAGCTCGTGCTCGCGCGGATGGGCATCGAGGTAGGCGCTGACCGCCTCATCGGTCGTCGCGAACAAACGCGGCTCGAAACGCGCGAACAGACCGAAGCGACGCAGTTTGTCCTTGACCGGATCCTTCATCTCGGCAAAGCACAAGGCGATGCCGCGGGCGCGCAGTGTCTCGTCCAGCTCACCGAGCATGTCGGCAGAGGTCACATCGATGCTGGTGACCGGCTCGGCCGCGACCACCAGCCAGTGCACCGCCGTGGGGGCACTCGCCACCGCGGCAAGGACCCGATCCTGAAAGAGCTCGGCATTGGCGAAGAAGAGCGGTGCATCCCAGCGCAGCAGCACGAGTCCCGGAATCTGCCGCCCGGTGGCATGACGGCTGACGTCGTGATAGCCCCTGATACCAGGTACCTGCCCGAGCACCGCCGAATGCGGCCGCCAGCCGTCCCAGAGGAACTCGATGACCGCAATGGTGATCGCGACGGCGATCCCGGGAATCGCACCGAGCACCGCGACGCCTGCGAAGCAGGCCATCGACAGCCAGAACTCCCACCGCTGGATGCGGTAGATGCGCCGCAAGTCGGCGACTTCGATCAAACCGATGGCGGCGGCGATAACCACCGCGGCCAGCGCCCCGGTGGGCAGGGACTGCAGCAGCGACGGGGCGAGCACGAGGAGCAGCGCGATCGCAATCGCTCCCACCACCCCGGTGAGCTGAGTGCGAGAGCCGGCCGCTTCCGCCACGGGGGTGCGCGAGGAGCTGCTGCTGATCGGAAAACCCTGGAAGAACCCGCTCGCGAGGTTCGCGATCCCGAGTCCGACCATCTCCTGGTTCGGATCGACGGGTGCGTGCAGACGCGCCGCGTAGGTGCGCGACAACACGCTGGTGTCGGCGAACGACACCAGCGCCACGGCGAGCGCCCCCGTGAAAACTTGCAGTAGGTCGCCGGGGCTGATCAGCGGCAGGTTGGGGCTCGGCAGGCCCTGCGGCAGCGGGCCGAGTATCGCAACCCCGGCGCGCGTCGCAAGATCGAGCGTACCGACCAGCACCGTGGCGGCCACGACGGCGATCAGCGTGCCTGGGACGCGCGGATAGCGCTTGAGCAGCAGTATCAGGACGAGCGCGCCGGCGCCGATCGCCAGCGTCACGAGGTTGGTACGGCCGGTGAGCACCTGTTGAACGATTGCGATCAACTGCCTCAGCGGTCCGCCGCCGTCGATGGAGAAACCAAACAGCTTCGGTATCTGACTGAGCAGGACGGTGAGCGCGATGCCATTCATGTAGCCATAGCGGATGGGCTTCGAGAGGAGCTCGGTGATGAATCCGAGCCGTGCGAGGCCCGCCGCGATACACACCACCCCAGAGACAATCGCCATGACGCCGCCCAACGCTATCGCGCGCTGCGTGTCTCCTGCCGACAAGGGCAGCACCACCGCCAGAATCAGCGGCGCGAGTGAGGAGTCGGGGCCCAACACGAGGATGCGGCTGGGACCGAATATCGAGTAGGCGAGCAGCGGCACGATCGTGGCATACAGGCCGCAGATGCCGGGGAGACCAGAGGCCTGGGCATAGGCAAGACCGACCGGCACGAGCATCGTCGTCAGGACCAGGCCCGCAGCAACATCCTGCCGTAACCAGGAGCGTTGGTAGCGGCGCAGCACCTGCCACCCCGGTAACCATCGCAACCAGGATGCGTGCTCGATGGGCGTCGTGCTGACCATGAGCGCAATGGTATCTCGGAGGCGGATTCCGTTGGCTGAATGCACGTGCGCGCAGAGCTGCCGCTGTGTCTACCGGAAATACACGGACCGCCGCGCCGGCCCGCGTCGCGCTGAGGATCATTCCGGCATGCGACGCCTCGGCGCTCAGCGCCTCTGATCCCGCGTGCGCATTAGCGTCAACACCCCCTTTAGGCAGAGGCGCCGGAACGGGATCCCGGCGATTCTTTACCCTTCAGGCGAGGCCTTGCGAGCGGAGAAGGAGTTCTTTCACGTGACGGTACTGGCAGGTCTGCTGATCCTGGCGGCAGTACTCATTGCCGCAGCGCTTGCGGTGCTCGGCACCGTCGCCGCAGCCGCGGAGATCCTCCCACCGTGGTTTGAACGGGGCGACGAGGCGGTCAGTGCAACGGTGTCCGCTCCGGGACCTCACCCGCTGCGCGGGGGCCGGTCCGAGGCGACGCGCACACGCGCCTGATCGGCCACCCACGCCGGTGTGTCAGAACCGAATACCCACGCGGATCGGTATGAAATCCCAGTTGCCGCCGTTGTTCGGCTGCTTGATGCGCAGAAAGCGACCGTCGATGAAGAAGCTCGCCGGATCCCCGAGCGGGAATTCGAACCCGATGCCGACGTTCCAGGAATTGAGCCACCCAGTCGTGCTCGTCTGAGCCGTCGAGTAGACGGGATAGTAGCCCGGGTAGCAGTAGAACCAGCAGATCGTGCCCTGTTGGTACGTGACGCTTTTCAGTACGGTCCGCTCCCGGTACCAGCCGATGCCTCCGAAGAAGTATTCCCGCGAGCGCGTTCCCAGATGCAGGTCGATCTCCGCATCGAGGTCCCCGCCGTAGATGTCGGTGTACCCATCGGCAATGTTCTGACCGGTGGATTGGGAAGCGAGGTCGAGCGCATGAAGCGTCTGCGGGTGACTCGTGTAGCTGCCATCGACCCGGAAGCCCAACGGAATCGCTGCTGTCGGAAACCAGGTGATTCCCAGACCGCCGCTGCCGCCATCGTTCAGGAGCGTCTTCACCGTGCTGCCTTGCGTGATGGTGTAACCGCCCTCGATCTGCACACGCCACGGGTGGTACCGGATGCCCTGCTGCTGCGTGTAGGTTTGCGCGGTGCTCGACGAACCTGAAGGCGGCGCCTGATATGGCTGATAGGGTGGAGGAGGCGGCGGCGGCGGTGCCTGGTACGGCGGTGCCTGCTGATACGGCGGTGCCTGTTGATACGGCGGCGCCTGCTGATACGGCGGTGCCTGCTGATAGGGCGGCGCCTGCTGATACGGCGGTGCCTGCTGATACGGCGGTGCCTGTTGATATGGCGGCGGAGCCTGCTGATATGCCGGTGCCTGGGGCGGTGGCTGATAGGCCGGTGCCTGAGGCGGCGGTGGAGCCGGCGGCTGATATTCGACCGGCGGCTGATATTGAGGCGGAGGTGCCTGGTAAGGCGGCGGCTGATACGGCGGCGGATAGGTTTGCTGTGCGAGCGCCGGCGCCGCCAGCACTAACGCAGTTCCCAGTGCGCACAGTTTTTTCGAATTCATAGTTCATCCCTGCCATGAGGCGCAGTCCCCTCAATGATCCGATGACGGAGTGCCTCCTTCTCCGACACCAGTGCCGCGGCACCAAAGGCGTACCGGCGGCGTGGGCGGTGCTCGTGACTCGCTCGCAGAGGGTCGGGTGGTTGTGTGCGGTCCACCTCCGTACATCGCCCATGCCCCCTCGACTCTAAAACCACCGCGGGTCGAACGGAATACGGGCTTGGACCAGTTTAAAACGTAGATCGGGGCAAATCCGTTGACGTGCAGGGTGCCATGGAGTTCCTCTGTTCCCTACAGCGATTTGACAGAACACCGCCACGGCCACGGAAACGCTCCTCAACCCGTGAGCGCGTACCGAACGAAGCGTCCGAATGGCCGAGTTCACGGCCAAGGCATGGCTGCGGCTCGATGTCCGCGGGAGGCTGGGATGAGGGTTGCCCATAGGGTGCAGGGAGGGGCTTGCGGAGGCAGCGTGCCCGCATGAGGCGTAGCGGGATCTCCTGCATCCCCGATCGTCCGAGGGCAAACGGCATAAGCTCTTGAACTGAGTCGAAGTACGGCTGCAGATGGTCGGCCACGCCGCTCATGCTGTCGGCCGGTCCGAGTATGAGCGCATCGCGCGCGAGAAAGTCCGCAGGGTCGTAGCGAAGACCGAACTGCTTGGGGTTGCCGCCGAAGACCAGCACCGGCACGGTATGGTGAAACGCCTCGTCGACCCGGCCGGCATACATCCAGTTCGTCGTGATGATGAAGACTCCGGGCTGCAGCAATCCGCGGGCCCGCAGCTCTCCCGGCAGCTGGTTCCACTCGAACGCGGCGAGCGTGGGGTCGCCGTGCGCGAAGAGCCGCGGAGCGAGGACGCGGCCAAAGCCGGTGGCCGCGTGACTCGAGAGGACCGTACCGAGCAGCACGATGACGGCCACACAGGCCAGCGCCCAGCGCCGCAGCCGCGCGGGTTCGAGCGAGCGCACGGCGTACTCGCCCAGCACCGGATAGAGCATCAGCCAACCGGGCATCTGCCAGTGTGGCAGCCCGAGGCTTCCCCAGAGCGGAGTGACCGTGAAAACCGCGATGGTGGGTAGCGCCAGGCAGAGGCAGTACCAGGAGCGCTCCGCCGTGCGCCCCGCGCGGAAGAAGCGCCACGCCGCAACCAGCAGCGGAATGAATATCCACGGCAGTATCCAGATCGCTTGACCGATGAGGTTGGCGAGCACGTACTCGGGATGCAGCCCTCCGCGGAAGCGGCCGCGGCCGGCCTGATAAGCGACGGAGATCCACTCGTGCTCGATGTTCCACACGATCACCGGTGTCGCGATGAGGAGCGCCAGCAGTGTCGCGAACCACGGCCCCAAGTGACGGAGCTCGCGGCGACGCGAAGGCACGCTGAGGAGAAAGGCGAGCAGCCCGATGGCGAACAGCAGCGCGTGGTATTTCGCCAGTGCGGCGATGCCGAGCCAGAAACCGGCGAGCGACCAGGCGCCGAGCGCACCGGCACGCGAGGTCTGCGGCTTGAATAGGTGCCGCGCCAGCACCACCGCCGCGGCGAGCAACGCCAGCATCAGCGGACCATCGGGCAATACCCAGCCGCCGGCGAAGGTGAAGAAGGCAGAGCAGTTGAGCGCCAGGACCGCGGTCACGCCTGCCTCGGCGCCGAAAAGCAGCTGCGTGAGGCGGTAGAGCAGCCAGGAGCTCACGGCAAACAGGCCGATGAACGGCAACCGCGCGGCACGACCGTCGCCGAGCAGTGGCATGAAGAGGTGGGCGATCCAGTACTGCAGCGGCGGGTGGTCGTAGTAGGAAAGCTGCAGATCGTGCGCAACGCTGAGCGTATAGGCCTCATCGACCCCCAGCCCGAGCATCGCCGCCAGTGCGAGCCGCAACGCCGTGAACAGCGCGATGGCTGCGAGCACGGCGGTGTCCGCTGGCGAGAGGGACCGCATCGCGCGTCTTATACTGAAAGCATGCACGACGGACCAGCTGCGCGCGTCGCGCCGGCTGCGCCGCGACGAGGGGCGGCGCCTGGCCCAGGGGCACTCATCGCCATGACCGAACCGGGCGTCGAGCTCACTGTCGTCGTGCCGACATTCGAGGAGCGCGACAACATCGCGCCGCTCATCGCGCGTCTCGCCGCAGCGCTCGATGGCATTTCCTGGGAGGTCGTGTTCGTCGACGATGACTCGCCCGATGGTACCGCGGGCGCCGTGCAGGCGAGCGCGCGCGCCGACCGGCGCGTGCGCATCCTGCAACGTCTCGGGCGGCGTGGGCTCGCCAGTGCGTGTGTCGAGGGCATGCTGTCGTCCGCGGCACCGTACGTTGCCGTGATGGATGCCGATCTGCAGCACGACGAGACATTGCTGCCCCGGATGCTGGCACGCCTCAAGGCCGAGGAACTCGATCTGGTCATCGGCAGCCGCTACGCGGCTGGCGGCAGCACCGGAGAGTGGAGCCGGGGGCGGCTACTCCTCAGTCGACTCGGCATCCGCGGTGCCCGGTGGCTCTTGCAGCCGGGCGAGCTGCGCGATCCGTTGAGCGGCTTCTTCATGCTGCGCCGGGAGGTATTGGAGGGATGCGTGCGGCGGCTATCGCAGCAGGGCTTCAAGGTGCTGCTGGATATCCTCGCGTCCGCGCCGCAACCGCTGCGACA
>Ga0306920_100001860_pt1 | contig 26286 bp, 22 predicted proteins | sample flu12Cox44000170_FD_204666 | JGI IMG/M metagenome (GOLD analysis project Ga0306920, IMG submission 204666) | Lab enrichment of tropical soil microbial communities from Luquillo Experimental Forest, Puerto Rico - flux4day.12C.oxic.44.000.170 (v2)... | ecosystem: Environmental > Terrestrial >...
CTTCGAATGATTCATCGCCCGCGAGCAAAGCGATGATCTCCCCCTCTTCGTCGGGCCTTGCGAGATCCGCAGCCGACCTGGCGTTCAGCTTCACCACCCGGATTTCCTGGTTAATCCCGGCCTTGCCGGCCGAGCCTGGTTTGGCGGGCGCGTTCTGATCAATGGTGAAGGTGTAAATCTCCGAACTGCCGTAGTGATTGACGAAAAGGTCCGGCCGAAACGCCTCATCGAGCTTCTTCAGAAGCCCGTCGGTCATCGGCGCGCCGGCAAAGCCGAGCTTTCGCACACTCGAAACGTCGGTCGAGGCAAATTCACTCGCGTGGACCAGTTCGTGATAGAGCGTCGGCACCAGATAAAGATTGGTGACCTTTTCAGCCGCGATCAGCGCGAGCGCCTTGTTTGTATCGTATCGCGGCAGGCAAACGAACGTGCCGCCGATGATCGACATCGCGAGCAGCGAGCGAACCCCCATGGTATGGTAGAGCGGCATCACGCCGAGGGTACGTTCGCCGCGCCGATAGAGATTTTGCGCGACATGCGCGATGGCGGCGGCGCGTTCGGCGCGGTGACGCCGCGGCACGCCCTTTGGCCGCGACGTGGTTCCCGATGTATAGAGCATGATCGACCAGGCTTCGGCACTGACGCGCGGCGTCATATCTGGCGCTGATTCTGCCGCAAGTTGCTCGAAGTTGAATTCACCGGCTCGCTCATCGCCGACGCGAATGCGCGGCAAGGTCGGCGCTCGCCTTGAATTTTTGACGGCTTCCGCGGAGACGTCCTGATACACGACCGCGCAGGCTTCGGAATTTTCGATGCAGAAGTCGAGTTCGTCGTCCTTGGCGCGCCAGTTGATCGGCGTGATCACGATGCCGGCCAGCTGACAGGCCCAGTGCAGTGTCGCGGCCGGCTCGCAATTCTGCAGCACCGTGACGATATGATCGCCCGGCTTCAGGCCGATCCGGTCGAAGGAGGCGATGAGGGACGAGATACGCCTGTACCATTGCGCATAGGTCAGGCGAAGATCGTCGTCGACGATGGCGAGCGCTTCGGGATCGCGCGCCACGCTGGCAACGAAGCTCGTTCCAAGATCAAGCATTGGATTTCTCCCTGCTCAACGCACCGCTCACTTCGGCAACCGCTTCCAGCGCCGCGCGCACAATCGGCGTGTAGCCCGTGCAACGGCACAGGTGCCCGGTTAAAAGATCGCGAATGGCCCGTTCGTCTGCCTGCGGATGTTTTCGCAAGAAACCGTCGAGCGACATCAAAATGCCAGCCGTGCAAAAGCCGCACTGGAGCGCGTGATTGCGCTTGAACGCCGCCTGCAGAATTCCAAGGCGGTCCGGCGAGGGCGCAAGGCTTTCAACCGTTCGCACCTCGCAGCCTTCGACCTGCAGCGCGAGCGTGAGACAGGCGCGCGCCGGATTGCCGTCGATCTCGACGGTGCATGCGCCGCACACGCCATGCTCGCAACCGACATGGGTGCCGGTCATTCCGATCTGATGCCGCAGAAAATCCGTCAACAGCGTGCGCGGCTCGGCTTCGCCGGCACGTGGCTTTCCGTTGAGATTGAAGCGAACGACGTGCCTCCGGTTGGCCCGAAATCGACTCATTGCAACACCTCCCGCACCAGATCGCGGCCGATCATCCGTACGAGGTCGCGCCGATATCGCGCCGTGGCATGGACGTCATCGCGCGCGTCGAGATCGTAGGCAAATGCGTTCAAGGCATCATCGAGCGCGCTTGCTTCGAGGTACGGAAAATCCCGCGCCACCGGCATGTCCGCGACGCCGCCGACGGCGAGGCGAACGCCGTCTCCTTTCGTTACTGCTGCGCAGGCGACGATGGCGAAATCGCCATGACGGCGCGCGACCTCGCGAAATGCGCAGCGCCGTTGGTCGGCGGGAAACGTCACCGCCTCGATCAGTTCGTCATCCGCACGCGTCGTCGCCATCATGCCCGTGAAAAAGTCCCTTGCCGCGACGCGCCGCCGCCGCCTGGCGCTGCGCAAGAGCACTTCCCCATCGAGCGCGCACACGACCAGCGGCAATTCGGCGCTCGGATCGGCATGCGCGATCGAGCCGCAAACGGTGCCCCTGCTTCTTGTCTGCACATGACCGGTCCAGGGCAATGCCAGAGCGGCGAGCCGCAAACTCTCGCCAAGCCCGGCCCAATCGAGCAAGGCCGCCTGGCGCACCGCTGCTCCGATCGTCACAATGCCAGCCTTGCGTTCGATCCGCGCAAGTTCGGAAACTTGCATGATGTCGACCAGCGTCTTCGGCTTTGCCAGACGCATGTTGAGCATAGGCATCAACGACTGTCCGCCGGCGATGATGCGCGCGTCGCTTCCTTCATTCGCCAGCACGTCGAGCGCTTCGTCGAGATATTCGGCAAGAACGTAGTCGAAAGAAGCAGGCTTCATTGGCGCCCTCCGAGCCAGTGACGCAACCTCACGACAATGGAGGGCTTGGCCTGATCGGAAGCGCCGCCGCCTGCCTGGCGCGCCAAGCTTGCAAAAAATTGCCCGATGATCACGCGCGCGGCGCCGTCGAGCAGCCGGCCTCCGATGCTTGCGACCTTGCCGCCGATGGCTGCCTCGTAGACATAACGGATTGCGGTGCCATCATTCTCGATCGGGCGAAGCGTGATGCGTCCCTCGCCGCTGCCGAACCCAAGCGCGCCTTCGGCCGATCCGCCAAGCGTCACCGCGTGTGGCGGATCGAGATCGGAGAGTTTGACATCGGCACGATATCGTCCCTTCACCGGACCGATGCCGAGCGTCACGTCGGCGCGGAAATGGGTGTCGGAGATTTTCTGAACGGCATGACAACCCGGGATCACCGCCTGCAGCGTTGCGGGATTGAGCAGCATGTTCCAGACCTGTTCGGCCGGCCCGCCAACGATCGCCTCGCCTTCGCCGTGCAGGTTTCGGCCACCGCCGCGCTTTTCGATTTGCTTTCCGGCCCGGCCGGTGGGCGGCGCAGGCTCGGCACCACGGACGAGCTGCGCGAGTTTCGCTGGCACCAGCGGCAGTTCGAGATCCCTTGCCCCGAGCGCATCCGCGACGGCGTTGGCAATGCAGACCGGCGTCGACATGCAGTTGCCCTCGCCGACGCCCTTCGAGCCGAGCGGCGTGAAAGGCGACGGCGTTTGCATGTGGATGATCATGGGGTCCGGCACCTCCGCCGTGGTCGGCAGGAGGTAATCCGCAAACGTTCCGGTCAGAAAACTGCCGTCATCATCATAGGCATATTCCTCGTAAAGCGCGGCGCCGAGGGCTTGCGCGAAACCGCCACGGATTTGCCCGTCAACCATGGCGGGATGCAAAATGGTTCCGCAGTCATGCATGGTGACGTAGCGATCGATCCGCGTCTGCAACGTCGTCTTGTCGACCTCGACACCGCAAAAGTCGAAAATGAAGCCGTGGCAGAGCGAGGAGTTGATGTGATCCTGTTCGTCAGGCGCGGTCAGCTCGGGCGGTGTCCAGAACACCGTCTCGCGGATGGTCTGTCCGATACCGTCAGGAAGCGCGGCCGGGGACCAATGGCTCAGGCCGGCGATGCGGGAAAATGAAATCCTGTTGTCGGGATTGCGCTTTGATCCGACCTGCCCGCCGACGAACGCGACGTCCTCGATCTCGGTGTTCAACTGGCTTGCGGCGATCCGCGCCAGGCGCTCCGCTATGCGTTCGGCGGCTAACCTTGCGGTGCCGGCGACGGCGGGGGCAAACCGGCTGGAGTAATTGCCTGAGGCAATCGACCAGGCGTCCTTGGCCGTGTCTATTTCGGTGTTGACCCGGATATCAGCCGGCTTGAGGCCAAGCACGTCTGCCACGACCTGCGAAAGAACGGTGCGATGGCCTTGCCCCTGCGGCACCGAGGCAACGTGAACCGTGACGCTGCCGACCGGGTCGATCGAGATCGTTGCGGTCGCCTGTGCGCCGTTCTTGGGCCCAGCCTTGCGGCGCTCGGCCGGCGTGAGCACAGTCGTGATGTAACCCATGTTGGATACGCTGGGCTCGACCACGGCGGTGTAGCCGATGCCGTAAAGCTTCCCTTCCGCGCGCGACGCATCGCGGCGGGATTTGAGCTCGGCGAGCGCGCCTTCGGCGACGCCGCGCCGGATCGCCTCGGGATAGTTTCCTGAATCGAGCAATGTGCCGCTCGCCGTCCGGTAGGGAAAGGCGTCCGCTGGAATGAGATTTCGCGTGATGACGTCGAGCGGATCTAGGCCAAGCTCGACGGCGATGCGCTGGACCAGCCGCTCCAGCGCGAAATAAACCTGCGGGCCGCCAAATCCGCGATTTAATCCCGTCGGCGTCTTGTTGGTGACGACGACGCGGTTGCGGACCTTCAGATGACGGATGTCGTAGGCGCCGGTCAGGTTGCCGTGCATGCGATAGAGCGTCGCCGGTTCCGGCGCGCGCAGATGCGCACCGCAATCCTCGACCTGGTCCCAGTCGAGGGCGAGAATGTGGCCATCACGGTCGACCGCAGCGGCAAGCGTGATGGCCCGGTTCGTGGCAGAAACCGATGCGGTCAGATGTTCGAGACGATCCTCGATCCATTTGACCGGTCGGCCTGCGGCGCGCGCCGCCGCCGCCACGAGAACGATATAGGGAAAAACGCCCTGCTTGACGCCGAAGCTGCCGCCGGAATCCGGCGGCGTGCGCAGCCGCAGCCGATTGCCCGGGACCTTCAGCGCCCGCGACAGCACCGCGTGGATGCTGAACGGTCCCTGAAAATTGGCCAGCACATCGTAAGTGTCTTCGCCCGGTTCATACTCGGCGATCACGCCATAGGTTTCGATCGGCGTGCAGGAGTTGCGCGGATAACGAATGTCGATGCTGAAGCGATGCGGCGCGTTCGCAAACGCCTGCTCCGGCTCGCCGTAGCGAAAGGTCCGATCGCTGGCGACATTGCCCGGGAAGCCATGGTGCAGGACGGGCGCGCCCGGCGCCAAAGCCGCGAGCGGATCGACCGCAGCCGGCTTCACCTCGTAGCGCACGTCGATCAGATCGACGGCGTCTTCGGCGAGGTAACGATCGGTCGCAACGACAATGGCAACGGGCTCGCCGACATAGCGCACGCGCCCCACGGCAATCGGCCAGCACTCGACTGGCGCCTTGACCCCGACTACGAGACTTGACGTCAGCGCCTTGATGGCTTCGCCGTCGAGGATCGCGACGACACCAGGCGCCTGCTTCGCCAACGACGGATCGATTGACACGACGTCGGCATGCGCGTGCGGCGAACGCAGGATCGCGGCGTGGAGGGTGCCGGGACGAACGCCGAGATCGTCGATGAAGTGGCCGCGTCCTGTCAAAAGCGCCGAATCTTCGACGCGAGGGATCGACCGCCCGACCCAAAGCGGGCCGGTCTCACGATTGGTCGTGGCCTGGCCGGCGGCTTCCGCCATCCCGAACGTTCTCCCGCGCAACGAAATTGCTTGCGGAAAAACTATTCGGCAGCGCTCCTATCCCGCAATATCGGACGGTCTCGAAACTTACCATCCCGTCTCATTGTTGGGGGAGTGCGCCGCAGCATCAACTCGCAAGACGGGAAACGTTGCGGAACTCGCGCGGGCCGACACCCGTGTGGTTGCGGAAGAAGCGGGTGAAATGGGCGGGCTCGGCAAAGCCGAGCTGGCTGCCGATGTCGCCAAGGTTGGAGGATTGATTGAGCACGGCGTCGACCGCCTTCTCCATGCGTACGACATTGAGAAAGACCTTTGGCGGCACGCCGATCGAAGCCTCGAACAATCGGAAGAAATGGGCACGTGAGAGGCCCGCTTCCCGGGCGAAGGTTTCAAGGGCGGCGCCTTGTCTGGCATGCGATCGCATCGACGCCGCCACTTTCCGGATCCGCCAGTCGGTAGAGCGCGCGTTCATTTCCCTGATCGAAGCCGGAAAGCTCCGCCATGGCGTGAAGCGTTCGATCACCGAAATCATCAAGTCCGACAACAACGCTTCGTGGGCGATCCGCGCCTCGGGGTGCGCCATCATGCCGGCGGCGAGATTCATCGCAAGGGTGCGGATACGCGGCGAGATATCGCCGGATGGATCACTAAAGAAACCCGGAGCGCCGCTTGCGGCCCAGCCTGGGCGAAATGCCATCAACCATTCCGGCTCTATGTAAAGCGCGAGAATGACGGTACGCGGCCGTTCGGGATGGTGGACATAGGAATGCGGTTGCCAGCCGTTCACCAGAACGGCCGCGTCGTTGGTGAGCGGACAGACCGTGTCGCCGACGACGAACTGCGTGTCCGCGCCCTCGACTTTCAACAGCACATGGCAATGCGGATGAGCGTGACGCACCAGCGACCAGTCCATGTCGAGAAGCGCGACCCGGCCAAAGGCTCCATGGGCAATTCGCAGGGCTGTCGACATCTCAAAACTCTCCCGGCAGCGACGTCCCGCTCGGCTCTGAAACGGTGCGTCCGTCCCCTTGTCGCATTCCCTTGCTCCCGCCAGTAATGTTTCGTGGCTCGCTGGTTTCAGCCCGCGACGATGCGTGCAAAGGCAGCTTTTGGATCGCCCTCGAGAACCTGGGCGAGGTCGACGTTTTCGATGCCCTTGACGTGAATACGCTTGAATTCCATCGGCTCGGTTGCAAGCGGCTTGGTCGCATCGATTCCCATCTTCGCGCTGATGCCGTTGTCCGATGATGGATCGAGTTTCGAGCCTTGCGCGCCCGAGACGATGACGAGATCGCGATCGGCCTGAAAGCGGGTGGCAATCGCCCATTCGATTTCACTTTCGTTGTCGATATCGACGTCCATGTCGACCACGACGACCTGCTTGATATCGTAATGGCCGCCAAACGCGCCCATGATGATGTTCTTCGGCTCGCCCTGGCTCGCCTTTTCGATTTTCACGGCGAGGTGATAGCGGCACGTCCCGCCGCGGGTGAGGCGCACGTCGCGCACCGAGGGGAAGCTGCGCTGCAGATGGTCCAAAAGCGTTGCCTCGCGCGGAATACCGCCAAGCAAAAGATGCTCCGTTCCGCCGCCGACGATGGTATGGAAAATCGGATTCTTGCGGTGCGTGATCGTATCCACCTGGATCACTTCACGATTGGCGCGCGGCCCGTAATATTGTGGAAACTCGCCGAACGGCCCCTCCGGCTCGCGAACCTTGGGCAGAATGCGCCCCTCGATGACGATTTCGGCATGCGCGGGCACGCGTACGGCGTTGGTCCGGCATTTCACCATTTCTACCGGCTGTCCGAGCAGCGCGCCGGCGATCTCCATTTCGTCCTGGTCAAGTGCTGCGATCGCTTGCGACGCAAGAATGCAGGCCGGATGCACGCCGATAACAAGCGCAATCTCGAGCGCCACGCCGGCTTCCTCCGCCATTCGGAAATAATGCAGCGTGTGCCGGGGCAACAGCAGCACGCCGATGCGATCGGGACCGCTGACCTGGCAGCGGTGGATCGAGACGTTCTGAATTCCGCTCTTCGGATTGCGCGCGATCAGAAGCGCTGCGGTGATGTAAGGCCCGCTGTCGTGTTCGTTGTGCTTGGGGATCGGCAACTGGGCGAGTAGATCGATCTTTTGTTGAACGACCTCCTGCGCCGGCGCGGCCGTCACTTCGGCCCACGGCAACGGGTGGCGAACGGCGTGCTGGAATCGCGCGAGCAATTCGACCGAGGGGACGCCAAGCGAATCGGCAATCCAGCCGCGGTTTGCAAACAGGTTCGCCACGACGGGAATGGAATGCTTACCCGGCGCGGGAAACAGCACGGCGCGCTCGTTTTCCAGTTTCTTGGCGACCGCCGCCAGCTCGTCGATCAGCGAGATGCCTTTGCGAGCGACCGCAAGCCGATCGGTGGCGGCAAGCCATTGCAGCCAGCCGCGCAAATCTGGATGGGCACTCTGGCCGGCCGCATCCGTGTTGGTAAGTCTCGCTTCCATCGCCTGCTCCATCGCGCCGGGAGAACTCTTTCAGAACGGGCTGGGTTTCGCCATGCGGCTTGTCAGCGCCGATCAGCCGAGATCAGCCATCACGCGCCGATATTGGTTCGGCGAAGTTCCCGTATGCTGCTGGAAAAACCGCGTGAAGTTGCTCTGGGCCGAAAAGCCGAGGTCTTCGGAAATATGTCCGATCTCGTCCACTGGTTCCCGCAGACGATTGACGGCGGTCTCGACGCGAAGAGCATTGGCATAAACGCGCGGACTCAAGCCGGTGCAGCTTCGGAACAGATGATTGAAATGCGGGCGCGAGAGACCGGAGCGCCTGGCAATGTCATCGAGATCGACGGCCTCTGCCGCCCGCGCGCGCATGTGCCGCAGCGCCCGCCCGACCCGGTAATCCCAGGGGCCAGCGATCCTGCGCCTTGCCGCGCCGCGCTCGCGCCAGTCTGAAAAGCCGTAGGAGACAGTAAGGCAGAGCTGAAGGATCAATTCCTGAAGTTCGTCGTGCCTATCGAGGGGGCCCGCCATGCGCCGCACCAGTTCCGCGCGGAGATGATTGATCTCGTTGGTGATCGCAATCCCAGGATGGGGAAAAAAGCCGAGCTCTGCGCAGTTCGCAAATGCCCGGTCCGCGTTTGCAAGCCATCCCGGTTCGATATAGAGCGCGAGAAACAGCGTCCGCTCGGCACCCTGAAGATGCATGTAGGCGTGCTGCTGCCATGAGTTGACGGCGACGAGCATGTCGCTGCGCAACGGCACCGCGTTGCCCTCGACCATGAAGTTCTGGTCGGGTCCGCTCGCCTTGAAGATCAGGTGAAAATGCGGATGGGCATGGTCCACCAGCGAGGTGTCCATGTCGAGGAGGGCCACCCGTCCAAACCGGCCCCGCAGGATGCTCAAAGCCTTTGTCACTGCTGGATTCTCCGCCCGGAAAGATAACCTGAATTGCCGATGACCGATATGTGCAGGACGGCGAAAAAACATCCGAAATGATAAATCCGCAGCAGCCGGGGAAAGCCCAAACCGGGCCTTAGGGAATATGCTTTCCTCAAACAGCCGGGAGCGGCCGATGGCTGCCGGCAGGCGCTGCGAATGGAGAGACCGATGGACGTGGTATTCCAGGACGCCGGACGCGACCGCCGGGAACAAGAACGTCAGCGCCAGTTCCGCGAACGATTCATCGCAGAGACACCACCTTGGTATCACGGCGCTCTCCATCTCGGCTTCACGCTGCTTGTGACGGGAGCTGCGATGTGGTTTTGCTGGAACCGGATTCACAACGCCGGCTGGGAATGGCTGCTGGTGATCCCGATCGCGCTGTTCGGCAACTGGATCGAATGGGCCGCGCACCGCTACATCCTCCATCGCCCGGTGAAGGGACTGGAGATGATCTACAAGCGCCACTGCACGGTGCATCACCAGTTCTTCACCCATCACGACCTGACCTATCATGGCCAGAGGGAATGGCGCGCGCTGTTGTTCCCGCCGTTCGCGCCGCTCGGTTTCGTGCTCGCCGCGCTGCCGCCGGCGTTCCTGCTCGGACTGCTGATCTCGGCCAATGCCGGATACATCGCGGTGTTCACGATGGCGGCCTATTATTTGATGTATGAAGGTCTGCATACGCTGTCGCATCTCGACGACGAGCGGCATCCGTATCTGAAATACATTCCGCTCATCAACACCGTCCGCCGCATGCACATGATCCATCACGTGCTCGGCTTCATGCAGACGCGGAATTTCAACCTGACGTTCCCGATTTGCGACGCCCTGTTCGGCACCAGCGATCTCGACCGTGGGCTCGTCGGCACGCTGTTTAACGGAAACTCGAACAAATACATGCGCAGGGACCTGCTGCCGACCGATCCCGGCATTCCGGTGCCGCAACTCGATGGCCGCGTCGGCGAACAGGCAAGAGCGGTCTGAACGAAGAAACAGGGGACGGCACGACGCGCGCCATCCTCAAAACTGCGCGCGAGTGCCTCACTCCGCCTTGATCCTTGCGGCCTTGATCACCTTGGCCCATTTCTCCATCTCGACCCTCATCTGGGCGGAGAATTCCTCCGGGCTGTCGCCAACCGGCTCAAGACCGATTGCTGCCAGGCGCTCTTTCATTTCCGGCAGCGCGATGATCCTGACGACCTCCTGGTGCAGCAACGCGACGACGTCCTTCGGCGTACCGCTCGGCACCAGAACCCCGACCCAGGCATCGCCGTCGAGCTCGCCATAGCCGGCCTCCTCGATCGTGGGCAGGTCCGGGACTGCCTGTGTGCGTTGCCTGCTCATCACGGCGAGCGCGCGCAGCTTTCCATCCTGGATCAGTGGCACAGCTGCCGATAACGCGGCAAAGCCGATGGGCGTGTTGCCCGCGGCGACCGAAGTGATGACCTGGCCGCTTCCGCCGTAGGGGACATGCACAAGATCGAGGCCCGCCGCGACGCGGAATTGCTCCCCCAACAGATGTGAGGGAGTACCGAATCCCGGTGATGCAAAACTATACTTGTTGGGATTTGCCTTGATCAGCGCCACGAGTTCCCCGACCGTTTTCGCCGTCACAGACGGGTTGACCAGCATGGCGGACTGAAAAATGGCGACGAGCGTCACCGCCTCGAAATCCTTCAGCGCGTTGTACGGCACCTTGTCGTACAGGGTCGGATTGATGACGTAGCTGTTGACGGTGATCAGGATGGTGTAGCCATCGGGCGCCGATCGCGCGGCCTGCCCGGTGCCGATATTACCGCCCGCGCCCGTGATATTCTCGACATAGAACTGCTTTCCAAGCTGATCGGAGAGCTTTTGCGCGATCAGTCGCGCGCAGACATCCGTCGGTCCGCCGGGCGAGTACGGCACGATGACCCGGACGGGACGTACGGGATAGGACTGCGCCAGCGCGATCCCGGAGAAAGCAAAAGACGCGCCTGCGCTGACAGTAAGCTTGAGAAACTGGCGGCGTGGGGACTTCATGGCATCAAGCTTCTAGCCCAAGGCCACCGCATCTCAAAGGCAGACGATTTCATGCTTTATGCTCAGCCAATGGCATGATGAATTAACTACAATCGGCAGACCTGGAGCAAAAAAGCGACGGCTGGCGCAATCGGAACTCAACGGCAGTTTGAGATTGTGCTATTGCGATCGAAGCTTTGAGCGTCTGTTTGGTTAGAAATTGGTTGGTTCGATGAACTCGCACCCGCGCCGATTGATCGTCGGAATCACAGGCGCCTCCGGAGCCATTTACGGCGTCCGGATGTTGCGGCTGTTGAAGGCCACCGATGTCGAGACGCATCTGGTGATGAGCCGGTCGGCGAAGATCACTCTGGCGCAAGAACTCGATATCGGTGTTGCCGAGGTTTCGGCGCTCGCCAACGTCGTGCACCAGGTCGACAATATCGGCGCCTCGATCTCCAGCGGCTCGTTCAGAACGATGGGCATGGTGATCGCGCCATGCTCGATGCGAAGCCTCGCCGAGATCGCCTCGAGCGTCACCTCGTCCTTGCTCACCCGCGCCGCCGATGTCGTGCTCAAGGAGCGGCGGCGTCTGGTCCTGATCGTTCGCGAAGCCCCGCTCCATCTTGGCCACCTCCGCTCCATGATCGCAGCCACCGAGATGGGCGCGATCGTCTATCCGCCTGTGCCGGCGTTCTACGCCCGCCCCGAAAGCCTGGAACAGATGGTTGACCACACGCTCGGACGGGTGCTCGACCTGTTCGACATCGAGACGAAGGCGGTCAGTCGCTGGGGCGGATTGAACTCGATCAAGAACGACGAGTGATGAAGCCGTCGCCGTCCGAGCTGGAAGCGGACGGCTGGGCCTTCGCCCTTGACGTCTACGCCAGGCCCGGGATTGCCGATGGCTGCCTGAGCCTGCAAAACGAGGCCGGCGTCGACGTCATGATGCTGCTGGTAATCGCCTTCGCCGCTGCGAGGCTTCGCATTTTGCTGACGTTCGCCGAAGTCGGCGAGTTGGATCAGGCTTGCCGCCCCTGGCGCGAACAGATTGTTTGGCCGCTCCGTGCGATCCGTTCCGGATTGAAGTCCGGTCCAATGCCGGCGCCGAGCACCGACACCGAGCAGTTTCGTTCGAAGATCAAGACGGTCGAACTCGCGGCCGAACGGCTGCAGACTAGGCTTCTGATCGAGCGCCTGCCGCAGAGACCGCCCAAGCCCGACGCCGTGACGGCGGAAGAACTTCGTACCATCCTTGGTTGCGTCGTTTCGCTGTTTATCGACAAGCGCGGAAAAACGCCGGATGCCGAACTTTTTCCGTCGATCGACAAAATCGTCGACGCCGTGATGCAAGAAGTGCGCTGAAGCCGCCCGAATGGGAGGGTTGCGACGAACTCGGCTTGATATTAGGCCTTCTCTCGGCAAAGTGCCCTGACGGCGGGGCGCTGGAATTGACTGGACTTACGCCGAAACCGCCAGAGTGCGGGCTTGTCATTGAACAGGAAGCGACAATGTCAGAAACGATGAGGGCGCTGGTTCTGCGCCAACACGGCGGATTGGAAAATCTGGAACTGGTGAAGGATCACCCGAAGCCGAAAGTCAAATCTGGAACGGTTGTGATCCGTGTCCGCGCATCGTCCTTCAACTATCACGACGTGTTCACGGTCAAGGGCATGCCGGGCATCAAGGTGCCGCTGCCCGTCGTGATCGGTCTCGATATGGCAGGCGAGATTGTAGAAATCGGCGACGGCGTATCGGGCTGGAAGATCGGCGGCCGCGTTCTCGTCAATCCGCTCAACAAGAAAAAGGGACTGATGGGCGAGATGCTCGACGGCGGCATGGCCGAATATTGTCTTGTCGACGCCGACCAGCTCATCGCCATGCCGGATGGCGTCAGCTTCGAGCAGGCGGCGTCTTTGCCGGTGGCCTACGGTACTGCCCACCGCATGCTGATCACCCACAAGACGATCCGCAAAGGCGATCGCGTCCTTATCCTGGGCGCGAGCGGCGGGGTCGGCACCGGCTGCGTCATTCTCAGCAAGCTGCTCGGCGCCGAAGTCATCGCCTGCGCCAGCAGCCTCGAGAAAATGGAAAAGCTTAAAGCCCTCGGCGCCGACGAGACGATCAACTACAAGGAAGTCGATTTCTCGAAATGGGCGATCGAGAAATATGGCAAGCCGCAGCGGCGCAGTTATGACGGCGGTGTCGACGTCGTCGTCAATTTCACGGGCGGAGAAACCTGGGTGCCGTCGCTGCGCTGCCTCAAGCGCGGCGGGAGCCTGCTGGTCTGCGGCGCGACCGCCGGCCACGATCCGAAGGAGGATCTGCGCTATGTCTGGAGCTTCGAACTGAAGGTGATCGGCTCGAACAGTTTTTACGAGGATAATTTGACCGATCTCATGAACATGATTGCGGAGAAGAAGATCAAGCCTGTCATCGACGAGGTGCTGCCGCTCGCGAAGGCGGCGGAGGGCCTGCGCCTCATCAGGGATCGCGAGGTGATCGGAAAGGTGGTTGTCGTACCGTAATTGGCGGGGTGACCATGGTTCCGTGACCTGCAACGAGATCAAACGAGGATTTTTCAGCACATGAGCGAAGTTCCGAGCGTCGAAGACGTCCAAAAACTGCTGTCGCGCGGTCCATACCATCAATGGCTCGGCCTGAAAGTCATTGCCGTCGGCGAGGGCACCATCGAGCTGACGGCGGCCTGGCGCGAGGAGTGGGTTGTCAACCCGGACCGCGGGTACACCCACGGCGGCATTCTTGCAGCCCTCGTCGATCTCGCGGCCGACTGGGCCATGGTGTCAAGGACCGGCCGCGGCGTTCCGACGGTCGATTTGCGCGTCGACTATCATCGTGCGGCGATGCCCGGCCTGCTGACGATCCGCGGCGGGATCGTGCATTTCGGCAAGCAGTTCTCAGTTGCGGAAGCAAGCGTGTTCGACAAGGAAGGACGTCTGCTGGCAAGCGGACGGGGGACCTATCTGACGACGCCACCAGCCTGACAGAGATCCAGGTCGTGTCCAGCAGCCTCGCGTTTTCGAATCTGGGAGCGTTGACTGCAACCGACCGCGACCTCAACAAGGCCGCCATCATCGACCTCGGCAGCGGGCAGGAGCGTCGCTTCAGTTACCGCGATTTCGAGGGCGAGGCCAATGCGGTGGCACGGTTTCTGTCGGCGCAAGACCTGACGCGGGGCGATCGAGTCGCGATCCTGTCGGCCAATCGCTTCGAATTTCTCACGACCCTGCACGGCATCATGCGCGCCGGCTTCGTGGCCGTGCCGGTCAATTTTAAATTCCCGCCCGCCACGATCGATTACATCATTCACGATTCGGGCGCCAGGCTCGTCTTCTGCGACGCGCAACGCTTCGAGAGCGCGCCGAGGGATTTGCCGCGCATCCGCCTCGATGCTGAAGAATTTTCCGACTCCCTGAAGCCGGGACCGTTCTCTTCCGTCACGGCGGCGAACGGTGAACCGGCGATGTTTCTCTATACGTCAGGTTCGACCGGGCGTCCCAAAGGCGTGGTGCTTTCCCACCAAAGCCATATCTGGGTCGTCCAGCAACGCATGGCCGCGCGGGATATGAGCCGCCATCGCTTCCTGATCGCGGCCCCGCTTTATCACATGAACGCGCTCGCCATGAGCCAGCTGGCGCACGCAGCGCACGCCACGGTGATCTTGCTGCCGCAGTTCACGACGCGACTCTACCTGAAAGCCATCGAAGACTATCGCTGCACATGGCTCACCGCCGTTCCGCCGATGATCGCGATGATGCTCAACGACAAGGAAAGGCTCGCCGCAACCGATCTCTCCAGCGTGGAGTTCCTGCGCATGGGATCGGCTCCGGTCAGTCAAAGCCTGATGGCGGCAATCCATCGCGTGCTTCCGAAGGCGGCCGTAACCAACGCTTACGGCACGACCGAAGCCGGCCCGGTGGTGTTCGGACCTCAGCCGAAAGGACTGCCGCAGCTGGAAATGTCGGTCGGTTACCCGCATCCCAAAATCGAGCTGCGGCTGATCGGAGAAGACGGCAGGCCTTCCGATCTCGGCGTCCTCGAAATGAAAAGCCCAGCGCTCATGAATGGCTATCACAATCGCCCCGACGTGCCCTCGCCCATCACCAGAGACGGTTTCTACGTCACCGGCGACGTGTTTCGCCGCGACGGCAACGGCTTCTATTTTTTCGTCGGGCGCACTGACGACATGTTCGTCAGCGGCGGCGAAAATATCTTTCCGAGCGAGGTCGAGAAGATGCTGGAAACCCATCCCGACGTCGTCCAGGCCTGCGTCGTACCGGTCGACGATGAAATCAAGGGCACCAAGCCGGTGGCGTTCGTAGTGAAACGCGAAGGCAGCCGCCTTGATGAGGGCACGCTGAAGATTTTCGCACTTGAAAATGCGCCCGCCTATCAGCACCCGCGTTCGATCTGGTTTGTCGACAGCCTGCCCCTGGCTTCGACCAACAAGCTCGACCGCAACACCCTGCGCGCGTTGGCGTCCACAAAGCTGCAGCATGCAAGGCCGTCGGCGGATGCGATCGACCGATAGTTCGGCTGGGTCTTCTGCTAACGATCGCTGCGAATTTCGAGCAGCGTGTTGAGAAAGGGAACGAGCAGGAGCAGCGAGTTGGCGCTCTCCACCACACGCAGCTCAGGAATGGACGAGGCAAAACCGCGGGCAGAACCAAGGTCGGTCGTCTTGAGCACGACGGCGCCAAAGAAGCTGTGCCGGCCGTTGCCATCGACACCGCGCTCGCCGTAGCGTTCGAGGTAGCGAGCGGGAGACATCAAGGTGAGGCGAAAGCCGCGCGCCAGATCAATGGTCCGGATCTCACTGCCACGTGTTTCTACGTGGGTCTGGGCCGCCTTTGCATAGCGCGAGGCATCAGCTTCGATCGCGTCTGTCACCACGACAAGCTCGCTCAAGCCCGAGCAGCCATTGGCGTGCGCCATCCACGGCCGGTGCCAAACCAGTTCCGGCGTGTAATGCTGGCAGTAATAGACCCGTCCCGCCTCGAAAAGCTCCGGTGCGGTGCGAACTGTCCGGAAACGCGCAAGCCGCTCGACGCCATCGATGGTCACCGGCCGGGAAAAACTCTGCGGTTCGAGCATGGCAAGGCCGCTTTGCCGCAGCTTACCCAGGCAAATATCGATATCGTTGGCCTGGAACACCAGGCCGTTGAGACCGCGTGGGCTCTCAAGCACGTCCTTGCGCAAGATTTCTGCAGCCGAAGGCAGGCCGATCAGCTCGAGGTAATGGCCCTCGAAAACCATCAAATGGTTGATCGATCCAAGCGAGTGATAGCCTCGCGGCGTCAGCGTGAAGCCGAGCTGTGACATCGTCGCCGCTGCGCGGTCCAAGTCGAACAGGACGTTGATGACAAGATGATCGAGCGCGAATGTCACGACGATAGAACCTCGATGGCACCGCCAAGGCGATAAAAGCACCGATCGGAATGAGATTGAATCCTATTCTCCCACCGGCGGTGCCAGACCGGCCTTCCGAATCACAGGCGCGGCTTCGGGCGAAGCGAGAAAACGGATCAGCGCGGCCGCGGCCTCGGGCTGGCGTGCCGTGCGCGTCAAGGCGCCGGCAAAGGAAAACTTCGGCTGAAGTTCCGCCGGAATCGTGCCGACGTAGCTGATGCCGGGAACATGGATCAACTCGCTGACCTGCTGGAAACCAATCTCGGCTTCGCCGCGCGCAACCACCGCCGCGACCGGCTCCCCTGACGGGGGGCCCCGCACTTTCCGGCTCTTGGGCGCGACCTGTTCGGCAATGCCAAGCTTCGCAAACAGCGTGGTCGAAAGATAAGTGCCGCTGCCGCTGTCGGAATATGCGATCGACTTCGCCGACAGCAGGGTTTTCCGGAATGATTCGATGCTTGCGATATCCGGCTTTGCAGCGCCTTCGCGCACCACCATGCCGATCAGCGAGCGGGCGAGTTCGGTTCTGCTGTCCGCCCGCACCAAACCCTTGCGGCCGAGTTCCTCGGCGGCGTTTCCATCCAGGATCACGAGGTCCGCAGCTTCCCCTCGCGCGAGGCGAGCGGGGATACTTTCCGGAGAATCGCCCATCGACGGACCGCGTGTCGTGACCAGATGATGGCCGCTGGCGCTTTCGAAGGCCGGACCGAGCTCGGAATAGGCGCCGTAAAAACCGGAAGAGATCATCACCTGCACGTCGGCGGCGAATGCCGACCCCGCCGCCAACAACGTCGTCAAACCGATTATGGACAGCCAGGGAACGACCGGCCTTTTCATCGCATCCTCACCCGTTCGGGAATAACCGCGCCTGCCGGAGTGGATTCCGCGATCGACATCAAAATGGCAAGTCAAATGTAGTCGAAACTGTAGTCGAAATATCGCTGGCCGACTCCGGCCGCAGATTTTTCGGGCAAACTGTGCTCTGCAGCAAAATTTCCGCGGATGCCGAGAGCAATGGCGGCGCCAAAATTCTGATATTACCGCCTCGACAGGGCCCGCCTTTGTGTCATTTTCAGATGCAAGGCAGGGTTTACCGGGCCTGCATTGCTTTCAATTGCCAATTCAGGCCAAATGGTGTTGAAGCGTCACGACAAAATCGAGTCCCATTCCTTGATTTTGGTCAACTGCTCCCCGCTCACGCTGGCGGATGCTGTCAAATAAAATAAACCGCCCCTGGGGGAAACATGATGAGCGCACCTGCCCGGGCCTTGCCCAGTTCGAAACATGCCGATTCGCCGCGCGGTCTGGCGCTGTTGCGTGACCCACTCCTCAACAAGGGAACGGCATTCACGGAAGCGGAGCGGGATGCACTGGGGTTGCGCGGCTTCTTGCCGGCGCACGTGCTCTCGATGGAGGAGCAGGTGGCGCGCGTCCTCACCAATTTGCGCAGCCTGCCCAATGATCTGGAAAAATACATCGCGCTCAATTCGCTGCATGATCGCAACGAGGCGCTGTTCTTCCGCGTCGTGTGCGACAATATCGATGAAATCCAGCCGTTGATCTACACGCCGACGGTGGGCCTTGCCTGCCAGCGTTTCGGCCTGATCTTCCAGCGCCCGCGCGGCATGTTCATCAGCGCCAACGACCGAGGACGGATCGCAGAGCTTCTCGCCAACTGGCCCTACCCTGCCAAGCTGATCGTGGTCACCGACGGCGAGCGCATCCTGGGCCTTGGCGACCTCGGCGCCCATGGCATGGGGATTCCGGTCGGCAAGCTCTCGCTTTATTCGGCTTGCGCGGGCGTGCACCCGGAGAACTGTCTGCCCGTGATGCTTGACGTCGGCACCAACAACGAAGAATTCCTGAACGATCCCTACTATATCGGCTTGCGCCGCAAGCGCCTGACGGGTGCTGCTTACGACGAGTTCGTCGACGAGTTCATCAATGCTGCACGCGAGGCTTTTCCGGGCGTCCTGATCCAGTTCGAGGACTTTGCCAATCACTCCGCGTTCCGGCTTCTGCATAAATATCGCGACAGGTTCTGCGTCTTCAACGACGACATCCAGGGAACGGCCGCGGTGGCGCTCGCTGGACTGTTGTCGGCGTTGCGCGTGAGCGGTGGAAAGCTCAGCGAGCAAAAGGTGCTGTTCCTCGGCGCAGGCGAAGCGGCGACCGGCATCGCCGACCTCGTGGTCTCCGCCATGATGGCGGAGGGCATGTCGGAAGCCGAAGCCCTGCGGCGCAACTGGCTCGTGGATTCGCGCGGTCTCGTGGTGAAGAGTCGTTCGGGCCTCACCGAGCACAAGCTGCGTTATGCTCATGACCATGCGCAGGTCAGCGACTTCCTGACGGCGATCCAAACACTCAGGCCGAATGCAATTATCGGCGTTGCTGCAGTCGGCGGCGCCTTTACGCCCGAAGTGCTGAAGACGATTGCTGATATCAACAGGCGGCCGATCGTTTTTGCCCTGTCAAATCCGACGTCGAAATCGGAATGCTCGGCCGAGGAGGCCTATCGCCACACGGAGGGACGCGCGTTGTTCGCATGCGGCAGCCCCTACGATCCGGTGAAGCTCGACGGCAAAACCTTCGTGCCGCGTCAGGGCAACAATTCCTATATCTTCCCGGGCGTCGGTCTCGGCGCGATCGCAAGCGGGGCGAGGCTTGTGACCGACGAAATGTTCATGGCCGCGGCACGGACGCTTGCCTGCCTCGTCAATCCCGACGATATCGAGCAGGGCAGCCTGTATCCGGCTTTGCCCCGGATCCGTGAGGCCTCGGCCCATATTGCGGCCGCGGTTGCCGAGGTCGCCTACAAGCGCGGCCTTGCCACCACACCGCTGCCGAACAACATGATGGGCTTTATCGAACAGCAGATGTTCGATCCCCGTTACTGAGTGCGGCGCAGGTGTTCTAGCTATTTGCGACTTGAATCGCCCGATCAGGCAGTTGAATTGCCCGCGCAAACCTTCGCCTCGCCGCCCCTAGAACAAGGGATAGATCTTAAGCTGGGTTGCCACAACGACTGCCAGAAGGAGCACAATGCAGGTCAACAGAGAATACGGGTTTTCGGTATTCTCGCGAGAATGATCCTTCATGTCCGTACCTATGATCGCCAGCGTCGCCTGGCTCAATTCGGCTTTCAGCAATTCGGGTTCAATATGAAAGGCGCGGCATAGGAATTCCAGACGGACAGCGCCTTTGCGGCATAAACGCGAAATAGGAATTTCGATCGCATTTGCCGAAGAAAATCCCAAAACGTTTGCTGCTGCTACTGGAGCACCATCGGCCGCGTTGTAGCTTCGCTCTAGATCGCCTTTGCGAACTCGACGAATTGCCTGACCTTGTCGAGGTCCTTGGTGTGGCTGCCATCGCTCTTGTCCGTTCTTGTTTTCGAATCCACGCCGGCGGGATGGACCGATTTGATCGCATCGACAACGTTTTCCGGCCCCAGACCTCCCGCGATGATCACTGGGATGCTGACGCTCCCGGTAATTTGCCGGTCCAGCTCCCAATCGTGCGTTACACCCAGGGCGCCGATCTGCCTGTCGCCCGCCTTTTGGCTGTCGAGGAGCAATACGTCCGCGATACGATCATAGCTCTTTGCAATCCCGACACTGCCCTGATCGACCACGGGGATGCTCCTCATGAGCTTGAGGAGCGGAAACTCTCTCTTGAGCATCGCCATATCCCGAGGCGTGATGAGCTCGGTCGAAGCGCCGAGATGCAGGATGTCCGGATCAAGCTCCGCGACGACCTTCCTGATGAGCCCGAGGTCGTCCGAGAGGCACAGCGCCGAGCTGCGCGACGGCGACGAAATCACCGAAAAGATTTCGCGGGCGCGCGCAACGGACTGCTCGCGGGGAAAAGCGCCGGCACCCACGAGCACTCCGATGTGGTCGACGCCAATACCGCACAAGGCACACGCCTCTTCCGGACTAGAGACCTCGTAAATCTGAACGATCATGTTCTCTTCGTTACCTTCCGAACACGCGAGAATTAGCCGCTTCGGGGGAGCCCGCCAAGTTCGCGCGGGACGCCGGAGCCATCGAAAGCCATTGTCATGATGAAATGCCGGGCGACCGGTTAAACATGCAATGCGGAAATGGGTCCCAATGGCGAACCATTGGAGACCATAAACCGAAGGCCCCTTGCGGTTCCGATGCAAGTGGAGAAAATATCCGTCGCCGCAAAGAATTGAGGCCCAAAGCTGGCCCGTACGGGAGAAGCCCGCAGTGAGGATGATTCAACAGTGCCTGATATTGGCGGCAGCCTTCTCCGCCCTGACATTCGGCGCCATTGTGCGGGCAGAGCAAATTGTGGTGAGCAACTACGGCATCGCCGCCAATGGCATGCCGTATGCGGTGGCGATGGAGAAGGGCTTTTTCAAACAGGAGGGTGCGGACGTCTCGGGCATTCTCTCTTCCAGCGGAGGCGGCACGACGATCCGCAACCTACTCGGCGGCAATCTCAACTATGGCGAAGTCGATCTCGCCGGCACGGTGGCCGCGATTGAGCTTGGCAATGATTTGCACATCATCAGCGAGAATGTGCTCACGGTTGGCGAATTCGTCTGGGCGGTGAAACCGGATTCGCCGATAAAAAGCCTGAGCGACTTCAGGGGCCACAAGATCGGCTACACCAACCCACGCTCGACCAGCCAGGCGCTCAACATCCTCCTGGTGCAAACCATCGGGCTTGCTCCAGCCGATATCGAGGCGATCAAGGTCGGCGGCTTCGGCGAACAGGTCGTCGCTCTCGATATTGGAGCGATCGACGTTGCTACGCTGGCGGATCCGGTCTGGTCCAAGAATAGTGCCAAGCTGCGTACCGTGGTTCGGGCCGCCGACGCGCTGCCGCCGCTGTGCAATGTCGTTGGCGTGGCCACCGGCAAGGCAATTGCCGAGCATGGCGATTTTCTGCGTGCCGTGCTGCGGGGGCGGCGCAAGGCGGTGGAGTTCATCTATGCCCACCCCGACGAAGCCGGTGACATCGTCGCCAGGGTCTATGATCTCGATCCCGCAATTGCCCGGCAGGCGGTGCGAAACCTCACAGCCATGGCACCGGGCGCCACCCGCCCCTATTGGGGCGTGGGGCGCTTCGACATCAAGGGAATGGATGCCATGATCGCGGCCCAACGTGCCGTGGGCGCGTACTCCGGCACGCCGGACTGGGGGAAGATGATCGACCGCAGCTTTCTATCCGACGATCTCAAGAAAGACTATTAGTGCCGCCTATTTGAAGTTCCTGCACCACAAGCGGCGAATTCGATCCAGGAACTTCAAATAGAAAAGCGGCACTAGAATCATTATGTTTGCTAGTGCCCACGACTTTGCGAAGTTCGTGAGAGTGGGTGCCGCGATGTAACACGAACTTCGGAAAGTGGGCACTAGTGGTTAGGCAGCCACCGATCCACGTTTCGCTGCGCGGGGTCACCAAGGAGTACGAGTCCAAGTTGGGTCGCACCCACGCTTTGGGACCCATCGATATCGACCTGCGCCGGAGCGAATTCTTTGCTGCTGTCGGTCCATCCGGCTGCGGCAAGTCGACCTTGCTGGATGTCATCGCAGCCCTCGTTCCGCCGTCCGCCGGGCTCGTGACGTTCGAAGGACAGCCGATCGGCAATACTGTCCCGGACGGCATCGGCGTCGTGTTTCAGGAGAATGCCTGTTTCCCCTGGCTCAATGTTGCCGACAACATCACCTTCGGGCTGCGCCGACAGCCGGTCGAAAGGTCGGAAGTCGAACGGCGCCTGCAAGACGCGCTGCAGTTGATGGGTTTGCAAGACTTCGCGCGCGCCTTCCCCGCTCAGCTCTCGGGCGGCATGCGTCAGCGCGTCTGCATTGCGCGCACGCTGCTGATGCAGCCTCGGCTGATCTTGCTTGACGAACCGTTTGGCGCCCTCGACCAGCAAACCCGCCTTCTGATGGGTGACGAACTGCTCCGTATCTGGCGGGCAACCGGGGCGACCGTGTTGCTGATCACCCATGCGCTCGATGAAGCCGCGATGCTGGCTGATCGGGTGGCGGTGATGTCGGCACGACCGGGAAAGATACTGGAAGTGATCGAGACCGGTTGGCCGCGCGAGCGCGACAGCCAGATCGTCTCTGTCCCGGAATTCGGCGCGATCACCGCCAGACTGTGGACGTTGCTTCGCGCGCAATCGATGCAGGCACTGCGACCGGAGCCGGTCTAGCATGCGCATTGTGTTCTACAGGTTGGTCGCGGTATTCCTGCCGTTGACATTATTGGAAATCCTCTGCCGCGAACACGTCATCAAGCCGCTGATTTTGCCGCCGCCGAGCCGGATGCTGCTCGGGTTATGGGCGGTTATCGCAAATGGCGCATTTAACGCGGCGATTGTGAAGACGCTGGCCAATGTCGGCCTGGCGATCGTGCTGGCGGTCGTGGTCGGAATTGCGGCAGGTGCTGCTATTCATCGCAGCCGCCCACTGCGCACGCTGCTGGAGCCGCTGTTTTCGACCTATTATGCCATCCCGATCTACGCGTTCTACCCTCTGTTCATCGTCGTGTTTGGCCTCGGCGACACCCCGCAGGTGCTGATCGGCTTCATGCTGGCGGTGGTGTCGATGATCGTCAGCACGCTGGCAGGGCTTGACAGCGTTCCAGCGGTGCTGGGCAAGACCGCCCGCGTCATGCAACTCGGGGCGGTCGAGACTGTCCGCAGCGTGACTATGCCTTATGCCGCTCCCTACCTGTTCACCGGGGTGAAGCTAGCCATCGCCTATGCCTTCATCGGAGTCATCGGCGCCGAGTTCATCATGTCCGGCACGGGACTCGGCTACGAGATCCGCTTTGCCTACGACAATCTCGACAACGACGTAATGTATCCCCTGATCCTGCTGATCCTGCTGATCGCGGTGGCGGTCAACATGAGTCTCGATCATTGGGATCGCGCCCTCAGGTCGCGGCGGGAGCGCGGATGATGATGCGCCGGATCATCTATGCCCATCCAGCGCTGTCCTTTGTCGTCACTCTGCTGGTGCTCTGGCAAATCGTTTACTGGCTGGTTGGCCCGAATGCCCTGCTGCCTCCCGTCGAAACGGTTGTCTATCTCGCCAGATTGCTGCAGACGGCGCGTTTTTGGGGCCATATTTCCGAGACCGGGACGGCCTTTGTCGTTGCGCTGGCAATTTCGGTGGTGGCAGGACTGGCAACAGGTCTGGCTCTCGGGATGAACCGGACGATGGCAGAGGTATTCGAGCCCTTTCTGCTCGCCGGAAATTCGGTACCGAAAATCGCGCTATACCCGATCGTGCTTTTGATCTTTGGCATTGGAATGCCGGCAAAGATTGCTTTCGGTGCGATTCATGGAGTGGTGCCGGTGGCGATCTTTACACTCGCCGCATGCAACAATGTGCCGCGAATCCTGCTGCGCGCCGCCTCGACGATGCAGCTGACACGCTGGGACATGATCCGCTCGGTACTGCTGCCGGCGGCCTTGCCCGACATATTCTCCGGGATACGCATCGGCTTCTCGCTCACGCTGATCGGCACCATTCTCGGCGAAATGTTCGGCTCTCAACGCGGCCTTGGCTATCTGCTGATGACAGCGATCGGCTTGCACAACGTCCAAGTGATCATGTCGGTTACGCTGTTGCTGGTACTGGTGGCGGCAACGGCGAATACGGTGCTGCTTCAGCAAGACCGCCGTTTGCGCAATCCAGGAGGGACGTCGTTTCAAAAGCCGGACTAAGCAACACTACTTTCCAGAACCCGAAAAAGCATTTTCGAGCACGTCGCCGATCGGTTGCCACGTCCGACCATCGAACTGCACCAGTCGCAGGTTCTTGATCGGCTGGAAGTCCCAACGCCCAGTACTTATCCGGATACCCGGCAGCAACAGCGAAGGTCGGTAATCCTGGAGCGTCGACGCCTGACGCATCACGTTTTCGCGGGACAGGTCATCACCGCACCGCTTGAGTACCTCAACCAGGGTCTCGGCGGCCGCATAGCCGTAAAGCCCGGCGCTGTCGTTATTTCCGGCGCGATAGTATTTGTCCTTGAAACTCAGCCAGTCCTTGACGGCCTGATCGTCTTTCCACGCGGGATCGTCTCCGTCCTTCAAGAAAGTGGCCGTGATCACGCCCACAGAATTTTCCAGGCCCGCAGGCTTGAGCACGGTGCCGATCGACGCGGCCATGTCGTTCACAATGAACACGGGGTGCCAGTTGAGGTCGGCCGCTATCCGGATGGCCTGATCGGCGTTGGCCGGAACGCCCGCAAAAACCAGTATGTCAGCGCCTGACCTCTTCAGGATCGAGACGTGCGTCTCCAGATACTGGTCTGAAATATCGTAGGCGATATCGACGATGATCATCTTGGCGAGGTCGCCTAATCCCTCTTCCAGTCCCTTGAACAGGTCGCGCCCGAATTGGTCGTTCTGCCAGAGAGCAACGATCTTGCGCCCGGGGTAGAGCGCTTGAATGTAATTGGCGTAAACGCGCCCCTCTGCCCGGAACGACGGTTGCCAACCCATGGTCCAGGGAAACAAAGTCGGATTGCTGAACTGCTCGTCACCGGAGGCAACGAACAGCTGGGGAATTTGCCTTTCATTCAGGTATTTTCGCGCAGCGAGATTGCCGGGCGTTCCGAAGGAGCCGAACAGCAACAGGACGCCGTCCTTTTCGACCAGTTCACGCGTCAGATCCAGTGCGGTGGAAGGGTTGGAATTGTCATCGTATGAGATGAAGCGCACCTTTCGGCCATTGATCCCGCCTCGCTGGTTGATCATTTCGAAATAGGCAGCTTCAGCCTTTCCGATCGCGCCGAATGGCTCAAGCGTCCCGGTGTACGGCATGATGTTGCCGATGCGGATTTCAGTATCGCTCACACCTTGTTCGCGGGCCCGCTGGGAGATGGCGCTCAATGATGTCAGAGCGAGAATAAGCGCCAATATCGTCCGACCGAATGCCGTCATGTTCAAGCCTCGCTGCGACCGGAGCTGGGACAGTCGAATAGGGTTGAGCAGACACGCTGCCCTTTTCATCAGTTGCGCGTCGGCCAATATTTCTCCGCCCTCGTTGGCAGAAGGGATGCATCCTGCCGATGAGGCAAGGCTGAAGGTTGGGATCGATCGGGATTGCGGGTTTTGATTTAGATCAAAACAGGAAAATTCGCGCTCTTTTGAGAGACCTACGTCATTGAAATCGTGAGCCGGCGATCACGCGGCGATGTTGAGGTCAAACTTTGTGCCCGAGCTTCAAGAAACAGCCGGGTTGCAAAAAACAGCCGACGTTGTCGTCGCGCCGGCAGGGTGCGAGGAGCTGTTACTGATATCCTGTCGGCGACAAATTACGGCCCCGCCAGGATTATTGCAGCCAGGCGCAAGCGATTCGTTAGAAGAAGCCGGCACTCACATCCAAACCGTAAGTTGCGATGCACAGGAACGCGACGACGAGGAGGCCGCACACGACGGCGATCAGATCCAGAGCGAAGTTGGTTTGCGTTTCGGGAATAGCCTGCGCGGGAACTTCAGGGATAGTCTGCATGACGATCTCCAAGTTGGTGACCCACGGAGGGGCCGGGCCGGCGCAGACTAGCTTCAATGCGTTTATGCAAGTTTTCGGCGCATCGTTAAATAATTGAGAAATTTGCGTCGATCACGGCACTCGATTTCACGCAGCTCAACTTTGGTGAGTGCGAATCATTTTCTGCTACCAAAAAGCGTGAATGCCTGTTTTTTCGGGTATAAATGGCTTCCTGATCACCGCCATTCGCGGTCGAAGACTTCGATTATAGCGAACAACGGACCCGTCGCCCTCCATGTCAGACCAATCGGCCGCGACCATATGCGATATCCATATTTGGAAAATCTGCTCTTCTCGAGTTGGCGGCCGACAACACGATCTCGCCACTCGGTCTGATGCGAGAGGCGCGGGGATAGCCAACACAGGACGAAGCGAATCCGATCTGATGCGGCGATTCAGGCTTGGGGCGGCGCAGCGGGTACGACTCAGCCGAACACAACTGTCGGATACTGTA
>Ga0306920_100001862_pt1 | contig 26280 bp, 26 predicted proteins | sample flu12Cox44000170_FD_204666 | JGI IMG/M metagenome (GOLD analysis project Ga0306920, IMG submission 204666) | Lab enrichment of tropical soil microbial communities from Luquillo Experimental Forest, Puerto Rico - flux4day.12C.oxic.44.000.170 (v2)... | ecosystem: Environmental > Terrestrial >...
GGTCGAAGCTGGCGTTGAGCGTGGCCGCAGACCGCGCGCGCCAAAGCCTGATATCCTCCTTCCATTGCACGGCGCGCGGCAGGGCCGCGGGAGGCGCAATGCTTCAGGACCAGCGCGGGCTGGCGTACATCGCGGCCGGCTTTGATCGCACGGTCTCCGCGTATCTGAAATATCGCACAGATGCATCCCAGCACCTTGCTCGCACCATTGCCGCCGATCCCGACTTTGGCCTCGCGCATTGTCTGGCTGGCTACTTCGCCATGCTGTCGTACAAGCTGGCCAACGTCCCGCTCGCCGCCGAAGCTGCCCGGACCGCGCGCGCCAAGACCGCAACGGCAACGGCCCGCGAGCAGGCTCACATCGCGGCGCTGGAGGCCTGGATTGCCGGAGACATCGACCGCGCACTGACAATCTGGGACGAAATTATCGCCGAGCATCCAATGGACATGCTCGCTTTCCGGCTTGCGCATTTCAACAACTTCTGGCTTGGCCGGCCCGAGGCCATGCGCGCTTCGGTCGATCAGGTCTTCCCGAAATGGGATCGAACCATCCCAGACTTTGGCACCATCCTGTCCTGCCGGTGCTTTGCCCACGAGGAGTGCGGTGACTATGCAACGGCGGAGCCGGACGGATGGGCGGCGATTGAGATCGATCCGGCCGACTTCTGGGGCATCCATGCCGTCGCGCATGTCATGGAGATGCAGGGCCGCCGCGGCGAGGGCATCGATCTGCTGGAAAGACACGAGCGACACTTCGCAGGAGGCAACAATTTGATCCATCACCTCTGGTGGCATCGGGCGATGTTCCATCTGGAACGAGGCGAGTTCGATGCCGTCCTCGCGCTGTACGATGATCGCTTTCGCAATCTGGCCTCGCCGCTTACTCAGGCGCTTCCCGATCTCTATATCGATATTCAGAACGCGGCGTCGATGCTGTTTCGGCTCGAGCGTCACGGGATCGACGTGGGCGAGCGTTGGGCCGAGATCGCCGAGAAGGCCGAGCAGCGGATCGGCGACTGCCTCTCGGCATTCACGCAGCCGCACTGGATGATGGCGCTCGCCGCAACAGGGCGGGATGATGCGGCACGGCGGATGCTCGATGGCCTGCGGAGGTTCGGCCTTGGCCCCGGAGCGTTCCCGCAGGTTGTTGCAACGATTGCCGTGCCTGTCTCGCAGGCGGTGCTGGCGCATCGGCGCGGCGAGCACGACCGCGTTGTCGATCTCATGACGCCGATCATTGACGAGATGCACCGCCTGGGCGGCAGTCACGCACAACAGGACGTCCTGGAGCAGCTCTTCCTGGACTCGGCGATGCGGGCAAACCGTGCCGACGATGTCCGCCTGATGCTCGCGCGCGTCACCGCAAGGCACCCTACTCCGCCGGAACGGAGGATCGGATACGCCCAGGCGGCACGGCAGTTCCGGCATTAGGGACGGCAACTTCGAATTCGCATCGGTAGGCAGCGTTTTTGCCGAATCGCCAGTTCCCTTGCCACGTCTGACCAGCGGACCCGGACGGCACTGTGGACCCAAATCTCACAATTGAGATTTGTCTTGATTTAGATACAAAGCCGTGAAACACTGGGATTGCCCGGTTGCCACGCCCACGTTGCGGCCCATTGCCTGCCGCGACGGCAGGAGCAAATTTCCTCGGAAATGCACACCCGAGCTCAGGGCAGCTTGCTGAAAGGGGACACCGCCGTGATCAATCCGCACGCCGCAAGCGCCGATCTCGCCGATACATCGGGGCCCGCCACCGTCGACCGCGACGCCATCAAGGCGCTGATCGGGTCTGCGCTCGGTTATGCAATGGACGGCTTCGATCTTCTCATCCTGGGCTTCATGCTCAAGATGATCTCGACTGACCTCTCGTTGACCCCGGCAGAAGGTGCCTCGCTCGTCACCGCTACCCTGATCGGTGCGGTCATCGGAGGCATCGTGTTCGGCATGCTCTCCGACCGGATCGGACGGGTTCGCGTGCTGACCTACACCATCGTGGTGTTCGCCATCTTTACCGGGCTGTGCGGTCTCGCTCAGGGCTATTACGACCTCTTGCTCTATCGCACGCTGGCGGGCCTCGGGCTGGGCGGCGAGTTCGGCATCGGCATGGCCCTCGTTGCCGAGGCGTGGCCATCGAGCATGCGCGCGCGCGTCTCGTCCTATGTTGGCCTGGGCTGGCAGCTTGGCGTGCTTGCGGCCGCCATCGTCACCCCGATCCTGCTGCCGGTGATCGGCTGGCGCGGCATGTTCATGCTCGGGATATTCCCGGCGGTCGCGGCCTATTTCATCCGCAGCTCGCTACACGAGCCGGAGGTGTTCGTAAGGAAATCGCACGATCGTCCCAAGGAATCCGCGCTGTATCTGCTGGTGAACAATGTCGAGACTACCAAGCTCAGCCTCGGCATGATCATTCTCACCTCGGTGCAGAACTTCGGCTACTACGGCGTGATGATCTGGCTGCCGAGCTATCTGTCGAGCCGTTTCGGTTTTGCGCTCACCCAATCCGCGATATGGACCATGGTAACCATTGCCGGCATGGCGGTGGGCATTTTCACCTTTGGCCATATCGCCGACCGCATCGGCCGCCGGCCGGCATTCTTCATGTACATGCTGGGCGCGGCCATCATGGTTGTGGTGTATTCGCGGCTCACCGATCCGATGGCGCTCCTGGTCGCGGGCGCCGTGATGGGCTTCTTCGTCAACGGCATGCTCGGCGGCTACGGTGCTCTGATCAGCGAATTGTATCCGACCGCCGCGCGCGCCACGGCGCAGAACGTGCTGTTCAATATCGGGCGCGCGGTTGGCGGCTTCGGGCCGGTGGTGGTGGGCTTCATCGCCAGCATGTACAGCTTCGATGTCGCAATCGCTTTGCTCGCGACGCTTTACGTTCTCGACATCATCGCGCTGTGGCTCCTGATCCCCGAGCGCGCCGGGGCGGAGCTGTCGTGAAATCGAGCGCCTGCGCTTGAGCAGATGGCCTGGAAAGCGAGCGTGGTGGCCGAGCTGGCCGAGGTCATTATCAATGACCCCGTGAATGCGGAGTATCGCCACCTTGTAGCCCGCTGCAGCGATACGGCCGCTGCGGCCGCACCGGGGCAATTCTTCCAGTTGCTGTGCCCGCAGCCCACCGGCGAGCAGCCGTTTCTGCGCCGGCCGATGAGCATCTACGGCGCCGACCCCGGCCGGCGCCACGTGGAATTCCTCTACAAGGTGACCGGCGCCGGCACGCGTGGCCTCGACACGCTCACGGCCGGAAACCGGCTCGACATTGTCGGGCCGCTCGGCATTGGCTTCGCGCTCGATCCGGGCTGGCAGCACGTGGTGGCGGTGGGACGCGGGGCAGGGCTTGCGACGCTGGGGCCGCTGGCACAGGCCGCGGGCGCCCGCGGCATGGGCGTGACGGCTGTTCTGAGCGCGCGGCGGCCCGAGCTGGTGGTCTCGGTCGATGTCTTCCGTCGCCATGGCGCCGAAGTGATTGTTGTGACTGATGCCGAATCGACCAGCGGGCCCGCCAACGTCGAGCGCATTCTGCGCCGACTGATTGCCGAGAAACGCTGCGATGCGTTCTTCACCTGCGGCTCGAGCCGGCTGATGCGGGTGCAGCAGCGGCTCGCCCGCGAATTCAATCTGCCGGGTCAGGTCGCCATGGAACAGCAGATGGCATGCGGCCTTGGCCTGTGCTTCTGCTGCGTGCGCGACTTCAACATCGCGGGTGAGATCGTGTCCCGGCGCGTATGCTGGGAGGGGCCGGTGTTCGATCTGATGGAGGCGTTGCCTTGAGCAGCATGACGCCTGTCGATCTGTCGGTGCGCATCGGAAGCATGACGCTGCGCAATCCGGTCATGCCGGCCTCCGGAACGTTCGCCGAAGGCCTCGACCGGGTCATGGATTTCAACCGCCTCGGCGCGCTCGTGACCAAGACCATCACGCGCGAGCTGCGCAACGGAAACCCCCTGCCCCGCGTCGCCGAGCGGCCGGGCAGCCTGATCAATGCCATCGGCATTCCATCCAAGGGTACCGCGCATTTCATCGAGGAGATGCTGCCGTACTACGCAGCCTACGATCCGCCGCTGGTGGTGAGCATCTCCGCCCCGACTGCGGAGGGCTTCGCAAGCCTCGCCGCCGAACTGTCGCTGCCCGGGGTGGCGGCGATCGAGGCAAACATCTCCTGTCCCAACATCGAGGAGGACGGCAAGGCGTTCGCGATGCGGCCGCAGGCAACCGAGAACGTCACCCGCGAGCTGCGCGCGGCCACCGGCCTGCCGCTCTGGCTGAAGCTCACGCCCAACACCGGCGACATGCCCGAGGTGGCGCGCGCGGCGGAGGCGGCAGGTGCCGACGCCATCACGGTTGCGAACACCATCCTCTCCATGGCCATTGATCTGAAGACCTTCAAGCCCTCGCTCGGCAACATCATGGGCGGGCTGTCCGGCCCCGCGGTCAAGCCGATCATCCTGCGGCACGTCTTCCAATGCGCCAAGGCGGTGCGCATCCCGGTCATTGCATGCGGGGGAATCTCGACCTCCGATGACGCGGTCGAGTACATGCTGGCGGGGGCAAGCGCCGTGCAGGTCGGCACAGCCACTTTCCTGCAGCCGGCGGCGATGACCACCATCATCGACGGCATGGAAGCCTTCTGCGTGCATCGTGAGATTCCGCGCGTGGCCGACCTCACCGGCGGCGTGCTGATCGAGGAGGCCGATGAGCCGGACCTCGCCTGGCTCAATCCGCCGACATGAGCGCCGACACGTCAGCGCCAATCGTGCCAGGGTCGATGACCACAGGCCGCGTGCGCGAGCTTGCCGGCGAACTGTTTGCAGCGCTCCGCTCGGCCAGCAGCGACGGCGTTGGAATTACGCGGGCGAGCTATGGTGCGGGCGAGAGCGCCGCGCTCGATATCATTGAAGCAAAGGCGTGCGCGCTCGGTCTGCCGGCGGAGCGCGATGCGGGGGCAAATATTGTCGTCACACTCGAAGGCTCCGACCCTGCCTTGCCGTTTCTGGCCTGCGGCTCGCATCTCGACTCGGTCCCGCAAGGCGGCAATTTCGACGGCGCCGCCGGTGTCGTCGCCGGCCTCATCGTGCTCGCCGGCTTCAGGCACGAACGCGTGCGGCCGCGCCGCAGCGTCAAGCTTTATGGCCTGCGCGGGGAGGAGAGCGCGCGCTTCGGCAAGGCCTATGTCGGGTCGAGCGCACTCTTCGGTCGCCTCTCGGCGGCCGATCTCGCGATGAAGGCGACGGACTGCGATCGTACCCTTGGCGAGTGCATGCGCGCGGTCGGGGTCGACATCGACCGGGTCAAGGATGGGCGGCCGCTCGTTGATCGCAAAGACTTTGCCGCCTGGCTTGAGCTGCATATCGAGCAGGGCCCGGTTCTTGTCGCGCGCGAGCTGCCGGTGGGCATCGTGACGGGAATTCGCGGCAATATTCGCCATCGTGTGGTCGAGTGCGTCGGCGCGCCCGGCCATTCGGGCGCCGTGCCGCGGTGGCTTCGCCACGACGCGATGTTTGCCACCTCGGAGCTCATCACGCACCTCGACCGGCATTGGCGCGCGCTGCTGGAGCGAGGCCAGGATCTCGTCATCACCACCGGCATTGTCAGCACGGACCCTGACGAGCACGCGATCGCCCGCATCCCCGGAACCCTGCGCTTCAGCTTCGAGTTGCGCAGCCAGAGCAAGGACACGCTCGAAGCGTTCTATGACCTCTTCCTGTCGGAATGCCGCCTGATCGGCGAGGAACGCGGTGTCGAATTCAGGCTTGACCGCCGGCTCGAATCGGCCCCCGCTGTCATGGATTCCGCATGGGTCGCCAGGCTCAGAGCCGTCGCGCGCGGGCTTGGCCTGCCCGACGAGGCGCTACCCAGCGGGGCCGGCCATGACGCGGCGATCTTTGCCAATGAGGGCATTCCGAGCGCCATGATTTTTGTGCGCAACGAGCATGGCTCGCATAATCCGAATGAGGCCTTGGCGCTTGATGATTTTGCCGCCGGCGTTGCGATCATGCACAATGCGCTCAAGGAAGCCGCCGCATGAGCATCGATGAGCTGTTCGATCGCGCTGCGCAAAAGTTCTGTGGCCTGAAAACGAATCCCGGAACCATGGTGCTCAGACGGCAGCCAGCCCATGCCATTGCCTCTGTCGCTGTTGATGGCGATGAGGTGCTCTCCTTCCGAGGCAGCGAGGACCTCGCCTGGTCCATCGGCGAGGTCCGGCCATGATTGCGGCGACTGGGCCAGAGACGAGCAACGTGCAGATCGGTGCGAGCGTTGCGCGCTTATTGTTCGAGGCGGGCGCCGTCCACGTCAGCCGGCAGCAGCCGTTCATTCTGGCCGCCGGCTGGGCAAGCCCCGCCTATGTCGATTGCCGGCTGCTGATCGGCGAGCCGCAGGTACGGCGCGAGATCACGGCCCTCGCTGCGGGCGCGATCGGCACGAGAGCCCCTGCTGGCGCGTTCGATCTCATCGCGGGCGGCGAGACGGCGGGCATGCCGTTTGCGACCCTGCTCGCCGAAGAGCTGGAACTGCCGTTGCGTTACGTGCGCAAGCGGCCGCTCGGCATCGGGCGCCATGCCCAGGTGGAAGGCGGACCGGTTGAGGGATTGCGCGCCCTGCTTGTCGATGACCTCACCACAGATGGCGCCAGCAAGCTTGCCTTCGCGCGTGGCTTGCGCGCTGCGGGCGCGCTCGTCGAGCACGTGCTGACCATCTTTCACAACGACGCTTTTCCAGGGGCGATCGAGCGTCTCGGCGAGGCAGGGCTCGCGCTCACCTCCCTTGCCGGTTGGGCCGATGTGCTGCGTACCGGCCGGCTGGCAGCAGAGGACCGCGCCACGATCGAGCATTTCCTCGCCGATCCGGTCGCCTGGTCGGCCCGGCATGGCGGCCGCGGCGCTCGGGTCTCGCGGGGCTAATGCCGGACTGCGCGAGCTGGCGGCTTGCGCCGGCTGCGAGCGGGCGATCCGCTCTGGGCCCGGCTGATGCCCGAGCGGTCGAGAACGGCGCGCAGGATCCTCACCGCATCCTTGCCCTTATGGGCGTCACGCCAGAGCTCGTCGGCGAGCTTCTCGTAAAGCGCCACCGCCGGCTCGTCGGAGGTCACCATTGCGAGCCCGAACCGGATGTTGGGCAGCTCACCACCGAGGCGGAAGGGGCTGAGCCCCAGGCTCGCCTGCTTCTTCCTGCGAAAGAGCTGAAAAGTGATGTTCGGCAGCGTCTCCTCGAGCAGCGCGATCTGTATGCCCATGGGCTCGCCTTCAAGGAGGCTCAGGAGATGCTCGACCTCCGCACGCGCCGCAGCGCGCCGCAGCGCGATCTCCTCGACCGGCAAATCGAACCGGCCGACGACGCCGAGCTTGAGCCAGCGCTCGATCTCCGGGATGGTGACGAAGTTGACGACGCTCAACTGGCGCAACGCGCGCGCCCGCTTTCGTTCGTCGAGGATGGAAATGACGGTCTCGATCTCGCGCACCGCCTGCTTCCTGTCGCGGACATAGAACGGCAACGATTCGACCAGCATCTTCCTGAGATGAACCGGGTAGCTTTCCGACGTGAGAAGGTAGGAGATGGGCGGAAAATGCGCGACGACCTGATCGGATTCCTCCTCCATCTGCCGCATGCGCTCGAAGTAGCTGATGGCGCTCGGATGGTATTCGATGCTCACGCCCAAGAGCGAGGCCACCGAGGTGTCGAGCTCCTGCGCCAGCCGCTCCAGGGTCTCGATCTTGACCAGCTCACCGCTCTCGATGCGATAGACCGCCGCCCGCGAGATGCCGAGCTTCTGCGCGACCTCGTCGGCGGTCTGCCCGCGCGCGATGCGGTGCGCCTTGAGCCGGCGCCCGATGTCGGTCAGCTCGGTCATGGGTTGCGAATCCCTTGTCTCATATTTTAGAGGAAATATCACATTTTGGAATATTCGACCTCATGACGGCCGCCGAAAAGACAAATCAATCGGCCGGCCGCACGCCGGCTCGCGGAGGCGCGTCAGCCCTGTTGTGGGCGCTGGGCTGGCCAATGTATCTCAGGCCTCGACGCGGCCTGCTTGCTTAAGCAGTGCGCCGAGGGGCAATCGAATGGCGAAGGCGCCTAGGGACCGAATGCAGCGCAACCCGCTAACGCGGCGCCAGACCATTATGGTTCTGGGCAGCGCCGCAGTCCCGCCTGTTCTTTTTCGGCCGGCCGCCGCAAGGGCGCAGCCGGCGAAGCCGCTCTACACGATCGGCGTCCTTGCATTGACCAGTCCCGATCCGGCGCCGCTTCTCAAGGCGTTGCGCGAGGGGTTGCACGACGTGGGCTACGACGAGGGCCGCAATCTTCGGCTCGAGGTGCGTGTTGCCCCTTCCACACCCGATCTCCAGCTGGAGAAGGCCGCCGAGCTGGTGCGCCTCAAGGTCGATCTCATCGTTACGTTCTTCACCCCGACTGCACTCGCGGCCAAACAGGCGACAGGCGAGATTCCGATCGTGATGGCGGGTGCCGGTGATCCGGTAGCCACAGGAATCGTACCCGCTCTTGCGCGGCCTGGCGGCAACATCACGGGCCTGTCGAGCGGGGGTGCCGAGGTCGCTGGCAAGAGCGTCGAGCTGATACGCGAGATCGTTCCCTCGGCCCGGCTGATCGGCGTGGTTGTCAACGATCTCGACCCATTCGCCAAGCCCTACGCCGCGCAAATCGGTGAGGCCGCCCGCAGCGCCGGCCTGCAGACAGAGGTCCTCATCATGCGGCCGGGGCAGGCCCAGGAACCGGCGATCGAAAGCCTGGCTGCCAAGCGCGTGGCCGGCCTCATCATCCAGGGCAGCACCGACAAGGAGACGCTCGACTTGGCCATCAAATACCGCTTGCCGGCCCTGACCTCCAATCGGCTCGGACCGCCACGCGGAGCACTGATGTCGTACGGCTCAGACTATTTCGAATTGGCCCGTGAGAGTGCAACTTACGTCGACAAAATCTTCAAAGGCGCCAAGCCAGCCGATCTGCCCGTCGCCTTTCCCACCAGGTTCGAGTTGATAATCAATCTTAAGACGGCCAAAGCGATAGGCGTAGAGGTTCCTGCCATGCTGGCCGGACTCGCTTCCGAGGTGATCGAGTGACTTTGGCCGGTGCCATCGCATTTGCGGGCGATCGAGCTCCGGTTGGCTCATGTCAGACCAATGAGGTGCGCCAGTCCTCGCCGCAAACGCCGGTGCAGGCAGTGCACCGCCGCGCGTGCATCGCGCTCCTCGGAGGAGCCGCCCTCGCCTGGCCCCGTACCGTCCGCGCGCAGCAGTCGGCGAAGCCGGTGATCGGCTTTCTCGATCCCAGATCAGCCGAGGCGATGGTCGATCGCTTGCGCGGTTTCCGGCAAGGTCTCAGGGAGATGGGCTACGTCGAGGAGGAGAATGTCGCGATGGCCTACCGCTGGGCCGACAACCACCTCGACCGCGTGCCGGAGTTGGCGTCCGATCTGGTCCGCCGCAACGTCACAGTCATTGTGGCGAGCGGGGGTCCCTCTGTGGCCTTTGCGGCCAAGGCGGCGACCACCACAATCCCCATCCTGTTTCTCAGCGCCGAGGATCCGGTCAGGATGGGTCTGGTTGCGAGTCTCGCGCGTCCGGGCGCCAATCTGACCGGGATCAATTTCCTCAATCGTGAGCTGGCCTCGAAACAACTGGAGCTGCTGCGGCAATTTGTCCCGAAAGCCGTTCGTGTTGCCGTGCTCGTCGATCCGGCCAACGCCGAGATTACCGAGGCGACCTTGCGCGACGTGAAGCAGGCGGCCGCCGCGATCGGTCTGCAAGTGCAATTTTTTCACGCCAGCACCAGCTACGAGATCGATGGCGCCTTCGCGACGTTTGCGCGCGAGCGGCCGGATGCACTGTTTGTGGGGGCCGACCCGTTCCTCAACAGTCGGCGCGTGCAATTGTCTCTGCTGGCGATGCATCATGCGCTTCCCGCGATTTACTCCAACCGCGAATTTGCCGAGGTTGGCGGGCTTCTGACATATGGAAGTGACATCGCCGACGCCTATCGCCAGATCGGCGCCTACGTCGGCCGTATTCTCAAGGGCGCTAAGCCCGTGGACCTGCCCGTCGTACAATCGACAAGGCTTGAGCTTGTCATCAACCACCAGACCGCAAGGATTCTCGGCCTCGCTGTCCCAGCGTCGCTCCTCGCGACAGCCGACGAAGTGATCGAATAAGGGGCACGATGCCGGGGTGCCGCAGCTGTTGCCGCGCGCCGGCGCCTCGATGTCATTGCGGCCCGCACCCCGGCGCGAGCTTGCAGCTCTCCGCTGACTCATCACGCTCCTTCCATTATGGTTCGCGCCCTGCTGGCTGGGAAATCGAACGGCATTCTTGCAACGACCAGGCGACTTGAGGCCGTAAGCTAGCTGGCGGCAGAACGGCCAAATGCGCACCTCGGCGGGTTGGTCCGCCCCCGGCTGGGACCGGTGATGATGATGACGCGTAGCGAGGTGATCGGCCCGGAGGTCCTGCAGGACATGTGCGATGCGATCGCCGGTCGACCCGCAGAGGCAGGCATTTCTGTCGCATGATGGGCGGCGACATCAAAGTAGCGAGCGTGCCCGGCGAGGGCTCGACCTTCACGATCCTTCTGCCGCGCATCGTGCAGAGCAGAAGCACGGATCAGGCGCAGACGCACGGGGAGACTGCCGCATCCGTCTCCACATGCTAAACCAGCTTACCGCGAGAGAGACCGCGCCACGCGGCAGCGCGCGACCATCGCATGAGAATGCGCCGCCCGGTCGCCGTAGCACGCGGCCTGCGCGGGAGTTTCTGGAGCAGAGTGATGGTCGATTCCGCTACGCTTGCGGCCTACATCCTCGTCGTGCTCGGGTTGTTCGCGATCCCGGGGCCGGCGGTTCTGCTTGTGCTCGCGCGCGCGACGAGCGGCGGACGCGTTGTAGGGCTTGCCACCGGGCTCGGCATTGCATGCGGTGACTTCGTGCATGCCGTCATGGCGACCTTTGGCCTCTCGGCAGTGCTGATGACATCGGCGCTGTCGTTCAGCATCGTGAAATATGCAGGCGCGGCCTATTTGGTCTATCTCGGCCTGCGCGCGTTTTTCGAGCAGCCGCGAGCCTTGGACCTTCCGGTCGCACGCGCGCTCCAGCCGCCTCAGGCTTTCCGGCAGGCCGTTCTGGTCGAGGTGCTCAACCCAAAGACGGCCCTGTTTTTCCTGGCGTTCCTGCCGCAATTTGTACATCCCGGCAGCGGACCGGCCATTATGCAATTTGCCGTTCTCGGTGTCGTCTTTGTTGCCATGAGCATTGCCTATACCGCGTTGCTGGCAATGGCCGCCGGGTCGATCGGTGGATGGCTCTCGCGTCACCGGGGTATTGGCCGCTGGCAGGGGAAAGTTGTTGCATTGATTTTTCTTGGTCTCGGTATCCGTCTTGCATTCCAGGAGCGGTGAATCCGATCGAGCAAGTCGCCGTCTTCAATTCGTGATCAATTGCAAAACCGCAGACGCGTTTGGATTAAACATTCCGCCGCAGCTCTATGTTTTTGCGGACGAAGTGCTCGAATAGGACAGTCCTGAAAATGGATCCCGTCAATCCGCGCTCGCGCCGCTGGCGCGAATGGGCTCCGCCCATTTGGCGAGCTCACGCGGTATGAAGCGGGCGAGATATTCGGGGCTGCGCCGCTCCGGCGCAGCGACGGTGACGCCTACACTGGCAAACCGCTCCTGAACCAGCGGCTGCTCAACCGCCGCGCTGGTCGCCTCTGCCAGCCGGCGAACGATCGCCTCCGATGTCCCCTTCGGAAACACAAATGCGCTCCAGGTGCTGCAGTCGAGTTCGGGCATTCCCCGCTCGGGCGCAGTCGGCAACTCGGGCAGAACCGAGGCCCGCTCGGGACCGAGCGTCAAGATCGGCTTCACAAGGCCGGACTGGATCATCGGAAACGCCGTGGAGACCTGGTCGCACATGAAATCGAGGCGGCCGGCGACCAGATCCTGCATAGCGAGCGCGCTTCCACGATAGGGCACGTGGGTCATTGCGGTGCCCATCGCCGTATTGAGCAGGACGGCGCAGATATGCAGGCCCGAGCCCGCACCGGCTGAGCCGAAACGCATGTTGGCCGAGTTTGCTTTCGCATACGCGACAAAATCTTCGAATGAGCCGACCGGCAGATCTTTGCGCGTGACCAGGATACGGGCGGAGTCCGCGAATAGGGATACCGGCGTAAAATCAGCGGCCGGATCATAGAGCGGCTTCTTGTAGAGGTGTGGAACCAGCCCGAGCACCGCAAGCCCGCCCAGCAGGACCGTGTAACCATCGGGCGTTGCCTTGGCGACGCGGCTTGATCCCGTCATGCCCCCGGCTCCGCCGATGTTCTCGATCACCACCTGCTGGCCGAGAGCTTGACTGAGGCCCGCCGCCATGATCCGCCCGACGGTGTCAACCGGCCCGCCCGCCGCGTAGGGAACAACCATGGTGACCGGACGGGTCGGCCAGTCCTGCGCCTGCGCGACGCCGCCGAGCAGCAGCAACGCGGGCACGAAAGTCCATCCCATCGTCCTGGAAAATGCGCCAATCATGACGGCCTCTTTCAGGCTACACTTCGAATACGGTCTCTGTCCGTAGCTTGCGCGGACAAGCTACGACAATCAGGGACGCGCGTGGAGGGGAGCCGATTTGAGCCTGCGCAGCTGCTCGGCCGCGCTGCAACTGCGCAGACCACGGGAGGAGAGAATGCTCAGAGCCGATCGCCGTTTCGTCGTGAGCCACGTGGGCAGCATGGTGCGGCCGCCCGCGATGATTCCGTATCTGCAGAAGGCGCAGGCGGGCGAGGCCTATGACCGGGCGGCATTCGAGGCCTGCCTTGCCGAATCGGTGAGCGAGGCCGTGCGCCTGCAGGCCGATAGCGGCATCGACGTCGTGAGCGACGGCGAATACGGCAAGTCCGGCACTTGGGCGTTCTATGTGCACCGCCGCCTCAAGGGCATCGAGTGGCGTCCGTTCACGGAAGCGGAAGCCAGGGACCCGATGGTCGCGGTGATCAGCGGCCGCGACCGCGAAGCCTTTCCCGAATTCTATGCCGAATACGACGCACGCGTGCTGGCGGTGGCGCGCAGTGCCGGTCGTCCGGTGGTGACGGGCCCGCTGGTCTATTGCGGGCAGGCCGAGTTGCAGCGCGACATCGCCAACCTGAAGGCCGGGTTGGCGCGCACCAAGGGAGTGACCGGCTTTCTTCCCGTAGTGGCGCCGGCGAGCGCGCTGCCCAACGCGCGCAACGAGCATTATCCCGACGAGGAAAGCTTCCTGTTCGCGCTGGCAGAGGCACTGCGCACCGAGTACCGCGCCATCATCGAGGCCGGGCTCGATCTGCAGGTCGACGATGCCTTCATTCCCTATATGTATGAGAAGATGGTGCCGCCCATGACGCTCGCCCAATACCGGGATTGGGCAGCGCTGCGGATTGCCGCCCTGAACCACGCGCTCGAGGGGCTGCCGCCGGAGCGCACGCGCTATCACATCTGCTGGGGCAGCTGGAACGGCCCGCACATGTTCGACGTGCCGCTTAAGGACATCATCGACCTCGTGCTCGAGGTAAAGACCGGCGCCCTGAGCTTCGAGGCGGCAAATCCGCGCCACGAGCACGAATGGCGGATCTGGAAGGAGGCGCGGCTGCCGGCCGGCAAGGTGCTCATGCCGGGGCTGATCGCGCATTCGACCAACGTCGTCGAGCATCCGGAGCTGGTGGCCGAGCGGCTCATGCGCTTTGTGACATGCGTTGGCCGCGACAACGTGATGGCGGGGACCGACTGCGGGTTCTCGCAGAGCCCGCTCGCCGGCCGCGTCCACCGCAGCATCATGTGGGCAAAGCTGCGGGCGCTGGCCGAAGGCGCGGCGATCGCATCGAAGATGGCCTGGGCGTAAAAACGAAACTTGTGCGTCCGAAACGAGGCGGCGCACCCGCCGCGCCGTGCGGCCTACTTCGGCTGGACGTCCGGATTGCCGCCCGGCGTGCCGGGCGGAGGAATGACCTTGAGCTCGCCGCCTCCCGGCGGCTTGACCTGCATGTCCGGGTCAACGCCGGCGGGCGGGCACAGCACCCCCTTGGACTGTGAAAGCCTGTCGCTCAAAGGCTCCCTGCCACTGCCCACGGTCGGTGATCCGGCCTCCGAACCCGGTGGGCACTCCGTTCCCTGCGCGGGCCCATGCTGATCGCGGGGCTGCGCGAGGACGCAGGCCGGCGCAAGCAGGGCCGCAGCAAACGTGATCGTGGCAAAGAGCGAAGGCACCTGCTTCTCCTGGGAATTGTTGCCCAAAAGCTACAACCCACAAAGAAATGCGATGTTCCCCCGCCCCGCCCGGCCGGCGGGGCGTCGGTGTGAGGCCTGTTTCTTGGCCCGCGGCAGCGCGTATCGTTGCTTAATCAGCGTTATGGCAAACAATTTATGAAGGCGCTGAGCAAAACGCCTTCAAAAGTCGACTTCGGAGGCAACCGCGAGCCATGGTGGAAAGCCGTAGTCATTGCGGTCGAGTCAATAATTCTCCTCATTTGTGGATTCAACTTTGATCGGGAATTCAGCTGGGGAATCGGGGGCCACACACTCTCGTCTTACCTGATCTTCGGGCGCCACGCGGCTTCACGGCCGCTCGTGCTGGCAGGTTTGGGCATCGTGCTTCGCGAGAGTGACCTGACAAAGATTGCATGATCGCACAATCAGCAGCGGCGATGCGGCGTCCGCGCGCGCTTGGTATGCCGGCCCGTGGTATCGCGGGGCAGATTCCTGCATTGCATTGGCGCGCGCTCGCTGTCAGCGCGACCCGGTATTGCGCGACAATTGGCCGTCGCAGGCTGACGGGCGGCGCCCTGCTCTCGGCAGCGGCCGCCCTTGCGATCGTCGGCTGTCTGCAGGGTCAACAAGACCCCGGCATCATCGAGGCCGCCGGCAACGAAACCATCGTGTTCCGCACTCACGCAGCGGGCTATTGGCGGCCGGAGCAGGTGGAAGCCTTCGATCATCAGGAGACAGAAGCTGCGGGCGCTCCATGGAACTATCCGCGCGTGGTACGCACGCTCAGATTCCTCAATCCAATAGGCACCCCCGCGACGCGCACGCCCGCTCAGTCTGACAAGCTCGCTTATCGCGGCGAAGGACTTGCTTCCTGGTATGGGCCCGACTTCCATGGCAAGCTGACTGCCAACGGCGAGCGCTATGACATGTACGGCATCTCGGCAGCGCACCGCAGCATGCCGCTGCCAAGCTATGCGCGCGTGACCAACCTCGATAACGGCCGCTCGATCATCGTGCGGGTCAACAATCGGGGACCCTATGTGCACAACCGCATCGTCGACCTGTCGGTCGGGACCGCCAAGGCACTCGACTTCTACAAGAAGGGCACGACCCGGGTGCGTGTCGAGTTCGTCGGCCGCGCCCCGCGCGAGGGCAGCGATGACCAGATGCTGCTTGCCACGTTGCGCGCCGGCACCCCGGCGCCCGCGCCTTCGAACGTGATGGTCGCCTCGGCCAAGGAGCCGCAGCCGTCGGCCGAGCATTGAGATCAGCGAGCCTTCCGTAGGGATCGCCAATACTCAATCAGGCTTTGCCAGAATACGATCAGGCACACGAACGCAGCCAGCACCACGGTTGCGAACATCATCTGGACTACCGTGAAGCTTGTGGCGTCCTCGCTGAAGAATAAGCCGGCAACAAAGCCGCCAGCCTTCAGCAGCCAATCGGCGGGGCGCGTCAGCCAGTCCATATCACCTCCCGCTGCCTGCGCAGTGCTTTGACGAAGCCTTCGGTGGTCAAGTAGCCTGTGCCCGAGCTTCCACGCCTACAACTACGACGCGACATCGAGACATCTCGAGCCGGAGCTCGCGATCCGGGCACAGCGGAGCACGCAATGCTGCCATCGCAACGCGCGCTGTTCAATATTCCCCGCGACGTCTGCTATCTGAACGCGGCCTCCTGGAGCCCGCTGCCGATTGCTGTGCAGGAGGCAGGGCGCGCCGGTGTCGCGCGCAAGGGGCAGCCATGGTTGCTGGATCCGGGCTTTGCGTCCCGCCAATACGAACGCGCCCGCCGCGCTGCCGCAAGCGTGATCAATGCCGATCCCGAGGACGTCGCGCTGATCCCCTCGGTGAGCTATGGCGTGGCCACCGCGGCAAAGGCGCTGAGCATCGCCGCCGGCATGCGCGTGCTGCTGCTACAGAATGACCATTCGTCGGCCGTGCTGGAATGGATGACCCGGGCGCAGGCCGGACGCTTTAACATCGATGTCGTTCCGCAGCCCGCTGATGGAAGCTGGACCATGGCCATCCTTGCCGCCATCGAGCGCCCCGGTGCCGCGGCTGTTGCGCTCGCGTCCATCTCATCCGTGCACTGGTCCGATGGCGCAATGGTCGACATGGAGCGGATCGCCGTAGCTCTTCGCCGCCACGGCGCTGCGCTACTCATCGATGCGACGCACGCAGCGGGTGTGGTGCGCACCGACGTGCGCCGTCTCGATCCCGATTTCCTCGTCTTCCCCACCTACAAATGGCTGCTCGGTCCCTACGGCCGCGCCTTCCTCTACATTGCAAAACGTCACCAGGACCGCGTGCCGCTGGAGCAGACAAGCTATGGCCGCCGCGCCGTGAGCTCGGAGCAGGAGACCTATCTGCGCGATCTCGAATTCGTTGCCGGCGCGCGCCGTTTCGACATGGGCGAGCGCGATCATTTCATCTCGCTGGAAATGGCATCGATCGGTATGGAGATGGTAACGCAATGGGGTTGCGACGCCATTGCGTCACGGCTGCGTATGCTTACCAACCGGCTCGCGGATGGGCTGCGCAGGGCAGGCGTCGCCGTGCCGGGTGAGCCAGCCCGCGCACCGCACATCCTGAGCTTGCGGTTTCCGCGCGGAATGCCGGCCCGGCTGATCGATCGGCTCGCAGCCGAGCAGATCCACGTCGCCTCCCGCGTGGGCAGGATGCGCATCAGCCCGCACGTCTACAACGACGAGGAGGACGTCGACCGATTCGTCGCGACGTTCTGCCGCCTTGAGTGCGAACCGGTTGCGTCTAGCTGATCAACCTGGCCCTGCGGGCCGCGTCACTGGCGTCCTGACATGCGTCAGGCTCCGTCTCGGATATGCCGCGCGTAATGACCCGGCGTCCATCGGTGATGACCTCCCAATACCAGCGGTCATCGCCATTCGGCATGATCCGGAACTCAAGGCCTGTCGCTGCGCTGCTCGTCATCGGCATGCCGGTTGATATTGGGGGAATCCAGCAACACGCTGTCGGCCGCGCCGCATTCCATGCAGAGAAAGGCCACCAGGCCCGGCCCGTTCCCGAACGGAGCAATCTCCGCGATCATTCGCATTCCGCGCCCGCATTTTCTGCACGCTGCCTGATTCACCAGTTTCATCGTTCCGTCTGCGGAGCCAGAGCCCACACCGCGGACAGAACGCATGACCCGGCAATTGGTTTCACGCTTGGCCCTGTGGGGACCTGCGCGATCAAGATCGCCGAGCCATCCATGCGCGGGGCTTGCGACATGGCCTCCCGCAAGATTTGATAATTCCGTCAGTTTGGGCCGAGCGCCTCGGACAGCTCCTGTTGCGACCAAACGCCGACCGCATTCGGCGCGAGGCCAAAGGTTTGGCTCGCCATGGTCAGATGCTGCGCGGACTTGCCGCAAAGCGCTCTCGCAACACGCCATCACGATGAAGACGCGCGATGAATGCGGCCATTGTCACTGGAGTCTCAGCTCGTCCCAACGCTATCATGCCAAGATGAGTGTCTCCAGGATCAATGCGCTCGTCCGGACCTCCCCGCGAGCTCGGCGCCCTGCGCGAGCGCGCGCAGCTTGGCCCAGGCAATCTGCGGATGGGTGCGGCCGCCAAAGCCGCAATCGGCGCCCGCCATGACGTTCTCGGCCCCCACCAGACTGGCAAAACGCCGGATGCGCTGCGCGATCAGCTCCGGGTGCTCGATCACATCGGTGGCATGCGAGATCACGCCCGGGATGAGAATCTTGCCGACCGGCAGCTTCACGCGCTCCCAGACGACATATTCGTGCTCATGGCGCGCATTGGCGGCCTCGATCAGATAGGCCTGCGCGCGCACCCGAAGCATCAGGTCGACGACCTTGTCGAGCTCGATGTCGAAAGCATGCGGCCCATGCCAGCTGCCCCAGCAGAGGTGATAGCGAATGTGCTCCTCCGGCAGGCCGCGCAGGGCATGATTGAGCGCCTCGATGCGCACCTCGCAGTAACGGCGGTAGGCATCAAGCCCCATCCCAATTCCGATCCGATCCCAGAGCGCTACCAGCCAGGCGTCGTCGATCTGCAGCAGGAAGCCGGCATCGATGACGGCGCAGTATTCGGCCCGCATGGCCTCGGCGAGCGCGAACACGAACTCCTCCTGGCTCCGGTAATATTCGTTGCGCCGGTAGGGCTCGAGGCTCGCCGGAGCGGTGGCCGTCATGAACGCGTCCGTGTCCGGCGGGATGACTGATCTGAAAACACCGAGATCGCGCTTGAGATCGGCGGTGCCGCGGTAGGCGATCGCCGAGGTCGCGACCCAATGCGGGCGGACGCGTCTGATCTGCTCGCCGGGCTCGTAGAACAGAGTTCCGCGCTCGGAAGCATAGCGGTAGAAGTCCGCGAATTCCTCGCGATCCTTGCCCTGCAGAATGAGCGGCTTGCTCTCAGGCGGGGGCCGCGCCTCAAAACCAGCGAAGCGGCTATCCAGATAGGACAGCCAGTCGCCGCCCTTGGTATATTCGCCCTCGTTGATGACGTCGATGCCGGCCTCGCACTGGCGCTCCACCACGTCCGCCACCATCCGCCGCAATACGGCGTCATCGTCACCCGCACCGGCAGTGGCGTCGTCCGGACGCGGCAGGCTGCCGACGTGGGTTGTGAGAATCCGACTGCTGCTGCTTCGCCTCACGTTCCGCTCGCGATATTCGCCCTTGATCTTATAGAGGACGTCCCGGGTCATCCATGCAGTTTCGCTTCCACAAGATCCCAAGCGAGAAGAGCGAGCCTTACATCTGCGTGCCCGGACCGGATGGGCGATTGTGGTTCTCCGAGAGCGGAGCGTCCCGCATTGGCCGGCTTGACGTGAACAGTGGCGTCATCGACGGGTTCCCCCTCCCCGCGCGCGATGCGATGCCGATCGGGATCACGCAGGGCAGCGACGGCCACATGTGGTTCTGCGCTCGGCGGGCTAACAAGATCGGGCGCATCAGCCTGCACGGAGAGGTCAGGATGTTTGCCCTGCCCACGCCCAATGCCGGACCTGACGGAACGCTGCTCGGACCTGACGGCAATGTCTGGTTTTCAGAGACCGAGGCCGGCGCGATCGGCCGTATCACGCCACAGGGCGAGGTCAGCGAGTTTCGGGACGGCATCACCCGCGGCAGCAGGCCATTATCGATAGCGGCGCGGGACGGAGCATTGTGGTTCAGCGAGGCGGCCGGCAATCGCATCGGCCGTATCTCGCTTGATGGGGGCGTGACCGAGTTCGCCATTCCAAGCAGGGACAGCCAGCCGCGCGCGATGACCGCGCATCCGGACGGCAGCATCTGGTTTGTCGAGACGAGCGCCAACGCGCTCGGACGCATCGACCGCGACGGCGTCATCACCGAGCATCCGGTGACCACGCCGGGCGCGTCGCTGCGCGGCGTGTGTGTGGCGCCGGACGGGGCTCTCTGGTTCACCGCAAATGCGGCCAACTGCATCGGCTGCATGAAGCCTGACGGCACCATGATGGCCGAATACCCAATCCCCATCCCAGGTGCAGGAGCGCGCTGCATAGCGTCCTGGCCCGACGGGCGGCTGTTCTTCACCGCCTTTGATGCCGGGCTGATCGGCGAGCTGATTCCGTGAGGGTCTCGCGGCTCCAAAGCGGCATCGCGCCCGATAGTCCGACCGGATCAGGGCGGGCATCTCGGACGATGCGGGCGTTTGGCGGGCAGGATGTCAGCGCGCATCATCTCGGATAGGCGTAAGTCGCGATGAACAGCCACATCACGAGTACGCCGAACCATATGATCCCCGACATCGTGCTTGCCCCATTGACGATCCCAGCCAGACAACAACGGTAATCGCCATTGCGGCAATCTCGCGGCGAGGTTCTGCCCTCACTAAGGGCCAACCGGAGCGGCTGCCGATTATTGCGTCACAAGCCGCCGCGATGGCTCGCTGAAGCTAGGCTTTTCTCGAAGCCCCGTCCCTTTCCGCCAGGCGCCGCACGAGCTCGCATGCGAACTGCGAGAGCGAATCGTCGCGTGCGCCCATGACCACGATGCGATCGCCGCGGCGCGCGAGCTTGACCAGCACGTCACCGCAGGCGGCACGATCAGGAAACGCCAAAGCCTTGCCGCCGCGGCTCTGAATATCGCTGACAATATCGGCGCTGCGGATGCTGCGGTCGGTCGTGCCGCCGAAATAAACGGGCTCGGGCATGGCCAGGATGTCCTCCTCGTGCAGCCCTGTTGCAAAGCAGTCCACGAGGGCGTCGCGCATCAAGCGGATCGGGCCGTAGCCGTGGGGCTGGAACATGACGAGAAGCCGGCCCGGAAAGGCATGCATGGTTTCGAGCGTGGCGGCGATCTTGTCGGGGTTATGGGCAAAATCGTCGATGACGGTGACCTCGTTTGCGGCGCCCACCACCTCCAGTCGCCGACGCAGGCCCGTGAAGCGGGCAAGATGGGCGGCGGCCGTTGCGAGCGAGAGGCCGCAGGCCTGAGCAGCGCTCAGTGCCGCAAGCGCGTTGGCTGCATTGTGCAGCCCGGGGACCTGCAGGACGACCTCGATGGTTTCATCGCTGTCGCGCGCGCGGACCTTAAAGGCGATACCGCCCGGCGAGCGCACCGGCGAGGATGCGACCAAGTGCGCGCGCGCACCACGCAGGCTCCAGGTCACCCCCTGGCCCGGCCGCAAGCCGGAAAGTAGCGCCGCGGTTTCCGCATTGTCCATGTTCAACACCACGGTCTGCGCCTTGGCCGCGAAATCCCGAAAAAGCCCACGCAGCTCGTCGAGCGATTTATGATCAAGCGAGACATTATTGATCACGGCAATGCGCGGCTGGAACAAGGCAATCGAGCCGTCGCTCTCGTCGACTTCACTGACGAAAATGTCCCCATCGCCGATTTTGGCGCTGGCGAAAGGCGCGCCCGGATCCATGAAGTTTTTCATGTCCGCGCCGTTCATGATGGTCGGATGCTTGCCGGCGCAGTGCAGAATCCAGCCGAGCATGCCGACGGTCGTGGACTTGCCGCTGGTGCCGGCGATCCCCACGGCAACGCCGGCTGAGTTGAACAGGTCAGCCAGCAGACTCGCGCGCGCGATGATGGGCACCCCTATGCGACGCGCCGCCTGCACGTCGGGGATCGTCTCCTCGACGGCTGCGGACGTAACCAGGATCTGACCGGTGCGACGGACGCCGCTGCCGTCCTGCGGATGCAACAGCACGCCACGGGCGCGCAGAAACGCGAATCGTTCCGCGTTGCGCCCCTGATCGAGCGCGCGGTCCGAGCCCTCCACGCGCGCGCCTTTTGCCTGGACAATCAAGGCGAGCGGGGTCATGCCGCTACCGCCGATGCCGCAGAAAAAGTAATCTCCGCCTTGGGACATGGGCGCGAATCTAGAGCATGTCCCGCAAAAGTGGGAACCGGTTTTGCGAAAAAGGACATGCTCAAATAACAAGGCGCGCCGATGAGGGGCAATGCGGACAGCGGGGCGCCTGCATGAGCACGAGAAGGTTCAGGATCGCGGTCGTTGCGCCGGCTTCGCGCATGTCTGCGGAGGTTGCGCAGCGCGTGCCGGCGCTGGCGGCGTCGCTATATTCGGAGCGGGCGCCCGAGATCGTTTTTCATCCCCAGTGCCTCGCCTCGCACGGGCATTTTGCGGGCGACGATGAGACACGCGCCAGCGCTTTTCTCGAGATCGCCAATGACGCGAGCTATGATGCGGTGTGGTTCGCGCGTGGCGGGTACGGCTCCTGCCGGGTGGCAGAAAGCGCAATCCGCGGGTTGCGAGAGCCGTCGCGGCGAAAGGCGTATCTCGGCTACAGCGACACCGGTGCGCTGCTCGCCGCCTTGTACCGCGCCGGCTGCGAGGCGGTGGCACACGGCCCTATGGCGCAGGACATTCTGCGCGTGGGAGGCGAGGCGGCCGTGGCGCGGGCGCTCGCCTGGCTCCTCGATCGCTCGCCGCAAGCGCTGGAGCCAACCGTCGGCCGCGCGGAGAAGACCGTCGCATTCAATGTGACCGTGCTGAGCCAGCTCCTCGGCACGCCGCTGCAACCCGAGCTTGAGGGGCATGTGCTCATGCTGGAAGAGGTGGGCGAGGCGATGTACCGGATCGACCGGGCGCTCTTTCACATCACCAGCAACCCCGGGATCAGGCGGGTGTCAGGCCTGATGCTCGGCCGCTGCAGCGAGATCACCCCGAACGAGCCGGATTTCGGAATGAACGAGGAGGAGATCGCGCGCTACTGGTGCCGCAGGTCTGGTATAGCCTTTTTGGGGCGCGCCGATATCGGGCATGACAGCAGCAACAAGATCGTTCCTTTCGGAACCGGCCGATGATTTGATGCCGTGCAGGTGATCAGCTCTGATGACGGTCACTGAAGCGGCGAGGTGATGGAGAAGCCAATAAACGGCTTCTTCAAGCTCCTCAGGCTGCTCCGTGCGGGGTGCGATCTGGGCAGTCCCGAATAATCCGCGCATTCCTCGTCTGTTGTTGTTGCGCACTCGCTCCGCTGCATCGACCGTGGCGTTTGCACGTTCTTTTCGGTCTCGATACCGAGCCGCAAACCGCCGCTTTGGCTTGCCGGCCCGCTGATCGACGACGTGTCTCCGAGGTGCTTGAGAGCGTTTGCGCCGCCACTGCCCCCAATCTCGCCGTTACTGCCCGGCTCGGTCTCAAGGGATAGCCAAGGCAAATCGGCAATGGGAGCCGTCTGTGCAAGGCCCGAACCAGCGCAGACGACCATGAATGCGATTGCGAGCAAAATAGTTCGCAGCACGAACGCATTGTTCGGCAAACGCACGTCGGCCCCCCCCAACGAGAATCAGATCGATTTGGAGGTCAGTATGCCGTTCTCCCGCGCCTCATCGCAATGCACCGAGTCGGAATTCCAGACCGTGTTGCTCCGCTGCATCAGGCGTGGCGGAATACCCCCTGACTATTCTTTGCGAAACGGATATCCTCATTCGCCCCAGCAGCCAGTATTGGCACGAGAATTGCGTCGCTGCGGACCAGGATTGGTTGCACACGATGACGACCGTAGCCTCGGCTGTCCTTTCCCTCGCTCCCCGCCCGGCCCAGGCATTCCGGCACGCCCCGGAACTCTGCATTGTTGTGCCGACGTTCAATGAACGAGCCAACGTTCCCATACTCGTGGAGCGGCTCCGGAGCGCTCTTGTCGGCTGCGATTGGGAGCTGGTGATTGTGGATGACAACTCTCCGGACGGCACTGCCGCCCTGGCGCGCGCGACTGGTGAGTCAGACAGCCGCGTGCGATGCATTCGCCGCATCGGTCGGCGAGGCCTTGCCGGCGCCTGTCTGGAAGGAATGCTCGCCAACCAGGCGCGCTACATCGCCATCATGGATGCCGACCTGCAGCACGACGAGAAGCAGCTGATTGCCATGCTCGAGAGCCTGCGCGCGGGAGGCGCCGATCTCGTGGTGGCGAGCCGCTATCTGCACGGTGGCTCACCCGCCGGTCTGTCCCAGCACCGCGCGCGCCTGAGCCGCTGGTCGAACGACCTGGTGCGGCGCTTTCTGCGCCTGGATCTCACCGATCCCATGAGCGGCTATTTCATGATCCGGCGTGACGCCTTTGAATCCCTTGCCCCGGCCATCTCCTCCCAGGGGTTCAAGATCCTGTTCGACATCCTGGCCACGGCCGGTGGCCGCCTGCGCACCATCGAGCTCCCGACCACATTTCAGAAGCGTCAGAATGGCGAGAGCAAACTTGACATCAAGATCGCACTTGATTTTGCAGCCTTGCTGACTGCGAAGCTCACCGATGATGCTGTCTCTCCGCGGTTCCTGTTGTTCTGCCTGGTGGGTCTCACCGGCATCGGCATTCATCTGAGCATACTGGCCGCTTTGCTGTCGACCTCGCTGGCGCCGTTCGGGACGGCACAGATCGTTGCGACGATCGGCGCCATAACCTGGAATTTCCTTCTCAACAACCTGTTCACGTACCGCGACCAGCGGCTTACCGGCTGGCGCTTTCTGACCGGCCTCGTCCGCTTCCAGGTCATCTGCGCCATCGGCGCGATCTCAAACGTCGGTATCGCCACCTGGATCCATGATTTCGAGAGCAGGTGGTGGATCGCAGGGCTTGGTGGCGCACTGATCGGCACGGTCTGGAATTTCGTGGTCAGTGCAGCTTTCATCTGGCGTCAGCGCTGAAAGGCCGAGTGTTGCAACTTGAGTCAGCCTGACTGCATCGCCGCAGCATGCCCGTCGCGCAGGGTAAGCCGCGTGGGGACGACGGGCGCTGACGGCAATCCGCCGCGATAGCCCTTCAAGCTGTAAATGCGGTACGGCTCAATCGGGTCACCTTTACGACTGCGCCAGATCGTTGCGATCAATTCGACCGAATCAAAATATTTTTGCATACGCGGGAAATCATCGAGAGCCAGGGTGGTCACATAAATCCCGGCGCCGCGGGCAAGTAGGGCCTGGTCGACCGGGGGCAGCGATGCATAGCGGATGGACTCTGAAGTCTGAAAGACGGTGAGGTCGCGCAGATAGAACGCCAGCGCGGCATTGAGGCCATAATCGTTGGTGGCCACATAGGTGGCCCCCTGCGCGTTGGCAACCGCGCGCGTTTCAGACGACAGCCCGGCCCAGCCGGCAAACCGGTTCAGAGGATCGCGCGCGGCTGCAATCGGCATCGGCTGCATGGTCATCTGCGTGCACAATATCAATGTGAGCGCCAGCCCGACCCACGGCGCGGCCTGAAAGCTCAAACCTATCCAGTATCGGCGCGGAGAACCGGTGGCCGGCGAGAAGGCGCCGACCGCGGCAACGACAGCCGCGGGATAGGCCGCACTCGGCCAGTTCGGCAATACCTCGGCCGAGAGCGCATGGATGAGGAAATAAAGCAGCATCGGCGCGCAGCTCAGCGCCAGCAACAGCCAACTCGCCTCCTGGCTGCGCCACCCGCGCACCGCAGCGACTGCCACACCGGCCACCGAGAACGCAAAGATCAGCGGCGATACGAATGCCGCCTGGGTACCGACGAAGCCAAGCATATTGGCCAAGCCGCCCTCCGCCGATACGTCCATGGCGCGGCCAAACTGCTTGCCGAACGAGACCCAGCCGTGTCGCGCATTCCACAGGATGACCGGACTGAAGATGATGAGCGCGATCAGCGCCGCAATGTAGGGCTCGCGCCGCGCGAGCCAAGGCCGCATCTCGGCCGACAACAGGAGCCACGCGGCGATGCCGGCGACGAGGAAGATGCCGGTGTATTTGCTCAGCAGCAGGAGACCCGTAGCCGCACCGATCAGATACCACCATTCCCCACGTCCGCAGCGCCAGACCAGGCCCAGCCCGACGCAACTGAGCAGCCAGAACATGACCGCGGGAGTGTCGGGGAAGAGGATGATCGAGAAGAATGCCGTAAGCGGCATCATGTTGAACCACAACACCGCCAGCAATCCCGTACGGCGATTGTCGAACAGGATCAGCGCCAAGGCATAGACGAGCGCCGAGGAAACGATCATGGCAAGGATCGCCATGCTCCGCAGACCCGGGATGGTGTCGCCGAACAGCGACGTCCCCAGCCGGATCAGATAGGCGACCATCGGCGGATGATCGAAATAGCTTGGCGCCAGCTGGCGGGACCACAGCCAGTAGTAGGCTTCGTCTGCTTCGAGATCCGTGCGCCCGGCGACCCAGCAGCGCAGGGCGAGCATCGCAAGCAAAAGGATGGGCAGCGGCGACAGCAGCCGGAAAGCTAAGAGCCATTCCGCCCGTGCAACAGGGACGACGGCAGGGCTGCCCGGCAGTGATTGTCCCCCCTCGGTCATCGAGCCAATTTGGCCGTGGCAGCCCTCCCTGCGCAAGCCCCTTCAGCGCAGCGCAAACCGTAGGCTCCCTCAACCGGTTGCCATGCGGCGCGCCGGCGGCCCCACGAGAGCGAAGGAGAGCTGCGTCAGCCCGGCGGTCAATCCCATTCCGACGATGAGCTTCCAGGCGACATCATAGCTGCCCAGCATGTCAAACAGAATTCCGCCCCCGAACGCGCCCAGGAAGCTGCCGAGCTGATGGCTCATAAAGGCGATGCCCTGGATCATCGCCTGC
>Ga0306920_100001863_pt1 | contig 26279 bp, 21 predicted proteins | sample flu12Cox44000170_FD_204666 | JGI IMG/M metagenome (GOLD analysis project Ga0306920, IMG submission 204666) | Lab enrichment of tropical soil microbial communities from Luquillo Experimental Forest, Puerto Rico - flux4day.12C.oxic.44.000.170 (v2)... | ecosystem: Environmental > Terrestrial >...
CGGACCATTGTTTTTGGGCTGGCTGATTGTGTTTGCATCGGCCTGGATCATCCCTCCGAAGTACACGTCGGAGGCTGTGATCCTGGTTGAACAGCAGAAGGTGCCGGAGCAGTTCGTGATGCCGAACGTGCAGGTGGACCTCGAAGAACGCCTGCAGTCCATTACCCAACAGGTGCTGAGCCGATCCCGCCTGCTGAATATCATCAACAACCTGCATCTGTACCAGGGACTGTTCTTCAGTTCGCCGGATGATCAGATCCAGCAGATGCGCAAGGATATCAAGATTGACCTCATCCAGACGCCACACACGGAGGGCAAACGGTCGGAGTTGACTGCGTTCAAGGTGTCGTACGCCGCCGACAAGCCGCAGATTGCGCAGCAAGTCAATACGCAGCTCGCGTCGTATTTCATCGACGAGAACGTGCGAGCCAGCCAGCAGCAGTCAGAGAGCACCACCAACTTTCTTGACTCGCAGCTGACTTCCGCGGCAGCCGCTTTGGCAGCGCAGGAGAAGAAGATTCGCGAATATGAAGCAGCTCACATGGGCGAGCTACCGGACCAGCTGCAAAGCAACCTGCAGATCCTGGCTGGCGCACAAAGCCAGTTAGCGGCAGCCATCGATGCCCGAGACAAGGCGCTGCAGCAACAGGCTTACCTGAACTCGCTGGCCACACAGTACGACGCCATGGGCGTTACCGAGTCGACTACACCTACGCCTCCTACGATCGGCCAGCAGTTGGACACAGCGCGTGCCGAACTTGCTTCCCTGGAGGCCAAGTACACGCCGGATCATCCTGATGTGAAGAAGATGAAGGAGACCATCGTCAAGCTCGAGCAGATGCAGAAAGATACCCAGGACAACAAGTCCGACAGTTCCAGCGACAGCGACAAGCCGGCGGCGACGTCTTCCCAACTCCAAACCATGACACCCGTAATGCAAATCCAGAGCCAGATAAAGGCCAACAAGCTCGAGATCCAGTCAAGGGAGGCTCACATCGCCAAATTGGAAGCCAGCGTCAACGCGTATCAGGCGCGTCTGAATGCTACGCCTGGGCGCCAGCAGGAACTGTCGGATATCATGCGCAACTACGACGAGTCGAAAAAGAATTATGACGTATTGTTGGGCAAAACGATGTCTTCTTCACTCGCGACCAGTTTGAACCGTCAGCAGCAGGGCGATCAGTTCCGCGTCATCGACCCACCTAGCCTGCCGGAGAAGTCTTCGTTCCCGGACCGCTTCAAGTTTTCGCTCGCTGGATTGGGCGTCGGGTTGGCGCTTGCTTTCCTCTTGGGTGTGGGGATGGAGTTCCTGGATGATCGCATTCGCAGCGAACAGGATCTGTTAGATACTGCCCAGCTTCCGGTGTTGGCGGAAATTCCTCCCCTACCAACCGAGCACGAGATTGCGGCGCAGAAATGGAAGCCCTGGATCGCAGTAGCCGCGGCCATCCTGATAGCGATCATTATTCCGACCGGAATCTGGTACGCGTACTTCTGGGGATGATGCATGTATAAACAATTTTTCGGGCTGACCAAGAACCCGTTCGAGATCAGCCCTGATCCATTTTTTTACCATGCGACGCCCCGGCATAACGAGGCATTAGCCAACTTACATTATGGGGTAGGGCGCCGGAAGGGCTTCATCGTGATCACCGGGGAGGTGGGCACGGGAAAAACCTTGCTGGTACGCTGCCTGCTGGCGGAACTACGCAAAAACAACATCGCGTTCGGATATGTTTTTAACCCGCTGTTGTCGACCACAGAGTTCTTCCAGTACATCACGGCTGACCTCGGCCTGCAGTACAGCGGCCGCAGCAAGACGGAAATGCTGCTTGATCTCAACCGCTTCCTGATTCAGCGTCACGCCCGGGGGCTGATCACTGCGTTGATTGTGGATGAAGCACAGGCGCTGCGGCCAGAGTTGCTGGAGGAAATCCGGCTGCTGACTAATCTGGAGACTTCGCAGCAAAAATTGTTGCAGATCGTGCTGATGGGCCAGCCGGAGCTGGAAAGCACCCTGGACTCGCCGCGCCTCCGGCAACTGAAACAGCGCGTCTCGCTGCGTTGCCAACTATTGCCCCTTGACGAAGCGCAGACCCATAGTTACGTGCTCTCCCGCCTGGAGCGGGCCGGAGCAAAACCGGAGCCGCCGATCTTTGAGCCCGAGGCTCTGACGAAAATCTTCGAATATTCAAGAGGCATTCCGCGCATTATCAACAACCTCTGCGAGAATTCGATGGTGAACGCCTTCGCGCGCCAGCAGCGCAATGTGACCGCCGATATGATCACGGAAGTTGCCGCCGATTTCCGGTTGCCTGGATCGGTCTCGATGCCGGAACAGCCGGTCGAGGCAGGATCAGTTGCGCAGGACAGCAACGAAAGTTTGCTGCGCTCGCTATTCCGTGTTCTGCGCACCATGGACAACGCACCGGCGTTGGAGGAGAAATCAGTACCGTCCGCTGACGGCAGGAGAGTCTAGACATGAGTCGATTGTACGAAGCATTACAGCGTTCTCAGGGTGAAACAACGAGTGCCTCGCCATTGGCCACGCCTGTCCCTCCGGAAGCCCCCGACGCCCAACTTCCGGGCCTGCCCGTCGACAACACGGCTACCCTCGATGCGCTGGCGACTGAGGCGCCTCCCGCCGCCGCCTGGCTGGCTGTGCCCCCGGACCGCATGCTCCATCCTATTCCAACGCCGGAGCAGCGATTGATTTCGATCACGAACCCGAACAGTCCTGGCGCGGAGATGTTCCGTGTGCTGGCTACCCGGCTGGCACACCTTCGCCGGAAACGTCCGCTCAAAAGACTGCTGATAACCAGCGCGGTGGGCGACGAAGGCAAGTCCGTGGTGTCGGTAAATTTGGCGTTTACGCTTGCGCGTCGCACAGGTGAACGCGTGCTATTGATCGAGGCTGATCTGCGCCGTCCTACGGCCAGCGCTTTGCTTGCTACCACGCAGTTGCGTGGCATCAGCGACTGGCACCAGCACAAGCTCGCCCTTCAGGATACGTTCTACCAGCTCGAAGGAATGCCGCTATGGCTGCTGTCGGCGGGCAAGGGCATCGAAGAGCCATTGCCGCTACTGGAATCCGACGCGTTCGCCCAGATGCTAAGCGCAGTTTCCGAAGGATTTGATTGGGTACTGCTGGATTGCACGCCAATGCTTCCTATGGCTGACGCCACCTCGTTGTCGCGACTGTGTGATGGTGTTCTGGTGGTCGCGCGCGAGGGACACACGCGCAAGCGTACGCTCAACCGCGCATTAAATTCCATCGAGAAGAAGAAGCAGCTTGGGTTCGTCTTCAACGAGGCCTCCACCGTGCAATTGGGATACGAGCAGTATTACGGAAGGTACTACGGACAAAAGAAATCAAAGGGAGATGAGGATTCGCAGAACGGTAACATGGGCTCTGCATGATTCGTCTGTTCAATACGTATTTTCCGACACGTACGCTTCTACTTACGTTGACGGAAGCGATACTGGTCACTTCGGGCTTCGTCTTAGCGGTACTTCTCTCGTCGGGCACGGCAGTCGACGCGAAAATCTACCTGCTTTACGAGAACGGCGCCGGGAGGATCGGACTGGTTGTCCTCGTCTTTCTTGTGCTCATGTACTACTTCGACCTATATAACTCCTCCATCTTGACTAATCGGCGCGAGGTGGTGACGCGGCTGGTTGGTGTTCTGGGAACGACATTCGTCGCACTCGCGGTGCTGTACTACACCTTCCCCGACGCAAGCCTGGGAGGGTCCGTGCTGTGGGCCGGCATCCTCATGGTCGCAATAGCCGTCCCGGTGTGGCGAAGTTTTTTTTTCGTTCTCAATCGATCGGCACGCTTTGCTGAGCGTACGTTGGTCTACGGAGATGGCCCGCTGGCCTCTTCCCTGATGGACGCAATCGCGCAACGGCCTGAACTGGGACTGCGCATTTCGGGATATGTCGGCAGCGAGCCACAAATCGCCGGTATTCCTGTAGTCAAGGGCGACGAATTGACCGAGTTCGTCAAGAGGGAAGACATTCGGCGCATCATCGTGACCATGGGCGATCGGCGGGGCAAGATGGACGTCAGCGAGTTGCTGAAACTCAAGGCCAGTGGCGTACAAATTCAGGATGGCCCCGAGTATTACGAATCCGTGACCGGGAAGATTCCACTCGAGTCGCTACGTCTGAGTTGGCTGCTGTTTTCTCCCGGGTTTCACGTGCGTTCGGCTCTTCGTCTGTACAAGTGCATATTCTCGTTTACTTTTGGATTGATCGGCGTTGTACTGTCTGCGCCCTTCATGGCGCTTGCCGCGATTGCAATCCGGCTGGATTCCGAAGGGCCCGCTATTTTCCGCCAGAAGCGCGTCGGCGAGTATGGTGTGCCGTTCACGGTGTACAAGTTTCGCACCATGTACGACGGCGACAAAGTGCCGACTCCACGGTTCAACAAGCACACCAATTCCGACCAGAGCCACATCGGGACGCCGGCGCATGATGGGGATCCACGCATCACTCGCGTGGGCAAGTGGCTGCGGCGTTCTCGCCTGGACGAGCTCCCGCAACTCTTTAACATCGTGAAGGGCGATATCTCGTTCGTTGGTCCGCGTCCAGTTCCGCCGCATGAGGAGGAAGAGTGTGCGGCGGTCATTCCTTTCTACAAGGAGCGCTGGCTGATCAAGCCAGGAGCTACCGGTTGGGCACAGATTAATCGCGGTTATAACGCCACGATCGAAGACCACAAAGAAAAACTGGCCTACGACCTGTTCTATATCAAAAACGTCTCCATCGGGCTGGACATCTACATTCTCTTCGCGACGCTGAAGATCCTGCTTCTTGGACGCGGCGGACGCTAGACTCTACACCCGGCGTGGCTCAGAACCGCCGTGCCCTTGCCAATCGTCAGGTTCGCCACCATTTGCAATGAATACTTCTAACTAAGGGTTTTCCTCAGCCGCCCGTCCTCCGGCTTTAGCAAGGGCGTCGACGGACATCAGGTAAACTTCATTCCATCGCGAAATGAGAGATCCACTGTCCGCGTTTACATCTGCCGAACTGCGCAAGCTGCGCAGCTTCAAAGATCCCTACGGCATTCAGCGCTTCCTTGATGACACCTCCTATCACCTCGCCGACACGGCCTGGTCGCCTCGCCGTGTGCTGCGCGAACAAAGGTCTCATTGCCTGGAGGGTGCAATTTTCGCCGCCGCTGCTTTGCGCGCACTGGGCTTGCCCCCGCTGATCATCGACTTCGAGGCCGAGAACGATACGGACCACGTCTTGGCGGTGTTCCGGATCAAGGGACACTGGGGAGCCGTCGCCAAATCGAATTACACAGGCTGCCGCTACCGCGAGCCGGTCTATCGTTCGTTGCGCGAACTGGCGATGAGTTACTTTCACATCTACTTCAATATGAGAGGCGAGCGCACGCTGCGTAATTTTTCCCGGCCAGTCAATCTGAAACGCTTTGACCACTTGCAGTGGATGACAACGGAGAGGCCCGTATGGTTTATCCCGATTTATCTGTGCGATATACATCATTACAAGCTGCTGCGCCGGGGGATGACCGAGTACTTGCATCGCGCGGACGAGAGATTATTCCGCGCTGAGACGCTTGGCAAGGCATTCAGGAAGAAAAATGGGCCGCGAATTTCCGTCAGTGACGAGCTTTGATTTTGCTCGCGGAAATAATTGCATTCGAGAGACCAATTTTTACTCGCCAGATGCTCCTGCCGCGGCGCTAAGTCCTTTGCTTTCGATCGACGTACTTTGGCCTCGCGGTTGCTATTAGTGAAGGCAGACGAAGTGGCGCAATCGGGCCATGCGGCAAGGATATCGGCCAGAGTCCAAAACCGTGTGGCCCGTTTTTTGTCTTGTTGGACTGGACTCTCAAACCACCAATCTGAAGCCGCCACCGAAATCCAGAGAGCAGCGAAGGTCAGCGGCAGAAGTCAGTGTTGCTAACAGGTGGGGCGGTCAGCTCGGGCCCGTAGCCGCGAAATGGCAATCAAAATCAGCTAGTTGGAGTGGGTCTGTCCCTACGGGGCTAGCTCGCCAAGATTTGTCCGCACCCGATCTCCGACTTGCACGCTCTTTAGCGTCGCTAGGAATTTCTTAGTGAAGTCCTGCTGCAGATGGAAATCCTGTGCTGTCTGCGACTTGTAAACCTCATAGAAAACAACCGAAGTCGGATGTGTTAGGGGGGTAGGCTTCGCTGAAAGTCACGTCGAAGCCGAGCTGCTGGGCATAGGCCCTGGCAGAATTCACCACCGAGACTGGGAAAGACGAATCCTCGTAGACAAATGCAAGCGCCGCCTTCGGATCCTTGGTCTTCAGCGCGTCCAGCGCGCCCTTCAAGTATTCCGTTGCCGGGGAAAACGAAAACATCTGGAACAGGTAATAATTGCCCCGCTTGTAAGTCTCGCCGTCCGCCGCACCCGTAGTTAGCATGATCTTGCCATACTGCTCGGTGACGCCGGCGGCAGTGGCGGTAAGATTTGTCGAGTATGGGCTGAACAGGAAATTCGCATTGTCCTCCAGGATCATGTGCGAGTAAAGCTGCTCCACGCGCTTGATATTGGATTCGTCATCGTAGCTGATGAAGTGGATCAGGTAGGTCTTGCCGCCCGCCTTAATACCTCCGACCGCGTTTACCTGATCGCGCCAGAGTTCGAAGCCACGGTACTGCTCCAGGGAGTCTACAGCCAGAGTCCCGGTCTCGGAGACGGTGAAACCAATGGTGAGGTTTTGGGCAAAACCTGCACTGACGCACAGCGTACGTAGGACAAAGACAGCGAGAACGAGCCGTTTCAAGGTTTCGCCTCTACTAAATAACCCTGGCCAGGATTTCCGTTTTGTCGGTTTGACTGCTATCCGCATAAACCCGATCTCCTGCGCAGGTGCACTTTTTTGGCGTTCTCAGCACCGAGGTTCGCGAAATGGAACTACGCTGTGCTTTCTGTTGTTCTCTTTTCGCCGCGCCACATGTTCCTGACGCGACCTTGGGGCCTCTGGGTGCGATGCCCTGGACGCTGGCCCGATCCTGCCCGCTATGTTCACCTTATTTGGATAGAGTGCGGGCGGTGGTGGACCGTCTGGGTGGGCACAGTGTCACAACACCAAGCACGGCATCGCTGAAGCAACGCTGCTGGCTGTGACGACGGCAGAAAGTTAATTGGTCGGGGCGAGAGGATTTGAACCTCCGACCCCCTGCGCCCAAGGCAGGTGCGCTACCAGGCTGCGCTACGCCCCGACTGGATACACCGATTATAACAATCAAATTGTGACGTCCCTTGATGAGCCTCGGATAAAGCCGCGCTTACGTAACGCTCAGTCGCACTTCACGGCACGTAGCGCACTGGTCACATCGCGCCTTCGCTAACTCCAGCGGCTATAATAAGGGCTTCATGGTTGGTCTCTTGTATGCAGCCGTGACGTATGTTCGCAGTCCGGCTGGTGTCTTCGTCGAGGAAATGCGGCGCGATTTGCATCCGGCGCACACCCACGCTGACGCCCACATCACCCTTCTTCCCCCCCGCACCCTCAGCGGCACCGAAGAACAGGCCATTCAACACCTCAGGTCCACATGCCGTACGGTCGTACCATTCGATGTCACAATGGGCGACGTAGAGTCCTTCATCCCTGTAACCCCAACGGTTTTCATCCGAGTAGCGCACGGCGCCTACCGCTTCCGCGAACTGCACGACCGGCTCAATAGCGGAGCCTTGCATTGCGATGAACCTTGGCCGTACATGCCACACCTGACGATCGTAAAAATGGATACCATCGATGATGCCCGAAAAGTCGTCGGCTTGGCGCGTCCACGCTGGGACCAATGCGACGACAGTCGCAAGATCCGAATTGATACCTTGACGTTCGTGAAAGGTGTCGGTGAACGCTGGATCGATCTGGCGACCATTCCTTTCGGCCAGGCACAGAACGAGACCTGGACAAAGTGACTCCGACTTGTCGTTCGGAAGAAGCTCCGAGGTTGGAGAGGTACCGATCGGGAAGGTATCTTGGGGTGGGTGAAGGGATTCGAACCCTTGACAGCCGGAGCCACAGTTGGGCTTTCCGACGGGCCCTGGGGCGGATTCAGCAACTTGCAAACGGAACCAATCGGGCAAGGTGGGCAACACCACTCTTATTCGGCCGCTAACGGGCAATAGAATGGGCAATGAATGGAAGGTGGGAGTCCCGACTTGATGGTATGGCTGAAGGCGGCGTGAACATTGCCAAGGTCTAACGTTCGCTGCGGTCGGATAGTCACGAAACAGTCACGCCGGCGGGGGTCGCGTAGGGCCCTGAAGAATGCCAACTTCCCCAAAGGAGGCCAAGATTGTTGTTTGGCTGAGTGCTGCAAGTATCGCAACGAAAGCTCTGGCATACATTCGCGGCGTCAGCTTCCGGTGGGAACGATGCGTCCGCCGGGGGGCATGGTTGGCGATAGTTGGCGATAGTTTCGCCCGAAACCTCAGCAAGTGCTAGAATCCCTGCCACAGGTAACCACAAGGTCATTTCGGCGAGAAGAGTCTGCTATGTCCGCGAGTACTGTTCCCCTCCCAAAACTGGATCTGGCGACCGACAAGGCACCGACCGAGACAATCGTCCACTGCATCGGTAAGATAACGTCGGACACGGCCCAGTCGTTAAAAACGATGGTTAAACCGCTGTTATCGGAGAGCAAAACGGTCGTGTTGGATTTGAAGAATGTAAGCTACATGGACAGCTCTGGGTTGGGTACGATCGTCGGGCTGTACGTTTCGGCGCAGAATGCACACTGCCAGCTAAGGCTTACGAATCTGAACAAACTCCTCAAGGACCTGTTCAGTATCACAAGGCTAGGCGAGGTAATGGCTCAAGGTCGTGACCCGAACGATTTTGGTATCCCTTGAGCTCTCGTGCCCTTTCTGTGTCAGGGTTCGTTGCCGGGCGCTCAGCGCCTATACGCTGATCCGTCCGTGTTGAGGGCGTCACTGGCGTGCCACCGTGACTGCTATCGTTGGTTTCGCCAGTTCGAGTCCATCAGCTTGGCGCCTGTCCCGGTTAGCATGATGCTGGGGCACCCTGAAGGAGGCCAAGATCCTTGAACATTGTATCAAAGAGTACTCTACGCCGCAAAGTCAGTTTATTCCCACCCTGCCGCCCACAGAAGGTGACTAGGGTGGGGCACCCACAGTATGGGACCATATCTGGCTATTTGTACGTCGCGTTGGTGCGCACCAACTCGTCCCGATGCGCGCTGAGATCGACCATTGAACCTAATGCCGGACTTCCTAACGGGTTCGCCTTCGTCAGAGCCTGTAGGGCTGCATTGACCTTGTCCAGGGCCTCTCCGTTGGCAGCTATGTACACAGCGGAGAACATGGCAGGGTTATCCGTGTGGATGGCCTCGGTGTCGATCTCGTACTCGACAATGCTGCCGTCGGCGAGCAGCTTCTCAAAGAACGGCACGAACAGGTTCTTGCTCAGCACCTCGACAGCATCGTTCGGGGCGTCGGGTTTGAGCTTATAGGTGGCCACCCGCGTATACACTTCCTTCCAACTACCCTTGTGCCAGTTGTAGTAGCGGCTGACATAGATGCCATCCCAATGCTTGGTGGCTGAAGCGAGCACTCCTGAGGTCGCGCTACCGGACTGGTAAAACTGTTCGAGCACGTTGAGTAGTCCAGCCATTGACATCGCCGACCACCATTCGTCGTGTGTTTGGCCGTCGCCCTGGTGGACGATGGTCACATCATTGCCGTAACCCACGAGTGTTCCTGCTTTGAACGCTTTTTCATACGTCGGCTGATCCGCCGTATTGGCCTTTTCCATTTCTCCCCACTGCGCGCGCGGAATCGCCCAATTGCCAACGTAGGTATACATCGGCGCTTTCTCTTTGACTTCGGTCTGCGCGACCGCCGGAGCCATGCAAACCGCAACCATCGCGAGCACACACATCACTGCGAAAATTCTCTTCAAGTACTTGTCCATGCTTCCTTCCTCCGAAGTGGTATTTGAATCCGAGTTGCCTTGAAAACACCTATTCGGCGAAAACGGAACAAACCGTGAACGCCACTATGGCCGACACTACGCAGCCTTTTCTGAACATGCAGCTCCTCGTTCGTTATGGCGCTAAAGTACCTGCTCCTCCAAAGTAATCGCGAGGACGCTAACGCCTCTTTCTTCCTTGAATGGAAAGGGTTTATTTTCGGCTGTGCTGGGTCGGGATCCCGGTTTCTAATGTGTAGTCGGAATGTAACTATGTCAATGCCGCTAAAGTAGTAAGTATAGAATGGCCACCTAGCTGGTAAGAACCTCCATTTCTACTTCATCTAAGATTTTTGACTCCCACCGCCACTTCTCCTAGCGCCATTGCGATGCATCGCGATGAGGCTTGCATCTGAGGTGAAGAATCGAGTCCTTGGTGATTCCAACTGTCGCACGATGAGAGATGCTTGCTTTGAGAACGAAACGGAGGCTGTCGGGGTCGAAGCCAAAGAATCCCCTGTCAAAGGCCCGGTGATGGGTGGCACAAAGGACAATGCCGTTTCGGGCGTCATCCGAGCCTTGATCGTGCTTCTCACGGATGTGAGCCGCATCGAGTAACTCACTCACAGTAATCGGACAGACGGCGCAGCCAGACAGATCCATATCTATGAAAGACTCTAAATTTGAATCCCGGCTGTCCATCTCGGACATTGGTGGTCTCTTTTTGTTGTTCTGCGCACCGCTAAGCAAGAAAGGACTCTGGTCCTCCCCAAGGGCTGTCGGCATCGACTCGCTTACAGCCGCATCGGAGAAACTGACCAGGAAGACTCTCGCCTCGTCGTCGAAGTCCACAACACGCCTGAGATGAATGTCCCGCATTCCTGATTTATCAGAATGGGACTCGGAACCGAAGATACGATACTTCAGTTTCGGTAGGGAATACTCCTTCCCGCATCATGCCGTACGTTCCCGGGGCGATATGTACCCGTCCTGAGCGGCTCGGAGGAACGCTATTCGCTGCTCTCGTGGAGACATCAACAGTGGTGTGCTCAGAGGTGCGGAAAAGAGCCTTCACGCACCTCCCCCATCCCCATGCGCAATTGATGATGTGGCTCGCGAAGGTGTGTTGGGTGCCAATTCGATCAAACACGTGAAGGTTGCGCTCAGTGGCGTATTCAAGTTCGCGAAACAGCAGGGGTATTTCGATGTACGGGACACTGTCATTCCAGCAGCTCGGGAATCAACCGAAACCTACGCGTATAGTCTTGAGGAGATCAATCAGTTTCTCGCCGTACTCCCCGAGCCAGCAGCCACGGTCTTTGCAGTTGCGACATTCACCGGAGGGCGACGTGGCGAAGTCCGGGGAATGCTGTGGGAACACTATGTGAACGGTGAGATCCGAATTGCGCAGTCGATCTGGCATGGGTACGTTACGGCGCCCAAGACACGTAAGAGCACGGGCACGATCCCAGTAATTGCTCAGCTTGCAAATCGCCTGGAGGTTCACCGGGCACGTCTCGGGTGGCCGACCAGCGGGCCGATGTTTCCGAACGATGCTGGCAGACCAATTGACCTTAACAATTTGTTGAACCGGGTGATCGTGCCGAGCCTGAATCGCTGCGCTGATTGCCGCGGAGGCAAAGACGAACACGCTTCGGCGGATCACGAATTTAAGCTGGATGAAAGCCTACCCAACTGGCGCGGCTGGCACGCTGCTCGCCGAGGCTTGGGCACGAATCTGTATCGCCTCGGCGTACCTGAAAAAAACGATTCAAGCAATCCTTCGCCATGCGAACGTCTCGACCACGGCAACGTACTACATCAAGATGGCCGCGGCGGACACACAAGCAGCGATGGCGAAATTTGAAACCGAGCTTATTGGGCAACGAACGGGCAATGACGGAGAGACTCGTTCCGAATCGCTCGACTTGGAGACTACCCCTAACTAGTGCCCCTGCCTTGAGATAACCGCCTGAGGGTTTTGGGGTGGGTGAAGGGATTCGAACCCTTGACAGCCGGAGCCACAGTCCGGAGTTCTACCACTGAACTACACCCACCACTCGTACTAAAAGTATAGCATTCGCTACCCCCGGTTCTATTGCGGCGAACGACCCGGAACAGCGGCGCAGGACCCTAGAGCGGTTTGGTTTTTTGTGTCCGCGGCGGGGCTTTTTATCGCCGGCTAAAAGCCGGCTCAGGACATTAATGGGGCCGTAATTGGGCCCCGGAACGCCGAGCTAAAGCTCGGCTCTACCCGAAAGCAGCGAACACATTATTTGCAAATCACGTCTAGAACACCAACAAATGCTTCTTCTTTTTCTTCTTCGATGAGCTCTCGGTGTTCGGATCGGCGGCCGTTGCAGGCGCGTTACTGCTGCCCGACGCTGCTGATGAATCGGTCGGACCGGTCTTAGGAGCGTCATTCACCTGCGTCGGCGGTAACGGCGGAGCTGCTGCACTGGTCGCGCCGCTTGCCGGCGGAGCCAGATCATTACCCATCTCCGGGATGGAGTTGTCGTCTTTGGCTTGGGCCGGCGCTGGTGCGAGGGCAGGCGTGGGTACAGCGGCAGCATTACTACCAGCAGGTTGATTTACTACTTCGACACCCGAGCTGAGGGTCGTCCCACCGGATGTTCCGGTTTCCGCAGGCGCCGCTGAAGCACCTGATACGTCGGTTTTCGGCACATTCGCGTTCGCGTTACTGGCCGCCGGTGCACCCGCCGCCGGGGCTGTCGCGTTCGTGGCGGCGTTTAGCGCTTGCATCATGGTCGCGCTCGCCGATCGCACAATTTCTGGAGCGCTGGTCTGCTTGGGATCGACCAACGTCGGTTCTCCCACCGTCGCCGCCTGCGATACGTCCGGACCCTTCTTGAAGTTCAGCATCATCCTGCCATATGTGCCGAGGGAGCCGCGGCTCTCCTGCTCCTTCTTGTTTTGCGCAATGGCCTCAGGTGTTGCTTTGGGAATCGGCTTTCCCATCGCCTGCAGTTTCTTGCGCGCATCGTCGGCCCGGTCCTCCAGCGGGTAGTGGGTCAGGATGCGATCGTACGCCTCGACCGCGTCATTGTTGTATTTCGCGATCAGCGGCGCTTTGGCAGCCTCCGAGAGCCTGGAGCGCCGCAGCACTTCCACCTGTCGCTCATAGCAATTACCCATTTCATACAAAGCTTCAACTGCGCCGCTGTAGAGCGGATACGTATCCGTCAGCGACTTGAAGCGGGCAATCGCTGCCGGATACGCCTCGTGCAAGTAATAAAAGTGCGCTATCCCGAACTCGCGGTCGGCCAGCACTTCCTGTACTGCCAACAGCTTCTTCTTCGCCTCCGGAACCAGTGGGCTGTCAGGGAACTGCATGATCAGTTGCCGATACTCCTCCTCGGCACGCTTGGCATGTGTGTAATCGCGATCGGCCTTCTCCATCTCGTTGTAATGGATATTGGCGATCTTCATCTGCGCCTCGCTCGCCTCCGTCATGTTGGGGAAGAAGGTGATGAAGTCCTTGTATTCGCTCTCCGCCTGCGCCATCGCGGCTGAGCCGCCTTCCGCGTACCATGAGTCACCGATCGCGAGCTTTGCGCGCGCCACATACTCCGAATCTGGATAGGTGTTGATTAGGGTCTGCAGGCTGAGGCGCGCTACGTCGAACTTGTTGTGCTTCATGGCATCCATGGCACGGTCGTACAGCACCTTGTCAGGCTGCTTCGAGTTGACGTTCGCGATAGGATTGCTGACTTTCTTGTTGCTCATGCAGCCGACGAACACCATGGTGCTCATCATCAGCGCGATTAGGAGAGAACGACGAAACATCCCTGCCACCTTTTAGAAATAGCCTGAATTTGCCGAACTAAACGCGCACAAGCGTCGCGTCATTGGCCGCTTTTAGCAGCTCCTCAACATTGATTGTTGGATCACCGTGGGAAAATACCGCACTACCTGCCACTAGAATTTCAACCCCCGCCCTGACAGCCGAGCCGATCGTTTCGAGGTCAATACCCCCGTCAATCTCAATCCTGAAATTCAAACCCTTGGCCGCCCTCATAGTCGCCAACTTGCGGACTTTTTCCAGCGTGCTGGGGATGAATTTCTGCCCGCCGAATCCCGGGTTCACCGACATAACTAACACGTGATCAACCAGATCCAGCACCTCGCCCAGCGTCTGCACAGGCGTTGCCGGATTCAGCACCACTCCCGGTTTGCACCCATGAGAACGAATCAGTTCCAGCGTGCGGTTGAGGTGTACGCAGGCCTCCTGGTGCACGGAAATCCAATTGGCGCCGGCTTCTGCGAATGCAGGAATAAACTCATCCGCGTTCTCGATCATCAGGTGGCAGTCCAGTGGCACCTCCACCGCCTTCCGTAGCGATGCTACTACCGGAGGTCCAATCGTGATGTTGGGAACAAAATGCCCATCCATCACGTCCACATGTATCAGCGTAGCCCCTCCCGCGATCACTGCATTGGCTGCATCAGCCAGATGGGCGAAGTCCGCCGACAGGATGGAAGGGGCTAGCTCTATCAAAACACACTACTCCTGCGTTCTATGGATGAATTTTACCATGTGGCTATCTGCGTCACATTACCCCAATACCCTTCTGTATCAGATGGGGTGAGCCTCGCCTTCCACTGATGGCCCTGCTCGATATCACAGTTGCAGTACCGACCCACCGAGAGGCTTGATTGCTCTATCGAAAGTCACGAGTTGCAGACCCGTAACGGCTGCGAACGCCAGGAGATAGGCGTCAGCCCAGACTTTGGGAGAAGGGCTGTGTGACCGCGAGTGCAGGCGAAACTCCCGCTCAAGATCATCCGGCCCAGGGAGAAACTTGAGGCGATCATCTGTCCACACTCGGTCCCACCCATTCCATGCTTGCGCCATGGACTGCGCTTCCGTTCCCATGACTCTCTCAGCGGTCAATAAGCGGAGGACCGTGATTTTTGTAAAGCGACAGAAGAAGCATTGCTCATCACTAGCTTGCTCGAACCACGATACCGCTCGTTCCGAAAACGAGTGACGGTTCCACAGCAGCGCCCGCCATACGTTGTCGTCAAGGAAATTCAACATGTTCATAAACTTCTTCGTTCGTGAGGTCTACCTTCGGGCCTTCGGAGACGATGAGCGGGAAATCGTACGCACTTGCTGCTCGGGCGTCGGCCCTTGAGGACTACGCTCTTGGCTCCGGCCCCACGAGCAGTTCGCGGATCGAGCGCCCTTGTGCCGCAGCCTGCTCTTTCAGTTCCCGATAAAGGGGGAGCCGGAATATCCACGGTAGTGGGCAGCGAGTCTGGTTTCAGAGCAAGATTATTCCCTGTGCCATAAATATGGAGGACCGGTCAACGTGCTCGGGTGCGCCAATTCGGAAAACTACGTCTGGAGGGTGGACCCACACGTGCCCGCCTTTGGGAATTGCGGGGGGTTAAGAGTTGGATCAGTACTTGGGAACCTTGGGGTCGACTCGCTCCGCCCAGGCATTGATGCCGCCGGTCAGGTTGTGGACCTTTGTGAACCCAGACTGGCGGAGGAAGTCAGCAGCCTTGGCGCTGCGTCCGCCCATCTTGCAGTGGACGACGATCTCCCGGCTGGAGTCGAGCTCGCTGACCCGCTTTGGCAGGTCATTCAGCGGGATCAGGTAGCCGCCAATGTTGCAGATCTGGTACTCGTGCGGCTCACGCACATCGAGCACAAAGAGGTCATCGCCCCGGTCAAGGCGCTTCTTGAGTTCTTCAACGGTGATATCGGTCATAGATGTTGGCGGGGCGGATTCCTCTCCACGGATCCCGCAGAACTGATTGTAGTCGATCAGTTCCGTCACCGTAGGATGCGTTCCGCAGACGAGGCAATCGGGATTCTTGCGTAACTTGAGTTCGCGGAAGCGCATGGAAAGTGCGTCCACCAGCAGAAGCCGGCCGATAAGCGGCTCACCCGAGCCGAGAATCAGCTTGATGGTCTCGGTGGCCTGAATAACACCAACCAGCCCAGGCAGAATTCCCAGCACTCCTCCTTCCGCGCACGAGGGTACGAGTCCCGGTGGCGGCGGCTCAGGATACAGGCAGCGATAGCAGGGACCTTCCTTGGTCGCAAACACGCTAGCCTGGCCCTCAAAGCGGAAGATCGAACCATACACATTGGGCTTGCCGGTAAGCACACAAGCATCGTTGACAAGATAGCGAGTCGGAAAGTTGTCGGTCCCGTCGATGATGATGTCGAACTCGCGAAACAGCTCAAGCGCATTCGCGCTGGTCAGCCGAGTTTCGAACTTGCGGATCTCGATGTTGGGATTGATCTCGCGCAGCGTGTCAGCCGCCGAGTCGAGCTTCTTGCGCCCGACGTCCGAAGTTCCGTGAATGACCTGGCGCTGCAGGTTGGTAAAGTCAACGACATCGAAATCGACGATGCCGAGTATGCCGACACCCGCCGCGCCGAGGTACAACGCCAGCGGCGACCCCAGGCCTCCGGCGCCGATGCACAGCACCCGAGCCTGCTTCAGCTTGAGCTGTCCCTCCATGCCGACTTCAGGCATGATCAGGTGCCGTGAGTAACGGAGGATCTCCTCGTTGGAGAGGGACGTGACTTTCTCGGCAAGACCAGCCATAGGGACCTCAGCGGCTCCCGCCAGCAATCGACGGCACAATGGAAAGCGTGTCGCCCTCTTTTACAGCAGTCCGGTCCTGCTGGAGATAGCGAATGTCTTCGTCGTTGAGATAAAGATTCACGAAGGCGCGCAGTTTGCCTTCGTCACTGTACAGGTGCTTCCGCAGGTCGGGATAGGAGGAAGTCAAGGCGTGTAAAGCCTCTCCCACTGTAGCGGCTTGCACATCAATCGCGCTCTGCTTCCCGGCATATTGGCGCAATGGCGTTGGGACCAGGATTCTCATTGTGTTAGTAGTGATGCCCGGCTCCTGGTAAGGGATTCATACGAGTATAGCGGAAGCGTCTTGAATTAGACCTTCGCCAGATCGGCCAGTTCACCAACGGTTGCAACCTCAACATCGGGCTGCCCGGCAACGAGCTTTGTAGCTGCTGCGGGCCTGCCTTGGCGCCGGTTCACCCACACGGTTGCAATTCCCAGCGAACGTGCGGGAGCGACATCGTGATAGGAACTCTCGGCGACGTGCAGAAGCTTGCTCTTGTCGATCTGCAACCGTTTGAGCAGAGTCTCGAAATTGCGCAGCGAGGGTTTATAGCTCCCCGCTTGTTGTGCGGTCACCAGCGCGTCCAGCTCAACGCCCAATTTCGGCGCAGTGAGCGCGAACAGATCGTCGTCAATGTTCGACAGCACGGCAAGCTTGTAGCGCGACCTCAGCCGCCGGAGGGCAGCAACCGCATCAGGAAACGGCTCCCAGTCGCGAATTGAATCCGCGAGGCCCCGAGCTTCCTCATCGCTGACCTCAACGCGGAACTCGCCGGCGAAATCCCGCATTACCTCAGCGAGAACTTCACGATACGTGCGATACGGCAGCTCCTGCCGCCGCGGCTCAAACTCAGAGTAGAGGTTGAGAATCCGATCATCCGAAACCGTACACTGTTTTCGCCTCAGGACTGGGCGAATATAGCCAAGGATGCCGGCTTCCCAATTAATCAGGGTTCCGTAGCAATCGAAGGAGAGCCATTGGAATTGTGAGAGATCGAGCATGAGTCAACGGAAAACTACCGGACCGTGGTCGCGGTTAATGCTTTGTCGCAACCGGTGTGACTTTGTGCGCGGCGAACTTCTTTTGCAACGATTCGAGAGGCGTAATCTCAACAGGTTTTTCATCCGCCAGTGTCACAAGTTCATCGTTGCTCGGCGTCAGATTCAATATCGGCTCCACGTCGACCGCATCTTCCACGGTTCCACGCTCCGGCGACTGCCCCGGAGCACTGAACCCCTTCTCCAGAAACTTCTTGCTATTCAGCAGAGGCCGTGCCAGCGAGGCGTTGTAACTCGTCCAGGGGGTTTCGACTTCGCTCTCCCGCTCGAACTGCGCACGCATGCTTTCCATCTTCGAGTCGAGATCGTCGAGATAGTGCAGCATCAGCGCTTCGGGGAACATCGGCAGCTTGGGCGATCCGAATTCATACTGACCATGATGGCTGATGATGAGGTGCTCGATCATGATTTTCAGCTCGTCGGGGAAGCCTGGAATTTCCGCAACCTTCTGGTGCAGCATCTCCAGCTCGATGATCATATGCCCCAGCAACTGTCCTTTGGTCGTGTACGCAATCGAGCGCTGATACGTCAGCTCGTAGATCTTGCCAATGTCGTGCAGAAATGCTCCGGTCAACAGCAGGTCGCGATTCACCTGCGGATAATTGCGGACAGCAAGATCGCAGACGGTAAACAGAGACACCACGTGATCCAGCAGCCCGCCGACGTAGGCATGATGCAGCGTTTTGGCCGCTGGCGCGTTCTTGTACGCATGGGCGATAGTGGTATCTGCCATGAAGTTCTGAATCAGCTTCCTTAGCCACGGATTCTCCACAGTCTCGACAAACCCGCCGAGCGTCCGCCATAGCTGATCGATATCTTTTGGGGTCTTGGGGATGTAGTCGGTGTAATCGATCTCCGTATCAGCTAGCCTGCGCAGCTTGTGGATCGTGAGCTGCCAGCGGCCATTGTACTTCTGCACCATGCCTTTGACCTTGATGAAGTCGTCCTGATTAAAAACATTCAGCGCGTCCGCCACGTTGTCCCACATGTTTGCCTGCAACTGGCCGCTGCAGTCGGCCAAAGTTACGGAAAGATAAAAGTCGCCGTTCTTCTTGTTCTTGACCAGCTTCGAAGCCACGACGAAATTCGAGGTGATCGTCTGGTTTTCGTGCTTCTGGCAATCGCGGATGTAGAAGTCTTTCATGGAGATCCTTAGGCGCCAGCGGGCAAAGACATTTGTGGCTGAAGGCTTATCGTACCGTAAGAGGAGACGACATGCCCAAATCGGTTATGTTCTTGTCGTGAATTTCACCGAGAACGACAAGAGGCCCATCGAAACGCGCCTCTTGAGCAGCAATGCCACTCAGCTAGAACACTACGTACTTCTTTTTCTTCTTCGGCTTCTTGGTGTCCTCAGTGGAGGACGCGGTAGTGTAGACCGGCTTTGTCTCGTTGGGGCTTGCGCCGGTGTCGACGTAGCCCGGCTTGATGTCGATATACGCGTCCTCGCGCAGCTTGGTGAGATATTCACGCAACGCCGGCTGCATCTTCGTCATGTAGAGACGTTCCTGGATCTGGGACTCCACTTCCTTAAGCGGCGGGGTGCCTTCCGATTGATGCTCGGTAACTTTCAACATCACCCACCCCTGATTGGTACGGACCGGCTCGGTGTACTGTCCCGCTTTTAGAGCGAAAACCTGATCTTCCAGCTGCTTGGACAATGTGCCGCGCTTGAAGTATTCCAAATCACCGCCGTTGGCTGCGGTTGGGCCGTTGGAATTCTTCTGCGCCAGCTCTTCGAATTTTGCGCCCTTTTGCAATTGAGCGTAAACCGCATCTGCTTTCGCTTTTGCCTCCGCGACAACCTCATCGGCAGAAGGTGCAGGCTGTCCGGGTGCAGGAGTGGGCGGCGGCGCAGTGGAGATGAGAATCTCACTCAGGCGTACCTGTTCCGGACGAGCCATCTCGTCCTTGTGCTGGTTGTAGTACTCCTGAATCTCCTGCTGCGTTACCGTGATGTGGCCGCCGACTTCCTGCTGAATGACCTTCTGGGTAAGAATTGAGTCCTTCAGGTTCTGTTTGAATTCCTCAAACGAGACGCCCTGGGCCTGGGCCGCTTTTTCCAGGTCTTCCATGGATTCCGCGTGCATCTGTTTGCGCAGCTCGTCAAGACGCTTGATTACGTCCGTGTCTGCGCTGATTCCCAGTTCGTCCGCCTTTTGTGACAGCAGCCGCGAATCAATGAGGTCACGCAGCAGATCTTTTCCCTGGGGTCGGCTATCGGCAGGCACGGACGGATCGATCTTCTCGCTTTCCGCCTTCAGTTGTTCTTCGCTGCGTTTCAGGTCCGAGAGCGAGATAATGCTGTTGTTGACGCGCACGATGATCTCTTCCACCACGCTAGCGCTGCTCGGCTGGCTATTCGCCGCAGGAGGTGCGACAGCCGCGGGTGGAACCGTTCCGCCGGGGAGGGCCGACTGCGTCTGTTGCCCGATCATGGCTTGTGCGCTTAGAACAAGAGGCAAACAAAGGACCGCTGTAATGTTCATCAATAACCTAATCAGGCAGGGACAACTCTCGCGGGGTCTCACCTGCAGCGCTAGAAATACCTAATGTTAATTGTACCTTCATCCCGATTCTGTCGCCTCGCCAACGGGTTACAATCTGGGCTCCCTGCAGCCAAGCGTCGCGTTCTACCCCAGCATACATGTTCGGAGTGCCTGCAGCTCGAATTCTAGCGCTCATGACGACTTAAGCCAACGCAGAATTTGTGGGACTCTACTACTTTCGTAACATGCGTAAGTGACGGCTCTGTTTGCATTAAACTATTTGCACTTGTTGAACAGTCAGGCTCCTTCTTCGACATGGCACTTCGGCGCAACTCGACACTTCCGTTCGTGCTTGTATTGACCGTATTTTTACTATTTCGACATTCTGCGCTGTCAGCACAATCGTTGCCGCTGACCACCGGTCCTGTTTTGCCGTTCTATCGCGCTCTCAGTAACACCGGCCTCGATCCCAAGAGCGTGTACAAGATCCGCGAAGCAGCCATTGATCGCGAGGATGTCCACCTGTGGTTCAACGATGGGACAATTGCGTTCACGCAGACCGTCGATGGCAAAGTCACGGGCGCCTTCTTCGAGGGCGACGGCGAAGTGCTCATTCGTCCGCCCGATCGAATGGAGCGGGCATCGCTTGGCCTCTTCACTGGCCTCGGTGTGCTGGAAGAACACTTTGTATCGGCCTACCTGCGGTTTGATGATGACACCGCGGCGGAATTGCAGCAGTACTTGCGGCCCGGCGAGAACGCTGAGAGTTTTATCGCTCGCAACGATGCAACGGCCCGAAAACTCGCGAGCATGGACGCGATGCGTCTGGCGATTGCGTTTACTTGCGGGCCTACGACCGTCGCGCCCGGCACGCCACAGCCTCCGCCCGACCGGGTGTTGCACGCCCGAGTCGCTACCGAGCGCCTTGGTACCTTTGATGTGTACTTCGATACTCATGCCCCCGAGCAGATCATTGTAGGGCAGACCTCGAGCCTGCGTGATGACATCTATTACGACCTGTGGATGAGCTTTTCCACGCGTTCGGCACGCAAGGAGAATCTGTCGGATACTCGTTTTCACGGTCCCACGGGTCCGGCGTGGACCCGCGACGTCTTGCGTGTTGGCAGTTATGCGATTCATGCCGCCATCGAACCGGATTTGAACTTGTCTGCTGAAACCAGCCTCGTGGGCACCGTCAGCCAGGGCGGGATGCGAATCTTACTGTTCGAGCTATCACGCTACCTGCAATTGAAGTCGGTGGAGCTCGAGGGTACGAAGCTCGAGTTCATCCAGAACGAGACCATCGAAGGCAGTCAGCTGGCGCGGCGAGGGAATGACCTCGTCGCCGTCGTTTTTCCGCGTCCGATTGAATTAGGCAAGCAGTTGCAGCTGAGGTTTGTGTATTCAGGAAACGTGCTCTCCGATGCAGGCGGTGGCTTGTTCTACGTGGGCGCGCGCGGCACCTGGTACCCAAACCGTGGCATCGCGATGGCGAACTACGACATTACGTTTCGTTTTCCGCAGACGTACACGTTAGTTGCTACAGGCAAGCGCGTCTCGCTCGCGCTGGACGGAGCTCAGTCGGTAGGCCACTGGGTCAGCGAAGTGCCGGTTCCGATCGCCGGATTCAATCTCGGGCGCTACGTACGAAGCACAGCCAAAGCTGGTGACGTCGAGGTTGATTCGTACGCGACTCGCGGTGTGGAGAAAGTAATGCCGAAACCTGCGGCCATTGCAGCTGCCCCGACGACATCGACCTCGCCCTCTCCGATTCCTCCGGACGTGAATGGGCCCATGACTGGCGGTGAAGTTGCGCTGAATCCGGTTGCAGGAAGCGCGCAGCTGGCAACTCGGGCAGCCGACACGATTCTGTCACTCGACAAGCTCTTCGGGCCTTATCCGTTCAGTTCGTTGGCCTTGACACAACGCCCCGGAAACGACAGCCAGGGCTGGCCCGGCATGATCTTCCTGTCGAGCTATGTGTATCTGACCTCTACGCAGCGGGCCGCGCAGAAAATCTCCCCCGGCGACAACATTTTGTACGGCGAGGTGATGATGCCGCACGAGGTCGCCCACCAGTGGTTCGGCGATCAGGTGGGGTGGGCCAGCTATCACGAACAATGGCTGCTGGAAGCGATTGCGAACTATTCGGCACTCATGTTGATGGAGAAGGATAAGCCCGCTGATGTAGAAGAGATGCTGCAGGCGTACCGGCTGCTGCTGGCAACGAAGTCAAAAGAGGGCATCCCCAACGTGCAGGCCGGTCCAGTCACCCTTGGTATTCGGCTGGCATCGTCGAAGTTTCCAGCGGGATACGAGGTCATCACCTATGGCCGCGGAACCTGGCTGATGCACATGCTGCGTGAGATGTTTCGCGACGCATCGCGCACGCCGGAAGACCCGGAAGGCAGTGACACGGTGTTTCTCACTCTATTGCGAAATCTTTACGAGCGATACAAGGAGAAAGAAATCACCAATGCCGACTTCGAGCGTGCGCTTGACGCCGTGCTTCCCCGCTCGCTGTGGTTCGAAGATCGCCAGTCGCTTGATTGGTTTTTCGACGGATGGGTAAACGGCACGGCATTTCCGCGCTTCGAAGTTAAGGATGCGCATTTCTCGACCAAAACAGGTAGGCCCATCGTGACTGGAACGATGGTGCAACTCGACGCTCCTGATGATCTCGTTACTAGCGTGCCTGTGTATGGCGCAGTCGGCGAAAACAAGGTTTATCTTGGCCGTGTGTTTGCAGAAGGACGCGAGACTCGCTTCACGCTTTCAGCACCTGCTGGAACAAAACGGCTGATTCTCGATCCCTATCAGACGGTGTTGACCGAGCCCTGATCTCACTCGATTGCCAATCGCTTGTGTGTAAATGCCCTGGCGTTCGCGCCCTGATAGTCGCCTGCAACCTGTCCTGAGCCCCGCAGAACATATTTGTAAGTAGTGAGGCCATCGAGTCCTACAGGTCCACGGGCATGCAATTTGCTCGTGGAGATGCCAACTTCCGCGCCAAAACCGTAGCGATAACCATCGGCAAACCGGGTCGAGGCGTTGTGGAACACTCCGGCAGAGTCGACTTCGTTGAGGAATCGCTCAGCAGCAATTGGATCGTGGGTCACGATGGTTTCGGTATGAGATGACCCGTAGGTATGAATGTGTTCGATCGCGTCATCGATGGAGTCAACCACACGAACCGCCAGGATGAGATCGGAATACTCGTGGTGCCAGCCGGCGTTCTTTACGCTTTCGATTCGATGGTCCGCGAGCATCGCGCAGGTTCTTTCGCATCCCCGCAGCGCGACATTCCTGGAGCGCGACATCTCCGCCAGGCTGGGAAGAAATTGGCTCGCGATCTTCTCGTGCACCAGGACGGTTTCAGCGGCATTGCACGCCGCCGGATAGTCGGTTTTGGCGTCGTCGATAATCGCCAGCGCCATTTCGATGTCCGCAGTTTCATCCACGTAAATGTGGCAAATACCTTCCGCGTGGCCGAGCACCGGAATCCTCGTGTTGGCTTGCACAAATTCCACAAGCTGCTTCGGTCCGCGCGGGATCACCATATCCACGAGATCGGTCATGTTGAGCAACTCGCGCACAGGCTCGCGGCCTGTCACCAGCGCCACTGAATCTTCAGGAAGCCCGCAGTTACTGAGCGCCCCACGGATGATTGCGATTAGCGCTAATGCGGTCCGTTCGACCTCGTGGCCCGCTTTGAGGACAACGGCGTTTGCCGACTTCAATCCCAGCGCGCTGATCTGCGTGACGGCATCTGAGCGGGCTTCGAAGATGACAGCGAGCACGCCGAGCGGACAGGTGATCTTTTCCAGCACCAAACCTTGATCAAGTTCAGTGCGCTGGAGCACCTTGCCGGTCGGGTCTGGCAGTTCTCGAACCGCCAGCATCGATCGCGTCATCTCAGCGATCTTCTTTCCAGTGAGTCGCAGCCGCTCGTACGTCGCCGACGTCATTTCGCCGCTGGCGAGCATAGGGTCGGCTGCTGCAAGATCTTGCGAATTCGCTTCGAGAAGTTGTTGTCGATTCTGTTCTACCAACTTGGCCGCAGCTCGGATGGCGGAATTGCGTTGCTCTGGGCTGCTTTTGCTCAGTATTCGCGAAGCGCGCCTGGCGGCTTCCGCGACACGACGAACCGGCGAAGTCACGTCATCACCTGCGGCAGGAACAAGGTTCCGACAACTTCTCCCGCGCAGACCCTCTCGATCACATGCGGCAAGCGGCCATTGGCGATGACAGCCAGCCCTCCCGCTTCCACAGCGATATTCGCCGCCTCCAGCTTGCTCGACATCCCGCCGCGCCCAGGACCGTTCTTGCCTTGGGCAAATTCTCGGACCTCGTGCGTGACCCGTCCAACTTCTGAAATGAGCTGCGCTTTGTTGGCAGTTGGTTCTCCGTTGTACAGTCCATCGACGTCAGACAGCAGGAGCAACAGGTCGGCATCGATGTGGGTCATCACCAGAGCCGACAGCTTATCGTTGTCGCCAAACACACGCTGACGTTCCGCTGTGTCTGCCGGATGATCGAGCTCCGCCGTCGAGACCGTGTCGTTCTCGTTGATCACTGGAATGACACCCATTCCCAACAACGAAACCAGGGTCGATCGCAGATTGCTATAGCGCACTGGATCGCGAAAGTCATCTTCCGTGAGCAGGACTTGCGCCGTTCGGAAGCCAAGCTTGTCGAACGCGTCGTCGTAGATAGCCATTAGGCGACTCTGTCCAATCGCCGCACATGCCTGAATCTGCGCGAGCTCCGTCGGGCGAAGCGCCAGGCCTATTCTCTCCATCCCCAGCCCGACGGCGCCCGATGAAACCATCAGTACGTCGCGTTCCTGCTCCCGCAATCGCGCTACCGACTCGGCTATGCCGTAAATTCTGCTCAGGGCCAGTCGCCCGTCGTCGCGCATCACGACGTTCGTTCCTACCTTGATGACGACACGCCGAGCCTTCGCCACCTGCTCACGAGTTGTGGAGGCCGGCTCGATGTTAGGCACGTAACTCATAACCTAGCTTTGGCCAGGAGAGCCTGTTCAAGCTGATTGGCTTTGACGCCGGAGACCCCTCTTGCCAGCAGACTACTACCCCGTCGCTATGCAATCGATGGACTCTCCAGTTTAACAAGTTGGTGTTGGCGAAGAGCGATTCTTCGGCAGGTAACGAGCCACGACAGCCGCCTGGTCGGGTTAGGCAAGTGCCGTCTGCGAGAGCTCAGAAGGGTCGCTGCTATAATGACTATGCTTGTGCATCCGCGGGCATGTTTACCCGCCTAGCCGGAGAGGTGGCCGAGTGGCTGAAGGCGGCGGTTTGCTAAACCGTTATACGGTCAAAAGCTGTATCGGGGGTTCGAATCCCCCCCTCTCCGCCAGATCTCACAATCTATCTAAAATCAAGAGTTTACGTGCAAGTTCAACAGAGCCCCTGATTGGAGACTCGCTCCGCTACCTCCAAGTGGTTGCACAGTAGTTGCACAGACCGAATTTGCAATCGTTCCCAGCGCGCCGAGTGTCGGCGCTCGTAGAAGTCCCGTCCAAAACTTCGCGCCCGACTGGTTCAAAGACGGCGGGGATATCTCATCTCGGCCAGCCACTGATGAGTAAGAGCGTCTTCACCTGTTCACGATTGCTCCGAAAACCGAAGTATCTAGCGATCCGGTGGCTTCACGGGGTATCGATGCTCCAGATCGTAGAAGCGACGCGGTGGATGATCGGAGTGCGCTTCTGGGCGGGATTGTTCGCGCTGAACTCCGGCTACTGCTTGCGCCTGTATTAATGGATCTGTCGTAGTGTAGATCGCCTCGTCAAACTGCAGGCCGACATTAGCACGTGCTACGGCAATGGCGGGATAAGCCTTGCCCATCGAATAGGTCACACCCACATAATCGCCGACCATGCGCCCGCTCTTGGTGTTTGCCAGCCAGTCGAGGGACATGCCGCTGGCGAGCGTACCAGATGTGCTCCAGTTCACACCTCCGTCCTGCGAAGTGACGTACGCCACTCCGAGGGAACAGGTGGTCTCCAAGCACGCTGCGGTGGGATAGAAGTGATAGACCAGAGTGAGATGAGCGGATGAGACCCCGGTCGCTGGATCGGCAGCGATGGCGGGCAGGAAATGATCCACCGTACTACCTACAGCATCGA
>Ga0306920_100001864_pt1 | contig 26273 bp, 20 predicted proteins | sample flu12Cox44000170_FD_204666 | JGI IMG/M metagenome (GOLD analysis project Ga0306920, IMG submission 204666) | Lab enrichment of tropical soil microbial communities from Luquillo Experimental Forest, Puerto Rico - flux4day.12C.oxic.44.000.170 (v2)... | ecosystem: Environmental > Terrestrial >...
GCTGCTTTGAGAATCCCGATGTCGCACACGTCGAGGGCCGCATCGATGCCATCGCCGACGCCGAGACGGTGGAGACCGAGCTCATGCTCGCCGACCTCGAGGGTCTCGAACGCCGGCGCGAGCTGCTCGCCAAGAAGGCCCAGGTCGGCGAGAAGGAGGCCAAGACGCAGCTGGCCCTGATCGACAAGGCACTCGAGCTGCTGCGCGCCGGCAAACCGGCGCGCATGGCCAAACTTACCGCCGAGGAGGAGCCCGGCTACCGCGCCCTACAGCTCCTCACTGCCAAGCCTGTCGTCTACGTGTGCAACGTGGAGGAGGCGTCCGCCGCCGATGGCAATGCCATGTCGCGGGCCGTCGCAGAGAAGGCGCGCGCCGAGGGGGCCGGCTGCGTCGTCATCTCGGCCAAGATCGAGGCCGAGTTCGCCGCTCTGCCGGCAGAGGAGCGCGACGCCTTCCTCCACGATCTCGGCCTCAAGGAAGCCGGCCTCACCCGGCTGATCCGCGAGGGCTACCGTGTGCTGGACCTCATCACCTTCTTCACGGTCGGCCCCAAGGAGGCGCGCGCCTGGACCGTCGGCCGCGGTACCAAGGCGCCGAAGGCTGCGGGCAGCATCCACACCGACTTCGAGAAGGGTTTCATCCGCGCCGAGACCATCACTTATGGCGATTTCGTGGCGTTGGGCGGCGAGGTGGCGGCCAAGGAAGCCGGCAAAATGCGGCTGGAAGGCAAGGATTATGTCGTCAAGGACGGCGATGTGATGCGCTTCCGGTTCGCCAATTGACGGGTGGGCGCAAGAGGCCCGTTGCCGCCGATTGCCGCGTTCCACGCAACCCGGACATCCCCCGTTGCCGCGGCGCATTGCTGCGCGGCCGCTCGAGAGCGGGCCGGCCACTGCGCGCCGCACCCATACCAAAGATGTCTGGCCTCTCCTCTCCCCGGCCCACTCGGGCAACAGAGCGGCAATCGCAAACAGCGGCAAGGGTGCACATGCAGCGGCGGATGCCCCACACTCCGGTTGCTGGCGAGCCGCAAACTCGATCGAGCCAAGCGCGTGTCGACGGGCGGGCCACCGATCTGGATGGTCGCCACCCGCGACCGCGACGCGCCCACCACCAGGATTGTGCGCCGGCGCAGCCCCGCACCGAAAGCGCCGCCCGCATCTGGGCGCCGCTGGCGCACTTCATCGAGGTGGAAAATGCCATCGGCGATTGGGCCGAGCGGCGCCCCACCACGCACGCGCTCTACGAATTTGTCCGCTTCGCCATCAAGCAGGGCTGGGCGTGCCTGTTTGGCGCGCTGCTGCTCGGCCTGTTGATCGCTACCCACCTCATCTATCCCAAGGGTGCCTGGCTTGCCCGCTATGACTTCCTCGTGCTCGCTGCCGTGGCGATTCAGGGGCTCATGTTGGCTTTCCGCCTCGAGACGCGCGCAGAGGCGCGCGTGATTTTCCTATTCCATGCCGTCGGCACGGCGATGGAGATCTTCAAGACCTCGGCGGGGTCATGGGTGTATCCGGAGGCATCGCTCTTGCGCATCGGCGGCGTGCCACTCTTTTCGGGCTTCATGTACGCGGCCATCGGCTCCTACATTGCCCGCTGCTGGCGCCTCTTCGACTTCCGCTTCACGCACCACCCGCCCCTGTGGACCCTCTCGGCTCTGGCGTTGGGCATCTACGTCAACTTCTTCACCCATCATTATCTGCCCGATGCCCGCATGGGGCTCTTCGCGTTGGCTGCGGCGTTATTCGGGCGTTGCTGGGTGCACTTCAAGGTATGGCGTGTGCACCGGCGCATGCCGCTGCTTCTGGGCTTCGCCCTGGTCGCGCTCTTCATCTGGCTCGCCGAGAACATCGGCACGTTCACGGCCGCCTGGATGTACCCGAGTCAACGGCTCGGCTGGTCGCTGGTCTCGCCGGGCAAGCTCGGCGCCTGGTTCCTGCTGATGATCGTCAGTTACGCGCTCGTGGCCCTGTTGCACGGGCCGCAGCGCCGCAAGAGCCGGCTTGCTGAAACCATGGGCGGCCGCAGCCGCCCATTTGCATGTTAGCTTGGCCTATCCGCTCAGTAGAGCAGGTTCTCGGCGATGACCTTCCAGCGGCCGCTTCCACCTTGGCCAGTAAGGTTGCCGTCGAGCCCTGGTGCTTGTCGGGACCGTAGCTGAGCGTGGGGCCTTGGAAGAACGGCTTATAATCCTTGATGGACTCGAGCGCCGCCAGAAACTTGGGCCGGGTTAGATCCCTGCCGGCGGCTTCCAGCGCCTTGACGATGATGTCGGCTCCGACATAGCCACTGTGCAAAATCAGCGAGTTGATGCGCTTCACGGGATCTTGGTGAAATTGAAGAAGAGGTAAAGGAGGCCAGCGAGGAGAACGGTGCCGCTGCTCTCGAGCGGCAGGATCACGCCGGCTGCATTGATGACGCGGTTGGTGAAGGGTGTCTCGAAAGTCTGCGTCTCGTGGCCCCAGATAAAGCCAGCGCCGGCGCGGAACAGGAAGCCCAGGCTGATCGTGAGGATGATGATGGCCAACTGCGGCTGGCCGATGATCCGCCGCAACACCAGCGCGAGCCGAACACGGCCATGACGAGCGCTGCCAACAGGAACCCCAGCCAGTAGTCCATCCCCAGGGTGCCAATAAAGGTCAGCGCCACGAAAAGCCCAGCATCATCAGGTCGCCCTGGGTGATATTCATCATTTCGGTGGCCTTGTAGATCAGCACGAAGCCGAGCGCGATGAGGCGCTAAACGCAGCCTTGCGCAATGCCGCCGACGATGAGCTGAAGGAGCTCCACCCCTGCCGTTTCCCAGCCCTCGCGCCACCCACGTACGAAACGCAGGAAAACGCCGACGTTGGCCGCGCCGGCTCCGGTAGCGCGGGCGGCGGCAAGGCTTTAGACTGCCGCGACGGAAAACGCTAGTGTGACCTCGGGGCTTCCCGTCCCCGATCGCCGACCCGACCGGCAAATGGCCGCGTCACCAATCGATTCTTCCGGCGCTGATGGCCGTCATCCAATCCAAGATCGATCCCAACTCCGAGACGTTCCGGGCCAACCGTCGCGACATGCTGGCTCTGGTGGAGGGCTTCCGAGCGCTCGAGGCGCGCGTGCGGGATACGTCCAATCAGAAGCTGCCCCTGTTCCAGAAGCGCGGCCAACTAACCCCGCGCCAGCGGCTCGCCCATCTCCTCGACCGCGGCTCGCCCTTCCTCGAAATCTCCACCCTCGCCGGGCTCAACATGCACGACGACGATGGCGCGGACAACATCCAGGGCGGTGGCGTCATCGCCGGCATCGGCTTTGTGTCAGGTGTGCGCTCTCTCATCACCGCCAGCGACTCCGGCATCAAGGGCGGCACCACCGCGCCCATGGGCCTGCGCAAGAACCTGCGCGCACAGGAGATCGTGCTCGCCAACAAGCTGCCCTATATCTCCCTGGTGGAATCGGGCGGCGCCAACCTCAACTACCAGGCCGAGATCTTCGTCGAAGGCGGCCGCACCTTCGCCAACATGGCGCGCATGTCGGCGCTGGGCATCCCGCACATTGCCGTGGTGCACGGCTCCTCGACCGCCGGGGGAGCCTATCATCCCGGCCTCTCCGATTACGTCGTCGTCGTAAAGGGACGCTCCAAGATTTTCCTTGCCGGGCCGCCGCTCTTGAAGGCTGCCACGGGCGAGATTGCCAGCGATGAGGAGCTGGGCGGCGCCGAGATGCACAGCGAGGTCTCAGGCGTCGCCGAGTACCTGGCCGAAGACGATGCCGACGCGCTCAACATCGCTCGTCAGATCATGGCCGCGCTGCGCTGGAACGAACGCCTGCCAGCCCTGCGCGGCAGGCCGCCCAAGGCGCCGCGCTACAGCCCCGACGAGCTCTGCGGCGTGGTGCCGATCGATTACCGCAAGCCCTACGACGTGCGCGAGGTGATCGCCCGCCTCGCCGACGGCAGCGATTTCCTCGACTTCAAGCCGCTCTTCGGCCCCCAGACCGTGTGCGGACAGGCCACGATCGAGGGCGAGGCGGTCGGCCTCATCTCCAACAACGGCCCCATCGATGCGCAGGGTTCGATGAAGGCCGCGCAGTTCATTCAGCTGTGCGACCAGGCCGACACCCCGCTCGTCTTTTTGCAGAACACCACCGGCTACCTGGTGGGCCGCGACGCCGAGCGCGCCGGCATCGTGAAACACGGCGCCAAGATGATCCAAGCCGTCGCCAACGCGCGCGTGCCGAAGCTCACCTTGCACATCGGTGCCAGCTTCGGCGCCGGCAATTACGGCATGTGCGGGCGTGCCTACGATCCACGCTTCATCTTTGCCTGGCCCAACAACCGCATCGCCGTGATGGGTCCGCAGCAGGCCGCTGGCGTACTTGCCATCGTCATGGAGGAGAAGCTCAAGCGAGATGGCAAGCCCGTCGATGCCAAACAGCTCGACGCCATCAAGGCTGCGGTCGCCGGTCGCATCGAGATGGAGAGCACGGCGCTCTTCGCCACCGCGCGGCTGTGGGACGACGGCCTGATCGATCCCCGCGACAGCCGCCGCGTGCTGGCGCTGTGCCTCTCCGTTTGCCGCGAGGCCGAGGCGCGGTTGCTCAAGGCGAACACATTTGGGGTGGCACGCATGTGAGCAACGCCGTTCCGGCCGCGCAGCCAGGCAAGGCTTCGAGAGTAGATTGCATTGCTGCGGTTCGCGGATCGCCGCCTTCGCAGGGACGCGACAGGGAGAAAGCGATGCAATTCACGCAGGAGCACGAGGGCATCCGCCGTAACGTGAAGAAGTTCATCGATGCGGAAATCAATCCGCGCGTGGACCAATGGGAGGAAGCCGGCATCTTCCCGGCCCACGAGCTCTTCAAGAAGATGGGCGACCAGGGCTACCTCGGCATCAACAAGCCTGCGCAATACGGCGGGATGGAGCTCGACTACTCCTATCAGCTCGTCTTTCTCGAGACCCTGGGCCACATCCGCTGCGGTGGCGTGCCCATGGCCATCGGCGTGCAGACCGACATGGCCACCCCCGCGCTCGCCCGTTTCGGCTCCGAGGAACTGTGCCAGGAGTTCCTCGTGCCCTCGATCAAAGGCGACTGGGTCGCCTGCTTGGGCGTGTCGGAGGTGGGCGCGGGCTCCGACGTGGCGGCCATCAACACCACCGCGCGCAAAGAGGGCGGTGATTACATCATCAACGGCGGCAAGATGTGGACCACCAGCGGCACACAAGCCGATTGGATGTGCCTGCTCGCCAACACCTCCGACGGGCCAGTGCACAAGAACAAGTCGCTCATCTGCCTGCCGATGAAGGCGAAGGGCGTGCACGTCGCCCGCAAGCTGGATAAGATGGGCATGCGCTGCTCCGACACCGCGCAGATCTTCTTTGAGGACGTGCGCGTGCCGCAGAGATACCGCATCGGCAAGGAGGGCGAGGGTTTCGCCTATCAAATGCTGCAGTTTCAGGAGGAGCGGCTATATGCAGCCGCCGCGGGCCTCATCGCCAAGGAGCGCATGATCGAGGAGACCATCGAATACGCCGGCCAACGCAAGGCCTTCGGCCGATCGATCCTGGACAACCAGGTGGTCCATTTCCGTCTAGCGGAGCTCAAGACCGAGGTAGAGATGCTGCGCGCACTCACCTATCGCGCCGCCGAACTGATGCTGAGGGGCGAGGACGTCACCATGCTGGCGTCCATGGCCAAGCTGAAATCCGGTCGCCTGTCGCGGGAAATTGCCGACGCGTGCCTGCAATACTGGGGCGGCATGGGGTTCATGAACGAAACCGCCATCTCGCGTGCTTACCGCGACGCCCGCCTCGGCTCCATCGGCGGGGGCGCCGATGAGATCATGCTCTCCATCATCTGCAAGCACATGGGGATCCTGCCGGGCAAGCACAACCGGTGATCAAGGGACCGAGCCGCAAATAACATCAAGCGCAGCGCCCGATGACTGCGCTGACCACGGAGCTAGCCATGCCCCACGAAACCTTGAGCGTGGCGCGCGAAGGCCCGGTGCTGAAGGTTGTCATGGACCGGCCGGAGGCGGGCAATGCGCTGTCACCGGTCATGGTGAGCGAGCTCACGGAGCTGTTCCAGCTGGCGCATGCGGAGGCCGGCATCCGCGCCGTCGTCCTGTCTGGCGCAGGCGGCACCTTCTGTGCCGGCGGCGACCTCAAGGGCATGGAGCGCGCCGATGCCGACGGCGGAGGGGTGCCCCCGCCCGGCGCAGCAAACCGGCGCTTCGGCGCGCTCTTGGAGCTCGCCGATGCCGTGCCGAAGGCGGTAATAGCGCTCATCGAGGGCGCAGCCATGGGCGGCGGGGTGGGGCTCATCGCCATCGCCGATTGGGCGATCGCCGACAAGAGTGCACAGATCGGCACGCCGGAGGTCACGGTGGGCTTGCTGCCCGCGCAGATTGCCCCGTTCCTGGCGGCGCGCATCGGCTGTACGCAGGCGCGGCGCATGGCGAGCTTCGGCCTGCGGCTCGGTGCCGACGAGGCTCTGCGCATTGGCCTAGTGCACGAGCTGGCGGACGGCCGCGACGACCTCATCGCCAAGGGGGTAAGCGCCGTCAACCAGGTGCTGCGCTGCGCGCCGCAGGCGGTGGCCGAGACGAAGAAGCTGATGCGCACTTGCCTGCGCGAGCCGCTCACAGCCACGCTCGATGCGGCCTCCCACCAGTTTGCGGCGGCCCGCGCCGGCGAAGGCCGCGAGGGCATCCGCGCCTTCCTCGAAAAACGCAGCCCGACATGGCTGGTGAAGGTCGAGAAGCTGTGAACCTGCCCTGGCGCCCCTCCCGTGCCTGCGCCCATCGCGCCACCCATCCCGACACCTGTCACCGCCGTGCACCCATGCGCGCCCTTTGGGCGCGCTCAAGATTGCTCTGCCCGACGCCCGATCAGACCCCCGAGCCGACACCCGATCTCTGGCACGAGACCCGCCGCAGCGCTGGAGTAGGTTGCGCGGAGCCGGGGCATGGCTGAACTGCGCCAGATCCTCATCGCCAATCGGGGCGAGATCGCCTGCCGGATCATGCGCTCGGCAAGGGCCATGGGTTGGCGCACGGCCGCCGTCTATTCCGAAGCCGACGCCGATGCCCCGCACGTGCGCCAGGCCGACGTGGCGGCCTGCATCGGCCCCGCAGAGGCGCGCGCCAGCTATCTCAACGCCGGGGCCATAATCGCCGCTGCCAAGGACCTGGGTGCCGATGCCATCCATCCGGGCTACGGCTTCCTGTCTGAGAACGCGGACTTCGCCCGCGCCTGCAACGACGCCGGCCTCATCTTCATCGGTCCCGCACCCGCCGCTATCGCCGCCATGGGCAACAAGGCCGCCGCCAAGCGTCTCATGTTGCAATCGGGCGTACCCTGCCTGCCAGGCTATGCGGGCGGCGACCAGTCTGACGCCAGGCTTGCCCGCGAAGCCGAGCGCCTCGGTTTTCCGGTGATGGTGAAGGCCGCCGCCGGCGGCGGCGGGCGCGGACTGCGCCTCGTATCGACGAGCAAGGAGCTGCCTGCGTCGCTTGCCGCCGCGCGCACGGAGGCAGCGGGCGCGTTCGGGTCTGGCGAGTTGATCCTGGAGCGGGCCATACCCGGCGCGCGGCATGTTGAGATCCAGGTCCTCGCCGACCACCATGGAGCGTGCATTCACCTGGGCGAACGCGACTGCTCCGTGCAACGGCGGCACCAAAAGGTGCTGGAGGAAGCACCCTCGCCGGCTGTGAACCCAGAGCTGCGCACACGCATAATCGCCGCTGCGCTCGCCGCCGCGCGCGCCATCGGCTACACCAACGCCGGCACCGTGGAGTTTCTCGTTGGCGACGACGGCGCCTTCTACTTCCTGGAGATGAACACGCGCCTGCAGGTGGAGCATCCGGTCACCGAGATGATCACCGGCATCGACCTCGTGGAGCTCCAGATCCGCATCGCCGCCGGCGAGCGGCTGGGCTTGGTCCAGGAGGACGTGCGCTTCGCCGGGCACGCCATCGAGGCGCGTCTCTATGCGGAAGCACCGCACGCAGAATTCCTGCCGCAATCGGGCAAGCTCGCAGCTTGGCGCGCGCCGTCGGCGGTGGGCATCCGCGTCGATCACGGCCTTGCTTGCGGGCAGGTCGTGAGCCCCTGCTACGATCCGCTGCTCGCCAAGGTCATCGCCCATGGTGCCACGCGCGAGGAGGCGCGCCGCAAGCTGATTTACGCTCTCGGCGAAACGGTGGCCCTCGGCGTTGCCACCAACCGCACCTTCCTGATCGACTGTCTCAACCATCCGCAATTTGCGCAGGGCGAGGCAACGACCGGGTTCATCGCCCGACACATGGGCAGCGTCGCGGCCCCGACCCTCGATTGCACCTCTCTCAGTGTCGCTGCCGCACTGTGGTTTGAGCAGAGCGCCCGTGCGCACGGCCATGAGCCGGCCCTTGCCTGGTCCTCCAGCGGCGCGATCGCCTGGCCGCTCGTCCTCGACGCAGGCACGGGGCCGACGCCGTGCACCGTGTCGGTTCTCGCGCCAGGGCGCTACGCCGTGACGGCCAGCAAAGCGACGCGCGCAATCGAGGTTTTCGCCGACGCCGCAGATCGCAGCGACGTTCGCTTTCGCAGCGACGGCAAGGAGTGTCGCGCACATGCCGTCTTTGCCGGCGACACCCTCCATCTCGCGCTCGGTGCTGGCGATCTTGCCGTCCGCGAGACGCTTTATGCCCAGCGAGCGGCGGCGCCAAGCCGAGCCGCGCCCACCGAGCTGCGCTCGCCCATGAACGGTAAGGTGCTTGCGGTGCTGGTGACCGAGGGGCAGCCGGTCGTGAAGGGCGAGCGCCTGGTGATCGTCGAAGCCATGAAAATGCAGCACGAGATGACGGCTCCCTGCGACGGCACCATTGCGCGCATCGCCGTCGCGCCGGGAGACCAGGTCGCCAACCGGCAGCTGCTCGTTGAGCTCAATGCGCGCTAGCCACAGCGGGGCGCCTTCACCCGGCCGTCATGAAAAAGTAAAGCACAACGCCGAAGGCCCACGACAGGGCAAAGCCCGCCAAGAAACCGCGCACGTCAAGGCCGCGGCGCTCGAGCGACGGGCGCCGCCGCGGCACGAGCGGCAAGTTTGCATTCCCCACCGACCCCTCCTCGGCATGGACGGGCAAAGGCAGCGGCCGGAGCGGCGGCGGCGGAACCGAAAGGGGCGCTGCAGGGGCCTCGCTCGCCGATGCCTCGGCGTCCGGCGAAGGCCGGGCAAGGGCCGCTTGGGCGGAGCGCAAGCCATCGAGCTGCTGCTTGTGCTGCAATAGCCGTTTCAGGTTCTCCAGCGCTTCGGCCGCAACGCTGGCATCGGCTGCCAGGCGCACGGCCGCATCGAGCGCGCTGGCAAGAGGCTCGATCCCCTTAGGCGCTGTCACAGGGGGCGCTGTCACAGGGAGCGCTGTCACAGGGGGCGCTGTCACAGGGGGCGCTGTCACAGGCTCCGTCACCGGCGGCTCCGCAGCTGCCGGTTGCACGCGCGGTCCGGCTGCAAAGCCTCGCGCATCCGCGCTTGGCTCGGGCTCGGAAACGGCGCCGTCTCCCACTGCCTCTGCCGCCGCCGCCTGTTGAGGTTGAGCGCTCTGCGCGACCTCGATCCCGAGGTCGAACGCCGGCGGCCTCGGCATAGGATTGAACGCGTCGAGCAGCTTATCAGCCTCGGCTTCACTCACCTCCGCCCCGCGCGCCTCGATGCGCCGCACCATCGGCTCCAACGCCACGCCTTGGTCGGTGGCTCCAACGCCGATCGCCGAGTGACCTGTCGCCGACTGAGGCGGCTCAACCTCGGCAAGCTGCTCGTCCCTCGCGATGCTCGGCGGCTTTTTGAGCGAACCCTCGAGTTCGCGCGCGGCGTCGGCATCGGCCAAGTGCGTTGTCTGCGGCGTACCCAGCGGCAAAGTGGACGTGGGCTCCTCGCCTCCCGGCACGGGGTTCGGCACCATTGCAACCTCTGATCCACGGTGTGCACTCTGATCCACGGCGTGCACTCTGATCCACGGTGTGCACTCGGACGGTGTGCACTCGGACGGCCTCCACTCGGCCGGCTCCCGCCGGCCGGCGCATTTCCCCGCGTGCGCGATCTCCTCCTCGCTCAACTTGCCGACTGTCGGCTGCCCCATCCTGTGCGCCCGGTCCCGTCCTTCTCAGCTCTTGGCTGTCTTCTCGGCTGTCCGCTGTTGGTTATCTGCTCTGGTTCTCGGCTCTGGGTCTCAGCTCTTGGCCAGACCCGTGATGCGATCGAGCAGGCGGGGCCGGCGGCGCTTGTCCGGTATGTCCCCCGGTTGGGGCAATTGTGCGGCAGCGGGCACCGCGACGGGGCCGGCGGCCGGACCCTTGCCGTCCGCCGACGGCGCGCCGTCATCGCCGTGGCCATTGCCGGCTGGCGGCTGGGGTTGGGGGGGTTCGGGCTCGCGCGCTGCCGACGGGCGTCTCTCAGCGGTCCCTTCCGCCTCTGTGCCAGTGGCACGCACCTGCGCAACGCGGTCGACCAGCGCGCGCCGCTCCTCCGCGCGCAGCGGGCGCCGACCAGTGATCTGGGTCCCGCCGCTGCCAATGCGGCGCATCTCGCCCATAAAATGCGCGGCCTGGCGGGCGAGCCGCTCGTGCGTGGCCGCGAGTTCGGCGCGCAGCTTGGCGATGGTCGCCGCCTGCTGATCGGCTTGCGCTTGGGCGGAGCCCAGGCGCGCTTTGAGCGCAATGCGGCTGTCCTTCAGCCCACCGGCCTTCTCCGGTTGCTCAAACGCCACAAGTGCCGCCTTGAGCCGGGCGATCTCGCCGGCCTGGTCTTCCGTGCGTGCCTTGAGCGCCCTCATCTCGCGCTCGAGCGCCACTGGGCTTGCGTCGCTGGGCGCGGCTGCGGCGCGCGCCGAGCCGATCGCCGCTTCGGCTTCGGAGATGTTGCGCCGCGCCTCATCCTGGCCCTCCGCCGAGCTTGAGGTGCCGGCCGGTGCGCTCAACGCAAAGCCGCTGCCCAATCGCCGCTGCAGCCGGTCGATGAGCAGGGCCTGTTCGCTTGCCTTGTTGCGCAGGGTCTCGATCTCCGAGCGCAGCGCCACCTCCGCGTCGGTGCCGTCACCGGCAGGCCGGCGGGCGCGCCCGCCGCGGGTCGTGAGCGCCGTAGACAGACGCTCGATCTGCGCGTTCTTCTGCGCGTTGATGGAGCTGGCCTCCTCCAGCGCCTGTTTGTGGCGCCTGGCGCCAGCCGACAGCTCGGCGATTTCCCGATCGCGATTGAAGAGCAACCGCTTGGCCTCGGCCAGACGCGCCTCGACCCTCGGCAGCCGATCGGCAACCGTCTGTTCCAGGACGCGCCGCGCGTTTTGGTTCTCCTCCAGGTCGGTCTTGAGCCGCACCAGGTCCGTCTCGAGCGTGGAAATGCTGGCGTCGCGGCGATTGATGTCGATGAGCTGGCGTGCGCGCTCGAGCTTGGCCCGCTCTAGTTGCATCTCAAGTTTGTGCACCTTGATGGCGTACTCAGCGCGCAGGCGGTCGCGATCGGCCCGGATTTCGGGCTCGCTCACGGGCATCGACTGCTTGATGCGCGCCGTGGTCAACCGCACCGCTCGAGACCAAAAGGCGGTGGCGACCAGCAATCCGAGCAGGCTCGCGGCGAAAAAGCCCAAGGCCACCAGCATGGCTGACTGAACGGAGATCAATGGCGCGTCCTAGGGCTGCATAGATGCCGGAGATTCAAAGCCTTCGCGCGAATTGAGGCGGCCTGCAAGGCTGTCGAGCCAGCGTTGACCTGCATGTGGCAAGATTCGCACAACACCGATACTAGGAGCTGGATGGCACACCGTCACGTACCATCGCGCCATGGCAGGAGCACAACGCCGTTACAGGTTAAACCTCCCTTCCGCCGCCACCCGCCTCAAAATGGGTTCCATGTCGGGCGGCGCGTGTATTTGAGGTAGCCGATGTTGGCGCCGAGCCGCAGACCGACCCCGGAGCGGATGGGCGCGACGATGACGGGGCCGCTTTTTTGAAACGTCATGCCGACCCCGCCCACCAGATATGCCGAGCCGTCAACGCCGCCGAAGCGCTGATAGATCTCCTCGGGATCGCGCAGGTTGTAGACGAGCATCATGACCTTGGAGCCCTCGGCGCCGGCATCCCAGCCGATCGACGGCCCCTGCCAGTAGACGCGGTGGGTACCGGCGTCCTTGGTGTAGAGCATGCCCTCCCCGTACCGCAGCCCGGCCACGAAGGCGCCGCCGGCGTCTTCACCGAGGATATAGCCGTTTGGCCGACCCTGCTTCTGGAAAGCATACTCAACGACGCTGGCGAGCCCCTGGCTCACGGAGCCAAAGAAGGTGCGGCCGGCGTCGAGGATCTCGCGGGAGGAGTAGCTGCCGTCGGCGGCCTCATCCTCAAAGCGCGGTCCGGGGGGTGGCCCATACGCAGGATCGGATGGGGGCGGCCCATAGCCTCGGTAGGGCGGCGGATCGCCGTAGGGCTGCGCCGGCGGGGGTGCGTAGGGTTCGCCGTAGGCCGGCCGCGGGGCCGAATAGGGCTGACCGTACCCGGGTGTGCCGGGAGCCTGCGCTAAGCCCGGACGCGGTGGCGGGCTGTAGGCGTCATTGCGCGGAGAGGGAGTGTAGGCGTCGCTCGCGCGTGGCGGGCGATAGGCATCATCGACCGGTGTTCTGGCACTGCCCACCCGCGGCGCATAGGCGTCATTGGGGGGCGGGGCAGAGGTGCCGGCGCGGGGCGGATAGCTATCCGACCCCCTGTTACCCGGGTAGCCAACGCCGCGATCCGGTTGGCGGCTCGCGGAATAATCGCTGGCGGGGGCATCCGTCCGGTAGGCGTCCTCGCGCGGCGGATAGCTCGAATCACCGCTGCGCTGCCAGGTCTCCTGTGCCGACCCGGATGCCGCAGAAAAGACTAGGGGCAGGCTCACCAGCAACCCGGCAGCCAGCGCCGAATATCGCGTCGGCATGGGATTAACCTTCAGAGGATTAACCTTGAGATCGCACCGCCGAGCCTCAACGGACCCCACATAATCGCACCAGCCCCGACGGCACGGACACCCAGCCATGCACAATTGTCGCAAAGTATTACGAAAGTGTGGCCGAGAAGCCCAAGCGCGGGCGGGCCCTGGGGTGCCGCACCGCCTGCCGCTCGGCGCCTTGACCCTGATGGCGGCCGGCCCTACTCCCATACCCCCATGAAAATCGCCACCTGGAACATCAACGGCATCAAGGCCCGACTCGAGGTGGCCCTGACGTGGGTCAAGGAGGCGACCCCGGACGTCCTCTGCCTGCAGGAGATCAAGTCGACCACGCAGGCCTTTCCTGGCGCTGCCTTCGAGGAGCTCGGCTACAACGTTGCCGTGCACGGCCAGAAGGGCTTCAACGGCGTTGCCGTTCTCTCCAAGCGGCCGTTCGACGAAATCGTCGTGCGGGGCCTGCCGGGCGACGACAGCGACCCGCACGCGCGCTACATCGAAGTGTTGGTGCCCCGGCCAGGCGGCGTGGTGCGCATCGGCAACCTCTATTTGCCCAACGGCAATCCCATCGGCACCGACAAGTTCACCTACAAACTTGCGTGGATGCAGCGCTTCGCGGCACGCACGCGCGAGCTGCTCGGCTACGAGGAGCCGTTCTTCCTGCTCGGCGACTACAACGTGATCCCCGCGCCGATCGACGCCAAGAACCCCGAGGCATGGAGCAGCGACGCTCTCTACCAGCCCGAGACGCGCGCCGCCTACCACGCGCTGCTCAATCTCGGCCTCACCGACGTCGTGCGCGCATGCCTGCCGGGACCCGGAATTTATACGTTCTGGGATTATCAGGCCGGCGCCTGGCAGAAGGATCACGGCATCCGCATCGACCACATCCTCGCCTCGCCGCAAGCGGCCGATCGGCTCCTCGCCGCCGGCATCGACAAGCATACCCGCGCCTGGGAGAAGCCCTCCGACCACGTGCCGGTGTGGATCGAGGCGGAGTTGGATTAGCCCTGCGCGTCGAGCGGTTGCTCTCATCACCGGGTTGGGTCAGCCCATCCACCTCGCCAACATGGCCTCTGCCTCGCGTCCGATGAGGCTGCGCTCACAACCGGGCGGATCCTTTTGGTCGACAGCAGCGTGACCATATATTGATGGTAACCTGATGGAGGAAACGATGGCCGACAAGACGTGGGAATTCGTGCACAACCTCGCCAGTGAGGCCAACTGGACGCCCGGCCTGCGCGAGATCTTCGAATATCGCGATCTCGGCATCAAGGACGGCACCAAGGGCGATTTCGTTGCCCACCTCATCCGTCACAATGGCAAGAAGGTGAAGGATGAGGTGCAGAAATGGCATGTGCACGACTGCTCGTTCCAATTCGTGCTCGTCATGAATGGCTGGGCGACGTTTGAGTATGAGGGCCAGGGCCGCCACACCATCCGTAAGGGCGATGCGATCCTGCAAACGCCCGGCATCAAGCACCGCGAGATCGCCTGCTCTGAGGACTTCGAGGTGCTGGAGATCGTCTCCCCCGCAGACTTCGCCACGCGTGTCGTCGATGCTCCGGTCGCCAGCGCCGCCGAGTAGGCAGCGCCCGGTCAGTCGGCGTAGGAGGGATCCAGGCGGTCGAGCCGGCGCCGCAGGGCCGGCCATTCGAGAATGCCGTAGCCCGACTGCGCGTTTCGGGCAGCCGTCGTCAGACGCGCGGCCGTCAAATGCGGGTTGGTGTCGCTCTCGTTGTCGAGGGTGATCTCGGCGCCCGACAACGCAGCGGACGTGCCCTCGACCACGTCGCAGGTGGGCACGCTGAGTGGCCGGCCGCAAGAGAGGATGTCGATCTGGATCCGGCACGCCTGCTCCAGCCAGTAGATGAGATTGAAGGCCTGCGGGATTGAAGGCGCGCACACGAGCAAGCCGTGGTTGCGCAGGATCATCGCGTTCTTGTCGCCGAGGTCGGCCACCAGGCGCTCGCGCTCACCTCGGTTGAAGGCCGGCCCCTCATAGTCGTGATAGGCGAGATGCCCGGCAAAGCGCATGGCCGTCTGCGACAGCGGCAGCAGGCCATCGGCCAGCGCACTGACCGCCGTTCCAGCGCGCGTGTGGGTGTGGATCACGCAATGCGCGTCGTGCCGCGCCGAATGCACCGCACTGTGGATGACGTAGCCCGCCGCGTTGACCGAGTAATCGTGGTCGGGTTGCAGCACCGTCCTGCCCTCAAGATCGATCTTGATCAGGCTCGAAGCGGTGATCTCATCATACAGCATCCCATACGCATTGATGAGAATGTGATCTTCGCTGCCGGGCACCCGCGCCGTGATATGGTTGTAGACGAGGTCGGTCATGCCGTAGACGGACATGAGCCTGTAGCAGGCCGCAAGGTTGACGCGCGCATCCCATTCCTGCGCCGACACTCCTTCGCGCAACGAGCGGCTCGTCAACGGAAGCACGCTGGCCATGCGGCGATCCTGCGGCAAGTTCCGATCCTCATCGACTCTCGATCAGGAACGCCAGGGCGTCAAGCATGCCTTCGTTAGCACCGTGACGACTTTTCATCCCCGACTGCACTCAATCAACACTGCGATTGCCATGCGATCGAGCCTATCGCAACCTGCTGTTGATATGTCAGGGGCATCACTTGGTTGGGGAGGCGCCATGCAGGTCGGCGTTCTGCAGTTCTTCGGCTGGCTCGATCGAAGGGAGGCGCTGTCCTCCATCTATGCCATGGCACTCGAGCGCATCGGCATCATGGACACCACGGGCTACGACGCGGTGTGGCTCGCCGAGCATCATTTCTCGAGCTTCTCCGTCTGCCCCTCCGTGCACATGATGGGCGTCATGGCGGCAGCGCGCACGAAACGGCTGCGCATCGGCACCGGCGTATCGCTCGCCCCTTTTTACAATCCGCTGCGGCTTGCCGAAGAGGTGGCGCTGCTGGACGTGCTCTCGGGTGGGCGCGTCAACTGGGGCGCGGGTCGCGGCTTCGAGCGCAGCGAGTTCAAGGCCTTCGGAATTCCCGGTGAAGAGAGCGCTTCCCGTTTCCATGAAACTGTCGATATCGTGCTCAAGGCGTGGACCAACGAGAAGCTGTTCTACCAGGGGAACTACTACAATTACGACGGCGTCGAGGTGCTGCCGAAGCCCGTGCAGGCACCGCACCCGCCGATTTGGATGGCGGCGAGCTCCATGGCGGCGATCGATTGGGCCGCGAGCAAGGGCTTCTCGATCCTGATGGACCCGCATTGTTCGCGCGATGATCTCATCTGCAAGCACCGCCACTACTCCGAAAAACTCGCGGCCGCAGGCCACAGCGGGACCCACCGCGTCATTCCGATGGCCCGTCTCGTCGCCATCGAGGAGACATCCGAGAAGGCGCGCGAGGTGGCCCGGCGCGCAACAGGATGGATGCTCGCAACCTATATCGGCAACACCGCCCACCATCGCCAGCAAGCGCCCACCTTCGGCGGCAGGGACCCAACAGAGTACTACCTCGAGGAGGTGATCCTGCACGGCACCGCCGAGAGCGTGCTCGATCAGATTCGCGCCCTCGGCGAGGCGGGCATGACCTATCTGATGGCAGCGCCCCTGAGCCGGCGCTCGTTCACGCTGCTGACCGACAAGGTGGTCCCCCACATTGCCACGCGAGCAGCAGCCCCGTGAGCTGCAATACCTCCACGCTTGTCGGATTGCCTCACCGTCGCGCCGCCACCAGCAGGAACGGCGGTCGCTCATGCTCGTCGGCGAGCTTGGGTTGCAAGGCGATCTGTTGCACGCTGGGGCCCCACTCCTCAACGCGGGTCAGAGCGAACCCCGAGCGAAGCAACAGGTTGACGTAGGTCGCGAGCGTGCGGTGCTGCTTGATGACGCCCTCGGTCAGCCAATCCGTGCAGCGCGGGCCCTCGTCCAAGTAGCCGTTGATCGGCCAGACCTTGCGGCCCGCGTCATCGGTGGACCAGCCTTGCCGTGCGGGAGCGGTAACGATGGGGTGCTCTACCGAGAACACCAGGCTGCCGCCGGGCACGAGCGTGTGGAACACCTCACTCAGCAGCCATTCGAGATCCACGATGTAGTGCAGCGCGAGCGAGCTGTAGACGAGGTCAAAATCGGCCGTCCGCAGCGCCAAGCGCTCCAGATCCGCCCTGACATAGACGATGGCCGGATCCCCCGTCGTGGCGCGGGCGCGCGCCAACATTTTATCGGACACATCGATGCCTTCGACGTGCGCTGCGCCCCGCTCCCGCGACCAGCGACAAAACCAGCCGAAGCCGCAGCCCAGATCCAGCACCCGCCGCCCGCGCAGGTCGGGCAGCAAAGCCTGCAGCGCCGGCCATTCCGGCGCGCCGTCGAGGCCCTCGACGGACCGCGGCAACCGGCTATAGCCGGCGAAGAATTCGTCGTTGTCGTAGATGTTCTGCGTCATCCGAGAGGAGTTGAGTTCTCGCCCGCGCCGGTGAGGAGCCCAGGCTCAGCCGCGAGGGGCACGCCGAGCGCGGCATGCCCCCGGGCCTTGAGCCGGGCCAGCTCGTGCATTCCCCAGCGGTAGGTGCGGTCCATCAGCTCGCTGTGGCGGTGCCAGTCGAGGATCGCCATGTCCTGGGGGAAAGGTGGCACGAGCAGAAGGTCCTCAGGCCGCAACCGGCGCTCGAAGCCCTGGCGATTGGCCATCATGGAGCGCATCAGCACGGTGCCGGGGCCGGGCGCGCGCGGGAAGGCGCGGCGCAGGAAGGGATTGACCATCGCCTTCAATAGGGCGGCGCGGCCGGGCAGGGAGCGATAGTCCACCTCGAAGCGGTGCAGCTTGGGCACCTCGAAGCTGATCACCACATTGGGCCCGCTCTTGAGCTCGTGCATCACGCCGATGGGCACGTTGTCCAGAATAGCGCCGTCCACCAGCATGTGGCCATCCCGGGTGTAGTAGGGCGGCAGCAGCACTGGGATTGAGCCCGTGGCCCGCACGGCCCCCCAAAGATCGCCCTGCCGGTGCCGGTGCAGGTCGTAGCTCGACAGGTTGGTGGAGACGCAGAAGTAGGGGATCCACAAGTCCTCGATGTCGACGCCCGCATAGTAGTTGGCGAGCTGACGGTCGTAGTGGGTATGGTCGAGCAGGCTGTAGCGCGGCCAGGTGTAGCGGCGCATGGCGCGGTTGGTGACAAACATGTCGTGCGTGGCGCGGTCAACATCGTCGGGATCGGCGCCCATGGCGAAGGCGGCCGTCATGGCCCCGCCACCGGAGGTCCCGCCCATGACGTCGAAGATGAGGCCCGACTGCACCAGCGCTTTGTAGAGGCCCACATGGGCCGCGCAATAGGCGCCGCCGCCGCAGGCAACCAGGCCAAGGGCGGTGCCGTTGATGAAGCGATAGAGCCGCTCGGCGTCGCCCACGCTGTCGAGCGCCACGTGGTGGTGCATGGCAATGGTGCGCCGTGATAGCCAGCGCGCCGTGCCCGAGATGACCCCGCGGGTCTCGTGGAGCAGGACAAGGCGCTGCGCGTTGGGCGGCAGCAGCTCGCCGGCCAGCCGCTCCAAGGCGTTGGTTTCATGCTCCGCGCCATGCATGCCCACCGCAAGCACCAGGTCGGCTTGGCGGATCGCCTTCTCCGACCAGGCGGTGAGCTCAGGCTCGGCCACGAACAGCACGTAATCGTACTGGGCCTCAAGCGCGTTGAGCGCCCGCGTGGCCTCGGTGCTGTCGATCGGCACGCTCGCCGGCAGTACCGTGCGCGCCATCTCCGGCCACACCAACAGGGTGCGGTTGGCATGCCGGAACACGCGCGTCAGGCCGATCACAAAGCCGGGGGGCAGATCGCTCCCGCCGGCCCGGATCAGCGTGACGGTGCGCGGACGCGGGTCGGGGGGCGGCGCGCGTGCGATGTTGGCCTCTGCCACGCGTCGCGCCAGCGTCACCGTGAGGGTACGCAGGAGCGAGGGGTTCTTCGCCGACAGCTCCTCAAACTCGGCACGGCCCAGCCGCAGCACGAGACTGTCGCGCAAAGCGGTCACGGTCGCCGTGCGGGCGCCGCCCGCCAGGAAGGCGATCTCGCCCACCGGCTGACCGGGCCCGAGCTCGGCCACCGCCTCGCGCCGGCCGGCTACGGTGACGGAGAAGCGCCCGGTGACGACGATAAACAGCGCATCCGCCGTCTCGCCCTGGCGCACGAGTTCATCCCCGCGCTTGAGGTTCAGAGTCTCGAGCTCGGCGGCGAGACGCGCGCGCTCGCCCTCCTCCAGGTCGCGGAAGATCTCGACGCCATCGAGGCCCTGCTCGGAAACTTTGGCTTTCATCGTTGTTCTTGTTGGCCGTGCAGCCCTTTGCGGAGAGCCTAGCTCATGTCCACGGATGAGAGAAACCTGATGAACCCGACGTCTCGCAAGCTGCTTGCGCCGGCAGCCAAGCGGGCCCAGCGTTCGCCTGTGTGCGTTGCAGCACGCCGGAATTCGCCCCCGCCCGGCAGGTTCAGCCATGATCCTGCGAACGCAGCGGGGGATTGTTGTCTTCGTGCCGAACAGCAGGGATAGTGAAGGACATCAGTCGATTGCCGTGGCCAACATCGCGCGATGCCCAACCCCGTCCTCATCGAGCTGACCCGCGGCGCGCTCGTCGAAAGCGCACACACGGGCGCGATCGCCCTGGCGCGGACGACGGGTGAACTGGTGGCAGCTACCGGCGACGTCGTCGCACCAATCTTTCCCCGCTCGGCCATCAAACCGCTGCAGGCGGTCGCCTTCGTGGAGTCGGGCGCGGCGGATCGCTTCGGCTTCGGAGCACGCGAGATCGCCCTCGCCAGCGCCTCCCATTCAGGTACCCCGGCGCACACGGCGACGGCCCAATCCATCTTGCAGCGCGCCGGCCTCGGTCGGGAGGCGCTGGCTTGCGGCGTGCACGAGCCGATGGACCCCAGGACCGCACGTCAGCTCATTCGATCGGGCGCGCAGGCGTCAGCCCTCCATCACAACTGCTCCGGTAAACACGCAGCCATGCTGGCGACGGCCGTGCACGAGGGCGAGTCCACCGAGGGCTATTGGCATCACGACCACCCGGTGCAGGTGCGCATCGCAGGGGTGCTGGAGGACCTGTCTGGCATGAGGCTCGGTCCCGAGGTGCGCGGCATCGATGGCTGCTCGGTGCCCAATTGGGCCATACCGTTGCGCGAGCTTGCTCAGGCCTACGCGCGCTTTGCCACCGCGGCGGGCACGGCGCGGGCGCGGGCATGCCGACGCATCGCCGAGGCCTGCTGGGCTCATCCCAATCTCGTCGCCGGTCCCGGCCGGCTGGATACCGCGGTCATGTCGCGCTTGCCGGGCAAGGTGCTCATGAAGAGCGGCGCCGAGGGCGTCTACTGCGGGGCCCTGCCCGTGCTTGGGCTCGGCTTTGCCATCAAGATCGATGACGGCGCCAAACGCGCGGCGGAGGCTGCCGTGCTGCGGGTGATTGCGAGGTTCTACCCCGCGGCACAGGCGGCCCGCTCCACTTCACTGCTCAACTGGCAAGGCCTGGAGGTGGGTGCCATCAAGACAACGCCAGCGCTTGAAGCGCTGGGTTGACCCCTCCCGCATCGCAGCGCGTCAACCTGCGCAGGCCGTATTGGTTCTGAATGCGGACGAACCCCATAAGTCAAACGCCCCCCAACGAGGCGCCGAGATAGCGCGCGTGCCGATCCAGAATCGTGAAGGGGTGCGCCCGGTCCAACCTGCGGTGCGTGCGCCGCAAAGCGGTCGCCAGGATCTCGAGTGCGCCGTCGAGCGCCTGTTGCCAGGTGAGCGGGCAGGCACCCGAGCGCCCGCGGTTGGCCCCGCCTCGAGCAAGTGTCGCCGGGATGTGCACAAAGCCCACGCGGCGGCCGCAGCCGGCCGCATCCTTGGCGCAAAGGAGCGAATGGTAGAGCGCGGCGTTGCACAAGTAGGCGCCGGCGTCGCGGGAAATGAATGCGGCAATGCCGAGACGGCGAAGCCGCACCACGATGTGGCGTAGAGGCAGGCTGGCGCTCAGATACGGGGGCCCAACGCTTAATACCCCAGCTCCGGCGGGCAACGCGCCGGCGGCGTCCGGCGTTGCCGCGCAGGCGTTGCGGGCGCGCTGCTCGATCTCGAAGCCGCGGGCGCGCGAGGACACGCCGAAGTGCAGGGCGAGATCGGGCGCCACCTCCGCCAACAACAGTTGCAGGCGCTGCGGGCCGGCGACCCATTCGGTCGGGAGCACTTCAAAGGCAAAGCGCACATCGGGAAAGAACCTCGGCGCGACCTGCGCCAGCTCAGGCAGCAGCCGCATGGTGGCATTGACCGGCACCCCAGGGAACGGCCCGAAGCCCGTGATCAGCACGCTGGTGCGCGCCTGAGCCTCGCCATACCGGTCCCACAGCTGTTGCCTCATGACGGTCACGCGCTGCCTCCTACCGATGGTCGGGCGAGCCCCATCATCTCGACCGGCTCGCCCATCGCCGCCAGCGAGTGCGCGCTGCGCCGCGCAGGGAATGCGCCGGAGGCCTCCATGCGCTCCCCGTGTTCCATGACGTGTTCCATGATGTGGTCCATGATGTGTTCCACGATGTGTTCCACGATTTTGCCCCACAGCGCGCCAAATCCGCGGCTCTCGGCCGCCGACATGGTTAGCACTGGCGTCGCCCAGTTGGGCGAGCCGGGCGGTAGGTTGGTGAGAGCCCCAGTAGGCAGCCGCCGCCCGCAGCGCACGATCCCCATTGTCGCCGTGCCTTGGTAATTGCGGCCATATCAGCCATCTCGACAATGCCGCGCATGATGCCTTAGAGGCCGTCGCCGCTGCCCGCCAGCAGCCCCGCCAGCAGCCATGAGAAAGCGGTCGACCATTCCGGCCACCGTCATCTCGGACTGGACGCCGACGGTTTCCACGATTACCACGTTGAGCCCGCCAGCTTCCACCAGCGCCATGACCTCGCGCGTCTTGTCGCCAAGGATCGCACCGCCGGTGCGCGTGGAGGCCGGATCGATCGCCAACGCCGCTCGCCTGGTGGCCCTGCTCGACCAGATTCACCCCCCAGCTGGTCGACCGTGGACTTGACCACGCCCGGTCGCCGGTGATGCCAATAGGGTGTGCCCTGCCGGTGCGCGGCAGCAGTCGCTCAAGAGCTCATGCGCGTGCCCCGCTTGCTCGGCCCTGCGGCTCTCGATCATTTGGTGGCGCGTCCCAGCAGCGCCCGGCCCGGTCGCCGGCCCGCACGCCGTCGGCATATGTTCAACGCCGAGCCCGCACCGCCGGTCGGCAGCCATCGTCACAGGGGGCTCCTCACGGGGCTCAGGTGGCGACAATCGCCGCCTGCAACAAGCTCGGCTGAGAATGGCAAGGCCGCGAGCTTTGCCGGCGCCGCAATTGCGCTACCATTGCCGCCGGCCAACAAGCGCAACCACCCGCGCCCATCCGGGGAGGAAGGCATGACCACCGCGGCCCTTGGCGAGTCCGAGGCTCTGTTGCAACCACTTGGCTCGATCGACGTCAGCGACCCCGCTATCTACTGGCAGGACACTTGGCGACCCCTCTTCGCGCGCCTCAGGCGCGAGGCGCCGGTCCACTATTGCGCCGAGAGCCGGTACGGCCCCTACTGGTCGGTGACGCGCTACAACGACATCATGGCGGTCGAGCTCGACCACGCCACCTATTCCTCCCAGCTCGGTGGAATCCAGGTCGAGGACCAGCCCGCCGACATGCAACGCGGCAGCTTCATCCGCATGGACCCGCCGCGCCACACCGCCCAGCGCAAGACGGTCGCTCCCGTCGCGGCCCCAAACAACCTCGCGAGCTACGCGGTCAAAATCAGGGAGCGCACGCGCGCCGTCCTCGACGCCCTGCCCCGCAACGAGACCTTCGACTGGGTGGACAAGGTCGCAATCGAGCTCACCACCATGATGCTTGCCACGCTGTTCAACTTTCCCTGGGAGGAGCGGCGCAAGCTGACCTACTGGTCGGATGTTGCCATCTGTAACGTCAATTCTCCCGACGCGCCCGTTCATTCGGAGCAGGAACGGTTCGCGGAGCTCCTGCGGATGGCCGAGGTTTTCAAGGGTCTCTGGAACGAGCGGGCAAAGGCGCCTTCTGGGCTCGACCTCATATCCATGATGGCGCACGGCGATGGCACGCGTGATATGCCGGAGATGGAATTCATAGGCAACCTGGCGCTGCTCCTCGTCGGCGGTAACGACACCACACGCAATTCGATGTCGGGTGGCCTCTTGGCGCTTGCCGAGAATCCGGGCGAGCTTGCAAAGCTCAAAGCCAATCCGGAGCTGGTGGCGAGCCTCGTCGCCGAGACGATCCGCTACCAGACCCCCGTCATCCACATGCGTCGCACCGCAACGCGCGAGGCTGAGCTTGCCGGCCAGCGCATTCGCCAGGGCGACAAGGTGGTCATGTGGTACATCTCGGGCAATCGCGACGAGAGCGCGATCGAGAACCCCGACGCCTTCATCGTCGACCGAGCCAAGCCGCGTCAGCACCTTTCCTATGGTGCCGGCATCCACCGCTGCGTGGGAGATCGCTTGGCAGACCTGCAGCTGCGGATCCTATGGGAGGAGATACTTGCCCGCGGTCTCGCTATCGAGGTGATGGGACCGCCCAAGCGCCTCTACTCCAACTTCATCCGCGGCATCCGGGCGCTTCCGGTGCGCATCGCGGCTTGAGGTTGAGGGGGCGCGCCCCAGCTCACGCGACCTGGTGTGCCAGCGCCGCGGGCATAGCGGAGCGCAGCAGGGCCATGCGGGCCTGCCATTCCCTCGCTGGTTCCAGGGCCTGGAGGAATGTGACCTCGCCGCCCGCCAACAGCGCCACGGGCAGACCGTCGCCATAGAGCACGCGGTTGCCTGTCAGCGCCGGGAGCCGCGGCCCGGGCGTCAAAATGCCCGCCAGGTTGAGCGGATCGGCACCCGACAGGGAGACCAGTGCGTTCGACGCCGGCTTGCGCCTGGCCGCCCGCAGGGCGCCGACGGCATCGGGCAGGGCGAACTGTTCGCCCGAGAAGCCGGCCACGAAGCGGCCGCCGCGGATCTCGCCCCGCCGTTCGAGCTTGCGATAGACGCGCAGGAGGTCGCGCCAGGGCGGCAGGGAGCCGGCCTCGCGCTCGAGCAGCCGCCAGAACACGACGCCGTAGCGGCGCAGCAGCGTCCGCGCCAGATGCTCCACGGCCGCATCCTCGACGCCAGACGAAGGCTGCGGCAGGGGGGCTCGGCGTACGAGGGACCAGCGGCCGGCAGCCTCCATACCGAACGTCACAGTGCGGCGGCGACGGCGCGCACCGGCAAACGGTTGGCGCCGATCCGAAGGCACCAGCAGGGCACGCAGACCGCCGAAGCTGTCGGAAGTCACGAGGCCGAGCGCGACCAGCTCTGCGAGCGCCGCCTCGAGCTGCGATCGCAGCAGTCCGCAGCCGGCCGCAATCTCGTCGAAGAACGAAGCGCCGTGCTGGCCCAGGAACTCGGCGACCGCTTGCGCACGCGGGCTCGGCTCGGCGGCGTCGGCCCTTGCGGCGAGCGCGGCCCAGAACGGCGCGTGCTGGCGCGCCAGCAGGGTGATGGGCGTGGTGCGCACGGGAGCGGCGCGCCGCTCGCCGCCGTTGCTGCGCCCAATGCGGGGGGCGAGCCGGGTCCAGGTCAGGCGGCCGGCAAGACAGCGGTCATCGAGCCAAGCCGGTTCATAGCCGGCGAGGCGCGCGGGAAGGATCTCCGTTTCCCAGGCGACGGCCGGCGCACCGAACCCCTCGAGTTGGTCCACCACCTCGTCCAGTGCGTCGGGACCCTCCATGCGCGCCTCTTCGGCGACCCGCTGCCAGGACAACAGGAAGCGCAAGAAGTCGCGTGCGGCCACCGGCTCGATCTCGGCGCGCAGACGCCTGATGGTATAGCCGTGGATGCGGGCAAGCAGGCGACGCTCGCACCATTCCTCCTCGACCGCGCCGGGCGTGAAGCGCCCGCGCATGGCGAAGCCTTCGATTTCGAGCGCCGCCAGCGCGGCTGCCACAGATGCCGGATCCAGCCCAAGCGGTCGATTGAGCGCATCTTGCGTCACCGGGCCCTGACCCTCGAGCCGACCGCGCACGATCTCCCTCAGGGCCTCCTCGGGGCTCCCGTTGCGCCCGGCCAGGCTTGCGGGGGCGGCGATCGACGGGGAGAGGCGCGCATCGGGCCACAGCGCCCGAAACCGAGTGAGACGCTCAGCGGCGACCCAGACCGCTCCCGCCGGCAGGTGCAGCCGCGCCGCCCGCTTCTCATCAGCGAGCTCCGCCAGCCAGTCACGCCAGCCGCTCTCGGCCCCCACCTCCGTTTCGCTCAGAAAGCCGAACCACACCAGCGCATCGTGCAACTCGTCGCGGTTGGCCGCCTCGGGCCAAGCCTCGGCGCATACGCGTTCGATGGCCTCCGGATCAAGCCGCCCGAGGTCGGCGGCGGTCTCGGGATCGAGCCAGCGCCGCGCCATGACGGCCTGCGTGCGGCGCTCCTCCAGCGGAGCGTCATCGAGATAGGCGTAGGGTCGCGCCGAGAGCACCTCGAGCGCCAGCGGCGACGGCTCGGTCAGATCGCACGCCACCATGCGGATGGCGCCCGACTCGATGCCTCTGAGCAAGCGCTGCAGGCCTTCGAGGTCCATCGCCTCGGTGAGGCAGTCGCTGATCGTCTGCTTGACCAGCGGATGGTCGGGGACTTCGCGCTCGCCTGGCAGGTTCTCCGCACACGCAATCTGGTCGGGGAACACGTGGGCGATCAGATCCTCCGCCTGCATACGCGCAAGCTGCGGTGGTACCTTGCGCCCGCCTCGAAAGCGCGGCAGCGCCAGCGATACGCCCGCCACCCAACGCCAACGCGTGATGAACATGGGAGCGTCGAGCATGGCCTGGATCAGCACCTCCCGCACGCTCGTCGAGTTGAGATAGTGCGCCACCTCGCCAAGCTCGAAGCTATGCGCGGTGGTGAGCGACAACACGATGTTGTCCTCGGTTGCTGCCGCCTGCAGCTCGAAGTTGAATTTGCGGCAAAAGCGCTTGCGCAGTGCCAGACCCCAGGCGCGATTGATGCGGCTGCCGTAGGGCGCATGCACGACCAGCTGCATGCCGCCGGCCTCGTCGAAGAATCGCTCCAGAACGATGGTCTCCTGCGTCGGAAGGCAGCCCAGCGCCGCCTGTCCTGAGCGCAGGTATTCGCTGATCTGCCGCGCGGCTGGCTCGCCGATGCCGATCTCATCTCTCAACCAACCCAACGCGCGCTCGCCATCCGGAGCGGCCTTGAGCCGCGTCGCCATGTTGGCGCGCAGGCGCGAGACCGCCCCCGACAGCTCGTCGCTGCGGCCCGGGGCCTCGCCTAGCCAGAATGGGATGCTTGGTGAGGCGCCG
>Ga0306920_100001865_pt1 | contig 26273 bp, 20 predicted proteins | sample flu12Cox44000170_FD_204666 | JGI IMG/M metagenome (GOLD analysis project Ga0306920, IMG submission 204666) | Lab enrichment of tropical soil microbial communities from Luquillo Experimental Forest, Puerto Rico - flux4day.12C.oxic.44.000.170 (v2)... | ecosystem: Environmental > Terrestrial >...
TTCGTCAGGTGGAAAGGCGGCATGGCGGGTGAGATCGGCCATGAGTTCGAGAATCGCGGATGAGAACTCGGCAAGGCCCGACGCCGAGAGAACGCTGGAGTCCGCTCCCGAAGTCGCGCCCAGGCTGGCCCCCATGCGCCGCAGATCTTCTTCGATCTGGCGGCTGGAGCGGGAGGCCGTGCCCGTGCGCACCACCGTTGCGGTCATTTCAGCAAGGCCCGGCGCGCTGTGTGCGACCACGGCATTGCCACCGCGAAAATAGAGCTGCGCGGAGATTTTCGGGAAGGCGCGCGATTCGGCCAGCACGACCTGCAGTCCGTTGTCTAAAGTGACCGCGGTTCGCTTCGGCCAGGCCGCGGGATGTTCCGCCGCAAGCGGCGGCGGACTCGTGCGCTGCGAGAGGGAAGTCGCCGGTGCGCTCATCGACGTCATTGGGGTCCTCCCGCCCCAAGGGGGCGGCGAAAAAGAATCGCGCGATTTTGCGACACCAGATACTTTTTTGCGACCTGCTGAACGCGCTCCGGCGAGACGCGAAGGAACTCGTCAAGAATCGTGTTAATGCGATCCGGATCGCCATCAAACAGTGTGAAGCAGGCTAAGTAGTGCATCAAGCCAAAGCGGGGCATGTAGGAACCCATGCCGCCCTCGAGCATCGAGTAATAATCGGCGCGGAATTTCACTTTCACCGCGTCGAGCTCATCTGGGGGAACGCCCCGTTGCTGCAAATCCTCAATGACTTCGTCGAATACCGAGACGGTGCCTTCAGAAGTGAACTCCGGCTTGTGAAATATGCGCGTCACCATTTGGGTTGGCCCGTTGGTATCCAGTGCCTCCGCGCTGCCGTCAACATCAACGGCGATCTGTTCTTCGAGGACCAGTTTGCGATATACCCGGCCTGCCCGGCCACCGTGCAGCAGGCGATCGAGAATCGCCGCCGCGTACCAGTCCGCCGTTTCGCGCTGCGGCAGGGTGTAGCCGATCGCAATGGCCGGAAGAGGACCGAGCTTTTCAAGCACCTCGCCACGGCGTTCTTCTGTTTGCGGCGGCTCGCTGACATCGGCGCGCGGCGGCAATGGTTGCGCGGGGATCTCCTCGAAATATCGGCGCGCTAATGCGAACGCCGCGCTAGGATCAAAATCGCCAAGCATGAGCAGCACGGCATTGTTGGGCGCGTAATATGTCCGGAAGAATTGCTGTACATCAGCGAGCGTGGCCGCGTCGAGATCGGCAAAGTCGCCGTAAAAATTGTGTGCGTTGGGCCAACTGCGAAACGCGACGGGCGGCAGATCCAGCCAGGCGAAGCCGCCATAGGGCTGGTTGAAAACGTTGACGCGCACTTCTTCTTTCACCACATCGCGCTGATTGCGGAGATTGTCCTCGTCGACCCTCAACGCGCGCATGCGATCCGCCTCGAGCCACAAGACGCGTTCAAGCGCGTTTGACGGAACCGACTCGAAATAATTCGTGACGTCGTAATTTGTCGTGCCGTTCAGCAGCCCGCCGGAGGAATTGATCAGCCGAATATGTTCCATTTTTCCCGCATTCTCGGATCCCTGAAACATCATGTGCTCGAAAAGATGCGCGAAACCGCTGCGCCCTCGCGGTTCCAGGCGGAATCCAATCTGGTAGTAAACGCCGACCGTCACGAACGGCGCCGAGTGGTCCGGCGAGGCCACAACTCGCAGGCCATTGGCGAGTGTAGTGTGCTCGACCGGGATGTGCAGCTTTTTCGGCTCAGGATTCAAGTTTCCTCCTCCGTTCTTTTTTCAAGGCATGATTGATTTGCTTCAGCGCCGCCGCCGGCATCCTGGAAAGTAGGCGGCCAGCCAACAGTGACAGCGCATGATACGATTGCTGAATCTCGCGCGGGTAACGACGGAGCGCGCGCGAGTGGATCGCGACAATTTGGTAGTCGCCCCGCGAAAGCGGCCCGGTCCACGCGGCACGAGGCCCGATCCGTTCTATATTATCGAGGATTTGCCGCAGCAAAGGTAAGAGTGTTTGCGCCGCACGCGCTCGCGTGAATCCAATGCCCATCAGCAGTTGCATCCCGGCTTCGACGATCGGATATAGGCCGCCGCCCGCCATCACTCCGGCCGCGTGATAAATGGGCTTGTCCCGCGTATCGATGGTCACCGGCACTCCGCCGAGCGTGACGGCCATCGCTTGCGCCAAACGGCGCGCCTTGGGATCTCCTTCAATGCCGAAAATCATGCCTTTGAGGTTCGGAACGATTTTGCCGCCAAACGCCTGCATGGGGTGAAGGGAACCCGTCGCGGCACCCGAGCGAGCGAGTGGTCGAAGCGCGGATTGATCAAGCGTAGCGCTGGTGTGCAGCACGATCTTCCCGCGACAACCGTGCCCTGCCATCTTGGCCAGCGACCGAGCTACACTGGCAAGCTCGTCATCGGGAACGGTGACCAGGATAACGTCTGCTGCGAGCACATCTAGGCCCATGGCCACGCTGGGAATCCCGGCTCCGATTAGGCGCACAGCCGCCCGTGCCGTGGCCGCTGAACGCGTGACAACCGCGCCGATTTCCCAGCCGCGCTCGCACAGGCGCTTGCCAAGCGCTCGGCCTACGCGTCCTGCCCCGACGATCGAAAGCGTGCGTTTCACTTTGACTTCTCGCGCTATTCCAACCCGCTGCGTATTCTAGAGCGGTTGAACGAGGCCTTTGTTGGGGGCCGCGGTTCAAATGGCGATAGCATAACTTGGCGAGCATCTTTGTCGTGGAGAAAAAACGTTGCACCTGTTCTGGACAGGTTTGCTGGCTTCGACGGCCGTGTTTTGGATGATCGAAGTCGTTGTGCTGGCGCGGGGAATACGTTCGATTCCATCGATCGCTGAGGCTGCGTTTGCGTCGCTGGACGCCAAGGGCCCCGCGATTTCCGTCCTGTTTGCGGCCCGCGACGAAGCAGAAAAATTGCCCGATGCACTCGCCACAATGCTCACCCTCGACTATCCGGATTATGAAGTGATCGCCGTGGATGATCGCTCGAGGGACCGAACGCACACCATCCTCAAGCAAGCCGCTCGAGAAAACCCGCATCTCAAACCCATACGTGTCGGCTCACTGCCCGGCGGTTGGCTCGGCAAGCCCCATGCTTTGCAACAAGCCTATGAGCATTCGAGCGGTGAATGGCTCGTCTTCACCGACGCGGACGTTCACTTCGCGCCCGATGTGCTCGGACGCGCGCTCACCCTCGCCAATCAGAGAAACTGGGACCACTTGACGCTTCTGTGCGGCGCGAAAATGTTCACCTTTGGCGAAAAGCTGATCATGACTTTTTTCGGGATAGCTTTCATGATTGGCACGCGCCCCTGGGAGGCTAGCAACAGGCGCGCGTCCGGCTATTCGGGTGTCGGCGCCTTTCAGATGATCCGCCGCACGGCCTATGAGCAGCTGGGGACCCATCGTCGACTGGCGATGGAAGTGGTTGACGATATGAAACTCGGCAAGCTCGCCAAGGAAGCCGGAGTCCGATCGGGAGTCGCCAGGGCGGGCGCTGCCGTCACTGTTCACTGGCACGCCGGCCTGGGCGATACGATTCGCGGAACCGAGAAGAATTTCTTCGCAGCGACTGGATTCAAGCTGTGGCGTGCAGTCGCGCAAATCGGCGCCATACTGCTGCTGTGCGTAATGCCGGTGGGAGCTCTGCCCTGGGCTCACGGATGGGCGCGGGTCTTTGCATTGATCGCCACAGCCCTGCCCCTGCTCGCGACGGCAGGCGTGTCATACGAACTGGATTCGCCGCTGTGCTACTCCCTGACGTATCCGCTGGGCGCGTTCCTATTTGCCTGGATGCTTGCGCGTTCCACAATTGCGACGCTGTGGCGGCGCGGAATCCTCTGGCGCGGCAGGTTTTATCCAATCGAGGAATTAAAGCGCGGGGTCGTCTAAGTCTTCTCCATCCCGGAGCCAGCGGTCGTCTCTTTCGGCCCCAGCGGCCGCCGAGATGCCCGAGAAGTTATTGGGCCAGCCGGGCGAGCCCTGGCCTGGGTTCGAAAAATTTCCACTCCTATCGCCGAAAGCGTGCTCGAACTGCCGCTGACTTGCCTAGGGCGGTCTCAGTCGATGCACTCGCCGGTAACTCTGTCGTCGTGGGCTGGCCTTGCGGTTCGGCAGCCGGTTCGCGGGGGGACGGCGCCGGTGGGCTGGCCCCCGCTTCGGTCGAGCTCAAAAAGCCGAGGTCGCGCTGCTTGAGGGCACGAACTTTGTCGCGCAGCGCGGCGGCGCGTTCGAACTCGAAGTTTTTAGCTGCTTCGCGCATCTGCGCTTCCAGTTGTTCGATCGTCTTCAGAAGTTGCTGTTCCGTCCTAATTTCGCCAACAGCCGCATCGTCACTCGGAATCGTGACGTAATCGGCATCGATGATCCGAGCAAGCTGCATATCGACGGACTTCACGATCGATTGTGGCGTGATATTGTGCTCGCGGTTGTAGGCTTCCTGCTTGGCGCGGCGTCGATTCGTTTCGGCGATGGCCTGGCGCATCGAATCGGTCATTTGATCGGCGTAGAGGATGGCCTTGCCCTCAAGGTGACGCGCGCAGCGCCCGGTGGTCTGGATTAGCGAGGTCGCGCTACGGAGATAGCCTTCCTTGTCTGCGTCGAGGATGGCCACTAAAGAAACCTCCGGTAAGTCAAGTCCTTCACGCAGGAGATTGATGCCGATGAGCACATCGAATTCGCCGCGACGTAGATCGCGCAGAATGCGCACGCGTTCGAGCGTCTCTATTTCCGAGTGCAGATAACGGCAGCGGACGCCGACCTCGCCGAAATATTCCGCCAAATCCTCCGCCATGCGCTTTGTCAATGTGGTTACCAGAACGCGTTCGCCCCGGGCGGCCCGCACGTGAATCTCTTCGAGCAGGTCGTCGACTTGCCCCTTCACCGGCCGCACTTCGACTTCCGGATCGACCAGTCCCGTCGGCCGAATCACTTGCTCGACAAAAATGCCGCCTGACCTCGTCATCTCGTACGGGCCGGGCGTCGCGGAAACGTAGATGACTTGATTCGTCCGGTGCTCAAACTCCTCGAAATTGAGCGGCCGGTTGTCCAGCGCAGAAGGCATGCGGAAACCGTACTCTACGAGCGTTTGTTTGCGCGAACGGTCGCCTGCATACATGCCGCGCAACTGGGGGATGGTTTGGTGTGATTCGTCGATGAAGAGCAGATAATCGGAGGGAACATAATCGAGCAGAGTCGGCGGAGCCTCGCCTGGCAAACGCCCGGACATGTGCCGTGAATAATTCTCGATGCCGTGGCAATAGCCGATCGTGCGCATCATTTCGATATCGAAATGCGTGCGTTGCACTACGCGCTGGGCCTCCACGATTTTTCCCTGGCGCTCAAGTTCGCCTTTCCACCAATCGAGTTCTTCGTAGATGGTTTGGATCGCGCGCTCCCGCTGTGCAGCGGGCAAAACGTAATGCGACTTTGGATAGATTGGCAGGCGGGTGATTTCACCTTCGCGCGAACGAATTTCGCCCGTCAATGGATCGATTTTCCGCAGCGCCTCGATCTGACTGCCCCAGAGTTCGAGGCGCACGGCGAAATCTTCGTATGGCGGATAGATTTCGACCATGTCTCCGCGCGCGCGAAAGGTACCGCGGCGCAGGTCTTCGGAGCGGTCGTATTGAATCTCTACTAGCTTTCGCAGGATCGCTTCGCGCGCAACCGACTGCCCCGTTTCGAGCATGAGCATCATGCCGTAGTAGGCTTCGGGCGAACCGATGCCGTAAATGCAGGAAACGGACGCGACGACGATCACGTCGCGCCGCTCGAACAGCGAGCGTGTCGCGCTCATGCGCAGCTTGTCGAGTTCATCGTTAATCGTCGCTTCTTTTTCGATGAACGTGTCGCTGGCCGGTACGTAGGCTTCGGGCTGGTAGTAATCGTAGTAGCTGACGAAGTATTCGACCGCATTCTGCGGGAAAAAGGCTCTAAATTCGTGGAAAAGCTGGGCGGCGAGTGTCTTGTTGTGCGCAAGCACAATGGCTGGGCGATTGGCCTGCTCGATGACCTTGGCCATCGTGAAGGTTTTGCCAGAGCCGGTAACGCCGAGCAGCACTTGATGGCGTTCGCCATCGCGCACACCGTGCAGCAGTTGTCCGATCGCTTCCGGCTGATCGCCACGGGGTTCGTAATCGCTGGCCAGCTTGAAATTCATGGGCTCCGAGCCTCGGCGCCGAAAACGAGCGCTCGCGAATTATTCATTATAGCGCAGGCTCTGTAGGGACCGTTTCTGATCGCTTTCTGGCGGCGTGCTCGGATTGGAGTTGCCACCCGACAGAAGGTCAGCGCTGAGGGGACGCCACGTTGGCCGGGCGTTTTTCCAATGAGTTTCCTGGTTCCCACTAGGGGAGGCCCCTAGGTGTGAGAGTCGACGGCAGAGGCTAGCAACTGCGGCAAGGGCCCGGTGTTTTGGCGATGCGCCTAGCGCAGCCGCCGGCAACCTGCCAGAGCTAGCCTCTCGCTGAGCCTTTTTGCTTGGATTTGCGAGGGGCGGAGCGGCCGCCGCCGAACAGTGCGTGATCGAGCGAGAGCAGGCCAGCGCCAAAGGTGGCGAGGACAAAGGCGCTGACGGCAAGCGCCAGGGGCAATTCGTAACCGCGGACGGCCATGGGATCGCTGGTCAGGCGGCCCGATTTCCACATAGCGATAACCATCTCGATGGTCAGCAGCAAGCCGGCGATCGGCGTGAACAACCCGACAATGAGCGTGCAGCCGCCGAAGAATTCAAGCAGTCCGGAAATGTAGGCGAAATACCCGGGCAAACCTAGGTGGACGAAACTCTGCATGCTCTCGTGGGTGTGTCCGAAAAGCTTCGGGTAGCCGTGATAGATGAAGACGGCAGCTAGCGCGAGGCGCAGAAGCAGGAGCGCGAGCGGCCTCAATTTTTCGAGTGCCTGCATTCAGACTCTCCTAAGGCAGTGCCTGCAAAGCAAGCGGAGGGTGAACGCCCAGCCGCCGCGCCTCTCGTGGTCGGGACGCGGAGCGACCTGAGCCAGGGCACCTCTCGCCTTGTGCCGGATTGTAGCAGAGGGCGCAAGGTCCCCCTCCTCGGACATAGTAGTGGCTTTTTGTGGACCATCGAACCGTCGCGTTCGCAGGTGGGTGTAAAATTCTAGCTTGCCTTCGGAGACGTCAGCATGAAATTCAGTCGGCAGGGCATGCGTGTAGTCACAGGCGGCGGGGTCTGATGCGAAAGATTCTCATCGGATTCATGGTCGTGCTGGTCATCAGCGCGGCGCTGTATTTTCGGTTCCGCCACGCGGCCGGCCCGCGGGAAGTCGTTTATGCGGGCAATCGCGAGCTGACCTTGTGGAGTACGACAGCACAAGTTCGTGCACCGGTGGCGACGGTGAAATATGGCGAGCGACTCGATGTGCTGGGGCGGTCAGAAGACCAGGTGCGGGTGCAAACCACAGGCGGCTCGATCGGATGGACCAGCGAAGCTGATTTGCTTTCCGCAGATCTCTGGCAGCGGGCGAATGATTTGGAGGTGGCGGCAAGCAAGGCGCCAATTGAAGCTCGCGGTCACACGCATGCGATCAGCAATCTGCACCTGGAAGCCGGGCGCGAGACACCACGCCTGCGGCAGCTGAACAAGGGCGTGCCAGTGGACCTTTTCGAGCGGAAGGCCGTTCAAGTGCCAACTTCCGGCGCCTCACCTGCTGTTGAGGAGAAGAATGCGTCTACCGGATCTCCCTCCGATGCGGCCTCCGATACGGCAGTTCCTCAAGTCAGAAAGGAAGACTGGTGGCTGGTGCGCGCGCATTTGCCCGATCAGACCAGCGCTGCCGGATGGATTCTCGCCAGGTTCATCGATCTCGAGGTGCCCGAGCCCCTGCCGGATTATGCAAGCGCCGCAGCGATGCGCATCGTGGCCTGGTTCGAACTGAGTCACGTGGTTGACGCCGCGGGGGAACGGAAACCTCAATATCTCGTGGTTGGGAATCGCGGTCCGGAAGGGCAGCCCTGCGATTTCACGATGATGCGCGTATTCACCTGGGGCAAGCGCAAAGAGCGATATGAGACCGCCTATGTGGAAAGCGATGTTTGTGGCAAGCTGCCCGTGAATCTAACCCAGCCGGCTCCGCCGGGCGGAGACGTGATATTTGCATTTGAGGATTTGAGCAACGGCGCTCCCGAGGAGCGCAAATATCGAATGGCCAGCACGATGGTAAGGCGTGTAAAGGAGGGCGGGTCGGAGCCCGTAAAGAAGAAGCATGCGCGTGGATAGCGGTGGCGGTGCGTCGTCTTTTTCCGGGAGGCGAGCGGCGATCTGGAGATATGGGTGGCTGCTCTTAGTTTCCTCGGTTGCCGTGCCATCGACAGGATGCTCGCATGCTCAAACAGAGGCGCAAGCGCGAGTAGCGCCAGCAGCACCGCTTTCCTATCTCGGCGCGTGGGGAGTCCGGGGCAACGGCCCCGGGCAAATCAGTGATCCCGTGGACATCGCGACCGACTCTATTGGCGACGCATACATCGTGGATGCCGAGAGCCACTTTATCGAAAAGTTCGACCGACGCGGGACGCCCCTGCTTGCATTTGAGGAAGATGGCTTGAAACATCCGCAAGCGATAACGGTAGACAGCGGCGGCGCAATTTATGTGACAGATTCAGCGCGGGCCAGCGCAACCGTTTTTCTGCCGAGCGGAGACCGTTATCGCGAGATCCGGTTGGGAACGCGGATCAGCGCTGAAGATCCACTGGGTATTGCGGTCGAAGATGACGGCACCATCCATATTCTCGACACCGACGCGGGAAAGCTGTTCACCTACACTCCGCGATTCCGACTGCTGCGAGCGTGGGTACCGACTGCGGGCGGGTCGAAGGTGCGAGCGAAGGCGGTAGCCAACGGTTTCGATGGTTTTCTGTATGTGGCCGACCCAGAGCAGAATCGGATTTTGCGTTTTACCGGAGACGGGCATTTTTTCGCCGTCCTGAACCCAAGCTCCGATGGCACGATTCGAAGAATAAGCGATCGAATCGCCGTGGGCCGCGGCTACCTCTTTGCCATGGACGCAGGCGGGCGAATGCTTCATGTCTTCTCGACCGATGGCCGTTCCGTGCTCGATGTTGATCTTGCGACCGAGCTTGGACAGGGCAAAAGGCTGGCGCCGGCTCTGGCGGTGAGCCCGCAGAAGGAACTGCTGGTGCTGGATGCACCAGAGGCGCGGGTTCTTCGCTACCGCCTCAACTTCTGATAATTTTCTTGTTGGGCAGATCGATTTCCTTTTGAGGAGTTCCTTGCCATGCCGCTCTTGCTGACCGAAGCCGACGTAAAGTCGATACTAACCATGCCGATGGCGCTCGAGTTGGTCGAAACGTCTTTTCGGCGGCTCGCAGAAGGCACAGCTGTTTGCCATCCTCGCCGGCGGCTACGCATGGCCGTCCAAGGGATCATGAACTACATGGCTGCGTCAGATCTGATGGGCGGTTACATGGGGCTCAAGATCTACACGGTTTCGCCCAATGGGCTGCGCTTTTTGGTACCGCTGTTCAGCGCGCGTTCCGGAGAAATGTGCGCGCTGATAGAGGCGGACTATCTCGGGCAGTTGCGCACGGGAGCAGCGAGCGGCGTTGCCACACGAGTCATGGCCAGAGCCGACGCACGAACGGTGGGAATCATCGGCACGGGGCTACAGGCGCGTACGCAACTGGAGGCTGTAGCGCTGGCCAGGAAGCTTGAGATCATTCGCGCGTTCGGGCGCGACGCGGCGAAGCGTGAAAGGTTCGCAAAAGAGATGACCGCCAAGCTGGATGTGCCGACGGTGGCTGTTTCGTCCGCTGAGAAGGCCGTACGGGAATCCGAGATCGTTATCACCGCTACGACGGCGAACAAGCCGGTGCTCGAGAGCAGTTGGCTGGAGCCGGGCATGCATATCAACGCGATCGGATCGAATTTTGCAGAAAAGCAAGAGCTCGGCGCACAAGCGGTAGGAAGATGCGACGTGCTGGCCGTCGATTCCGTCGAGCAGTCCAAAATCGAGGCAGGCGATTTGATCCAAGCGTTTGGAACGGATTCATCGCGCTGGGCCACGGTGCGCGAACTAGCCGATATAGTGGCCGGAAAGTCGCCGGCGCGCACCAACCAGAACCAGATTACCTTGTTCAAGTCGAATGGAATCGCGATTGAGGATGTAGTGGTCGGCGCAAGGATTTACGAGATCGCATGTGAGAAGGGAATGGGACGGGAAATCCCCATGTGGCAGGAAGCGGCGTCGGCTCAGGCCTGAGGTGTGATCCCGGCGCGAGGCCGGCGAAGGCGCTTCATCAGCGCTTGATGCAATCGCTCGCGGGTCGGCGGAGGAAGCGGGGCCGGTTCGGAGTTGCAAAAGATTTCGATCGTCTGCTTGGTCGTATCGACGACAACCCGGCAATCCTTGCACTTCCCCAAGTGCTCTTCGATGGACGTGCGAAGGGACGCATCGAGCGCTTCGTCCAAGTAATCCGCCAATTCTTTCACGATATCTTTACACTTCACGAATTTACCCCTTGCCGAAAGTACTGATTCAATCTCTGACGCAATTTCAAGCGCGCCCTCAACAGCCGCGATTTAACGGCCGGGATCGACAGGTTCAGCGCCTCGGCTGTTTCTTCGGTCGACAGTTGTTCGATGTCCCGCAACTGGAAAACGATTCGGAAAGGCGGGTCGAGTTCGCTGATGACCTTGGAGAGAATCTCCGCCAGCTCGGTCTGCTCGTAGCGCTGCATCGGAGATGGGCCCCAGTCCTCGACTTCACGGGGCATCATGTCTTCGCCGGTATCGATTTCGTCGTCAAGCGATACCACATTCGAACGGCGGCGCCGGAGTTTCATCAAGGCCTGGTTGACCGCGATGCGAACGAGCCAGGTATAGAAACGAGAATTACCCTCAAATTCGCCGAGGTGCTCGTAGGCCTTTTGGAAAGCCTCCTGCATGGCATCTTCGGCGTCTTCGCGATTTTGAGTGATGTTTTGGGTCAGGCGGAAGATCTTGCGCTCGTAACGATTAACCAGCGTTTCAAAAGCGGACATGTCCCCCGACTTGGCAGCAGCGACCAGCAGCGGCTCATCAGCCTTGACCACCTGGGAGGGCAGCGCGTGCGTTTGGATGGGGTCGAGTTTCGGCGAATTCATAGGGGATTTGCCCATAGGAAAGGGTAGCACAGCTTTAACGAACTCGCCGCCGGGAATGTATTATCATAGCCAGCGAGAGCGCAAGGAGTCGATTGGGGTATGAGCGCGTACGCAGATTTGCGCTGGCTCCCATTGCGCGGATGAGACCCGCAGGGAACTAGCCCAGAAGATGAAAACGCTGCCTGATTATTTGCGCAAAGGGATGAAAATGATCCTGGTCGGCGCCAATCCGGGCGACCGCTCGGCGCGCGTCGGGCACTATTACGCCGGAAGGAATAATCATTTTTGGCCGATGCTATATGAATCGGGAGTAATTCCGGAGCCAATTAGCTACGAAGATGACAGACGAATGGTCGAGTTCGGCATCGGGATGACAGACCTCGTGAAGCGCCCAACGCGCGGAATCGAGGAAATCGAGCGACAGGAGTTTGCCGAAGGGCGTGTGCTGCTGGCGCAGAAACTTGAGGACTTGCGGCCGAAAGTGATCGCCTTTAACGGGAAGATGGTGTATGAGAAATTCACCGGGCGTCCGTGTAAGCTCGGCCTGCAGAAGGAACGGTTATACGGCGCCCACGTTTTCGTCCTTCCTTCGACCAGCGCCCAAAACGCCGGCGCCAGCTTGAGCGTGAGGAAACGATACTTCAGGCAACTGGCCGCCTTGCTCAAGAGTCTGAAGGACTAGCGAGCCGGAGAAGACTTTGCGGAGACGAAAGCTCGGATGAGCACGACTCAAACAGCCGCTGGACCAGTGGTCCTGGAAGAGCGCTCGGGTGCGGTGATCACGCTGCGCTTGAACCGACCTGAGAAGCTCAATGCGTTGAATCCGCAGATGTTTCAGGAACTGGTACACGCCCTATTGCGCGCCGCCGATGATAAGTCCGTGCGAACGGTGATTATCACCGGAGCGGGCCGCGGTTTTTGCTCCGGGGGCGACATCCACTACATCTACGAAGCGCGGAAGCGCAAATCGGTTCGTGATTTTGAGCTGATGCTCAATCTGGGCAAGGAACTGATTCTGGCCATCGCGGCGATGCCCAAGCTGGTCATTGCTGCCGTGAACGGTCCTGCGGCAGGCGGCGGAATGAGCCTGGCGCTCGCCTGCGATTTGCGAATTGCTTCGGATCAGGCAATGTTCAAGCAGGCGTTCGCGCAGCTTGCGCTGTACCCGGACCTTGGCGCCACGTTCTTGTTGCCGCGGTTCGTCGGCGGGTCCCGAGCATCGGAGTACTTCTATACTTCCGAGCGTATATCCGCTGAAGAGGCCCATCGCATCGGGCTGGTTTACCAGATTTATCCGCATGATCAATTTGAAGCGGAGGCCAAGAAATTCGCCGAGCATATGGCCGCGGCGCCTCCGCTGGCTTATCGGGACGTGAAGCGCACGATGATCAGCGACGCCCAACGCGCTTTGGAGCAGGCCATCGACGAGGAGAACCGCCTGCAGGTTCACTGCTTCGTTTCGGAAGATTGTGCCGAGGGCCTTAGGGCGTTTTTGGAAAAGCGCACACCGAAATTCCGCGGACACTAGATTCTCAACGCTCGAGCGGGATCAACCTTTCTCATTTTGAGCTGAACCAGCGGCATGAAGGCCAGCGAGTCCTTCCCACGAATTTCTGTTTGTAGATGTGCGCAAGACGTGGGAGCATGAGACCGCAGGTCGGCGGGAAATCGTTTCCCTTTCGACGTTTCGGGACGAGGAGGTAGATCGCGAATGCCAAGGAAAAAGGCGGCTCGGTCAGGTCAGCAACGTAAGGTCGTACAATTCCTGCACAAACCCAATTGCACGACCTGCAAGAAGGCCCGTAAATTCCTCGAGAAACGAGGATTTCAGCTTTATTTTCGCGATCTGGCGAAGGAGCGTTTGAGTTCGCAAGAACTCGAAAAGCTTATTGGAAAGCGTGACCACACGGAGTTCCTGAACAGCCGCAATGAGCTTTTCCGCAAGAAGCATATGGAAGAAAACCCGCCTTCACGGAAAGAAGCAATCCGGCTGATGGCCCAAGAGCCGAATCTGATCCGCCGGCCTGTGGTCGTGGCCGGGGGACGCGTCGTGATTGGCTTTGACGAAAACGGGATGGCCAGACTTTAGGAGGTGGCTTTTTTTTGTACTTCTTCGAGCGCAAGGTGCTGATCTTTTTGGTGTAAGCGCGGAGTTTCCGCATGGACCTGCGAAGCAAGATCGAAATCCGCCAAGGCGACCTCACCGAGATGGATACCGACGCGATCGTCAATGCGGCGAATAATGACTTGAAATTGGGTGGCGGAGTAGCCGGGGCGATCCGCCGAAAAGGGGGTCCGCAGATTCAGGCGGAATGCGACGAAATTGGCGCGATTCCAATTGGTGGAGCGGCAATCACTTCAGGCGGAAAACTGAAAGCACGGCATGTCATTCATGCCGCCAGCATGCAGCTGGGCGGCCGAACCTCTGCGCAATCGCTTAAAAGTTCTACGGCGCACGCCCTTCGTATCGCAGATCAAAAGGGATTGAAGTCGATCGCGTTTCCCGCTGTGGGAACCGGAATCGCAGGGTTTCCGCTTCGCGAATGCGCCGAAATCATGCTTCGCGAGTCGGGAAAGCACCTGGAAAAGTCCACGTCTCTCGAAAAGGTGTACTTCGTGCTGTTCGACCAAGACGCACAGCAAGTATTTGAGCAGGTGTTTTCCGAGCTGCTTTCTGGAAAGCTTACCTAGGACTCAAATCCCAGCGCAGCTCACCTACTGGGCTGACCGAGCCGAAAGGCCCTTAGTTGCTGTCGGTGCGTCGCTTCAGGCTTGGTTCGTTATTTTTGGCGGCGTCAGCCGGGGCGGGCGTTTGAGCGGGATTGCCGCTGGCTGTTGCCGTCGCGGTCTGCGTGGTATTGTCGGGATTGTAAGGGCTTTTCATATAGCGGGTGGCCTCCGCCTGCGCACCGGCGGTGTCATCTCTGCTGCGCTGGGCGAGGCTATACTCGTTCACGGCACGTTCGCGCTGACCCAGAATGTCGTAAATCTTCCCTATGTAGATATGGCTCCAGACCTCGACCCATTTGGGGTCGAGATCACCGCCTAGGGCCTGGCGGAAAGCGTTTGCCGCCGACTGATAGTTCCTCTGGTAGAAGTAAGCCTCGCCCGTGCGGAAGTGCGCGAGGGAATTGGTAGGCTGGATTTCAAGGGCATGCTGATATTCCTGAATTGCTTCGTAGTATCGCCCTAAAGTGGCCAGAGCTTCTCCGCGCGCGACGGTGGCGCGAATACGAAGCTTGGGGCTGGACTTCAGGAGATTATTGTTCGGATCAATGGCAATACCGTTGGGCTTGGGGCGCCCGAAGGTTTCCAGCTCAAACGGTGTGGTGGTGCCGGTGGCCAGGATTTTCTTAAGCTCGGGATTCCCTTCGGTTTCGACTTTGACTTCCACGGGCATCCGAAACGTGTCCAGATCCTGGTGCAACTTGCCGACAATCTGGAAACCCTTCGGCGTGCGATAGACGGTGTAATCCAAGGAGAATTCAGGGACCCCCGTCGAGTTAAGCCACTGCGCGAAGAAAGACGCGAGGTTGACGGGCGGTTCGCCTCTCTTGGGCGGGCGAACTCTGCTCGCTGCCAGTTTCTCGAAAGAGTCGATCGAGGCTGTTTTGCCCGAGTGCTCTTGATAGAACTGCTTCAGCAAGGAGTTGAACGCGTCGTCTCCCAATTCGGCTCGCAACATGTGAAAAACCATGGCGCCTTTATCGTCGACAATCGAACGATAGCGCTCCGAGTAGGCATCGACGCGATCGGCTTGCGAAATGGGCGCGGTCTGCTCGAACATCAGGGCGCCAACGGCAAAATCTTCCAAGGCGCGATTGAGACTGGCCACGCCGCCCGACTGCTCGGCGTACATCGCTTCGGTGTAGCGGGCCAGGCCATCGGTGACCCAAACGTCGTCTCCTGTCGCAGGGAGCACACTGCTGCCCCACCACTGGGCAGCGGCGAGCTGGGTAAGCATGCGGTCGTTTGACCGGCTCGTCCATTGGTGTGAGCTAATCAGAAGCAGACCGGGCGCCGAAAAACCGGGCAACGAGCCGTCGGGCATTTGGGCGACGGTCAGCGCGGGCTGGCCCGAGGACAGGGGGCCAAAGGTGTCTGTGAGGTAGTTCATGATCTGACCGAGGGAACCGGCATAGGAGCCGACTGTCGAACCTTGGGCCGGCGCAGTGTAAAAGGAAAATTGATAGCCTTCCGTGGGAGCCGGCGTGAGCTTCAAATTGCCGGCGACAAAGGTTCCGACCGGGGCAGGCTGCGTGCAACGGAACATGTAGGACATCTGCTCACCGGACCTGCCGACACCGGGACGAGTCGTGGGCGGGTCTGCCTTGCCGGTACCAGCGACAACAAGGCCGCTCGGAACGATGACGTTGAACGTGCCGGTATAGCGATTGGCCGGGTAATCGGTAAGGGGAAACCAGCGTGCCGGCAGGAGGAGATAGGCGCTGGTTTTGTCCACCGACGCGAACCGCAAGCCCTTTGTAGGGCTATCTTCTTCGCTTGAAACCGGGCCGTTGTATTCAAACGAAACGGTGATGGTCTTCCCTGGGGTGGCCGTAACGGGAAGCGCGACCGTTAGCAGAAGGGGGGAATGGCTGTCCCGCTCGAAAGCGAGATCGCGACCATCAGAAGATTTGACCGCCGTCACGTGCAAATCCGGGTGGAGTTCGACCAAGACGGTCTTTGCCACCTGGGCGGCAACAAAATCGACCTTAGCACGAGCCTGAATGGTTTGATCGTCGGGGCGCAGGATGACCTCGACGTCATAGTTCGAGGCCCGAAAGGGAAATGCGTGCGGAGCCTGGGCCCGGGCCGCGGCGGCGCCGCTCAGAACTATCGTCAAAATGAAGGACAATGGATACAGCTTAGGCAAACAGGCCCTCTTACCGAATCCCGAATCGCCGACCAGGTTCGTCTATGTAGGATACCAGATAAGCACGAGCAGTTGCCCGGCCGAGCATCAAAGCATGCGAGCGAAAATCTCCGCGGCGCGTTCGATGGCTCCCCCGGAGCCGAGCTTGGCTCTGACTTCGGCTAGGCCGGTCTTCATCTCGTCGTTGGCCTCGGCCGTTTCCAGGAGGTATCGAACGTGCGCTGCCACGGCCCTCGGCGTGCAGTCGTCTTGGATCAGTTCGGGAACCACGCGCCGTTCAGCGATGAGATTGACCATGCTGATGAAGGGCGCACGCACCATTCGCCGCAGAATCGCCGCCGTAGCTCGGGCCATGCGGTAGATCACCACCATGGGTGTTCCGAGAAGGGCCGCCTCGATGGTTGCTGTGCCACTGGCTATGATGGCGCAGTCGGCGGAGGCCAGCGCGTCGTAGGCTTGGCCTCGGATCCGCTTAATCGGCAGGCCAGGGCGGTCGCCACAGCGAGCGAGAACCTCAGCCGCCAGCCCGAGGGGGGCGACGTGGACGAACTGCACTCCCCCGATTGAGTGCATCTCGCGAGCAAGCAGTTCGCAAGCATCCAGTAGAACGGGATAATGCTGCGCGATTTCGTTCGCTCGGCTGCCGGGCAGCAGCGCCACGATCAGGGTCTCGGGATTCAACCCGTGTGTGGCTGCAAACTCCTCACGGGTCATCGAGGGTCGAACTAGGTCGACGAGAGGGTGTCCGACAAAACCAACGGGCACGCCTGCGTCTTGATAGATTTTCTCCTCGAACGGAAAAATCACCACCATGCGACTGACCAGGCGTTTTACGACCCGGACTCGACCCGCACGCCAGGCCCAAACTTGCGGGCCGATAAAATAGCCGACGGGAATGCGGTGATGTTTGAGCCGGCGAGCAACGCCCAAATGGGTGCCCGGCGAATCAACCAAAATGCCCAGGCTGGCATTCCGGCGTACGGCTTCGCGGGCGAGGTGTCGCTGCACGCGCACCACGGTGGGAACCTTGTGCAGCACCTCGGTGATGCCCACGACAGCGACTTCGTGATAGTCGGCGATCAGCTCGACGCCTGCTTCCCCCATGCGTGGACCCCCCATCCCGAAAAGCTTGGCGTTGGTTCGTTCGCGCAGAGCCTTGGCCAGCTGAGCGCCGTACATGTCGCTCGATGCTTCTCCGGCAGAGATCAATATTTCGGGATCGGCCATGCTAACCTAAGTCGCCGTCGGATTGGCGGGGTCCTCGTTGTTCGCGCGGCGTTGCGCGTCAGTCATCGGCCGGAAGAGGTTGGGAGAATCCGGGCGCCGAACCGGAGATGGGCACTGCGATTTCCTGTTCCTTGTACTGAAGCTGGTACAGACGATAGTAGATGCCGCGAAGCGCGAGCAGTTCTTGGTGCGCGCCTTGCTCGCGCAAGCGACCTTTGTGAAACACTAGAATACGATGTGCGTGTTGGATTGTGCTGAGGCGGTGTGCGATTACGACGGCGGTGCGCCCGGTGAGTAGGCGGTCGAGAGCCTCGCGAATCATCAATTCAGTCTTGGTATCGACGCTCGAAGTAGCTTCGTCGAGGATCAAAAACTTCGGATTGTGCGCCAGGGCTCGCGCAAAGCTGACCAGCTGCCGCTGGCCAACCGAGAGCGTACCACCGCGTTCGGTTACCGGGGTATCGATACCCTTGGCCAGGGATTCTAGGAATGGACCGAGCCCGACCTCGCGCAATGCGCGTTCTGTCTGGGGGCGGTCGATCGACTGGGTTCCCAGCTTGACGTTCGCCTCGAGCGTGCCTGTAAAGAGGAAGGGGTCCTGCAGCACGATTCCGAATAGGCGCCGCAGGTCCTGCAAATCGATTTTGCGTATATCGACGCCGTCGATCAGAATCTGACCGCGTTGGATTTCATAAAAGCGCAGCAGCAGCTGGATGATGGTCGTCTTTCCGGCACCTGTGTGGCCGACGATCGCCAGCGTTTGGCCCGGTTCGATGCGGAAGGAGACGTCACGCAGGACCCATTCTTCCTCGTTGGGCGTCGTTCCCCCGTTGTAGGCGAACCAAACGTTGCGGAATTCGATTTCGCCTCGCGGTGCAGTGAGCCTAGTTGGTTGCGGGGCGGAGGTGATGGTGACTGGCTCGTCGAGCAGTGTGAAAATACGTTCCGAGGCAGCCATGGCCTGCTGAAGAATGTTGAACTTGTCGCTCAAATCCTGGATTGGTCGGAAAAAGCGTACCGCCCATTGAATGAACGATATCAACATCCCGATCGTAAACGTCGATGCGGCGATGACCCGCAGGCCGCCAGTCCAATAGAGCAGCGCCACGCCGGACATACTCAAAAACTCGACCGCCGGGTAGAAATAGGCGAATGCGTCGATGGCATCTTTGTAAGCTTCCATGTGGATGCGATTGAGCCCGGCGAATTGAGCCCGCGCCTTGCGTTCGCGGTTGAATAGCTGCACGACGGTCATTCCGCTGATGTGTTCTTGAAGGAATCCATTGATTCGTGCAATGGCGGTGCGGATGCGACGATTGGCATCGCGTACATGATTCCGGAAAAAATAGGTAACCAGGATCATGAATGGCAGAGGTGAAAGCGTCACGAGTCCGAGAAAGGGCCGCCAGGCGATCAAGACAATCGCCAACCCAAAGATGAAGACGAAATCGTTCAGCATCGCCGCAACGCCGGTTGCGAACAGATCATTCAGTGCGTCGACATCGGTCGTACAACGCGTGACCAGCCGACCGACGGGAGTTCGGTCGAAAAAGCTCATCGGCAGACGCTGCAAGTGTTCGAAAATCTCCTTGCGCAGGTCGTACATCGTCTGCTGGCCGACCCACTGCATGATGCGCATCTGAAGGTATTGCAGGGCGAAACTGGCCAAAATGGAACCAAAGTAAATCAGTGCTATCACCGTGAGGCCCCAGATGGCGGCGTTACGCTCGACCTCCCCGCGCATTCCGGGCACTACATAGCGGTCCACGCCGCGACCGAACAGGTAAGGCGCGAGGATGTCCATGCCCGCGACGGCAAGGCTCATGCCCACGGCGACAATTACCGGCCAGTAGTACGGGCGCAGGTATTTCACCAGCCGGCGGGTCAGCCGCCTGTCGTAGAGCTTTCCTAGCTTTTCCTCTTCGCGAAAATCGCTCATTCGCGTGCCAGCTCTTCTTCGAGCAATTGCTTTTGGTACAGATCGGCGTAGTAGCTGCCCAAGGCGAGCAACTCTTCATGTGTGCCGCGCTCGGTGATGCGGCCGCCGCGCAGCACAATGATCTGATCGGCGTCCTTGACGGTCGAGATGCGATGGGCTACGAGAATTGTGGTGCGTCCTCGGATGACTCTTCGCAGCCCGTGCAGGATGTTCTCTTCTGTCTCCGTATCGACGCTTGAGAGGCAGTCATCGAGTATTAGGATGCGGGGTTGGCGTGCAATCGCGCGGGCCAGTGAGGTTCGTTGCTTTTGGCCACCGGAGAGAGTGATTCCGCGCTCGCCGACCATAGTGGCGTAGCGCAGTGGAAAATTCGCTATATCATCGGAAACGCAGGCAACGTCCGCCGCTGCACAAATAATCTCTTCTTTCGACTCTTCCAGTCCGAATGCAATGTTCTCGCCGAGCGTTTCACTAAAAAGGAAGGTATCCTGAGGGACGAATCCGATGGCCCGGCGCAGCTGTTCGAGAGGATAGTCGCGTATCGAGCGGCCGTCGATCAATACCGTGCCGCTAGGTGCGTCCCAAAGTCGCGCGATTAACGACGCGAGCGTCGATTTGCCGCTTCCGGTCGGCCCAATAATGGCGAGAGTGGTGCCGGCGGAAACCTTCAGGTTGATGTCCTGGAGCACCGGCGGCCCGGGCCTGTCCGCATCGCCCGGGGGATACACAAAGGTAAGGTTGCGGAATTCGATATCGCCGCGAGAAATTTCAGGCGGAGGCCTGCTTCCATTCTCGCGCGCGACGGCTAGAGCAGTCGGGGTGTCCAGGATGCGCGGTTCTGCATTCATGATGTAGCCCAACCGGCCCATGGAAGCGGCGCCGCGTTGAAAAATGTTGGTTACCCAACCAAGTGCGATGATGGGGAAGGTCAGAATTCCTAAGTACGAGTAGAAGGACCAAAGAGTGCCGAGCGTTATGCGTGTAACGTTGGTCTCGATAACTTCCGCGCCTCCTTTGCCCAACAGCATCACCATGCTAATGCCGATTAGCGCGGTCAGCGCAGGGAAGAACAAACTCCACATGCTGATCCATTTCACATTGCGGTCGACATATTCGCGATTGGCCTCGTCAAAACGAGCAATTTCGGACTGTTCCTGTGCGTAGGCGCGAATGACGCGGGTGCCGGTCAGATTCTCCTGAGCACGAGTGGACAAGATACCCAAGGCCGCCTGAATGCGCTCGGACAGGCGATGAATGATGCGCCCAAAATAGTACACCGCGAAAACGACGAGGGGCACGGGCAGCAAGACCCAGAATGTTAGTCCGGCCGAGAGCCTCAGCATGAAAAACAGCGACATGATCGACGTGGCTATGGTCGTAGCCGTGTACATGATGCCGGGTCCGAGCACCATCCGCACGGCATTCAAATCGTTGGTGGCTCGGGACATCAGATCCCCGGTGCGATTTCGCGCATAAAACTCGGGGTCCAGCTGAACCAGCTTGTGCAAAAGATCGTTGCGCAGATCGAATTCGATCTCGCGCGAAACACCGATCAAGATCCAGCGCGTCCAGAACGAGAAAATTCCTTTCACCACCATCAGGACTACGATCGTGATGCAGTAGATGGCCAGCGCTCGCCGATTGAGGGGCGCGTAGTACTTAAGAAGCGGCCATATCAACTGTCGCGCGGTTCCCGTCAATGTGCTGAGAGGTTGGGGCAGTCCACTCAAGGAGTCTGTGATGATGCCTTGAATGAGCTGCGGCAGCGAGCCGACGATTCCCATAAGGGCGTCGAACACGAGGCCCAGTATGACCATTCCCTTATAGCGGGCGATGTAGGGGAGCAGGGGCTTCAGATGCTGCCAGCCAGAGGGTCTCGCCTGTGGGCGCGCAGGTGCGGCTGCAGCAGGTTGGGCGATCGCGCTCATCTGCGAGTATTAGACGCAGAGGGCCTGGTTCCGGCTACTGAAAGATTCAAGCTTCTACAGCCAACTTCCATCTCGTTTATACCCTAGGACGCACCTGAGACTCGATAATTTCGATTCTATCGTGTCGCCTCGGTGGGAGGAAGGGTGTTGTCATCTAACGTGTCGCCACGATTTCTTCGAGGCGGGCTTCGAAATTTTCTTCGCCCTCCGACCACAACCAGGCACGCTCGACGGGAAGAGCTGTCTCAATGCGCCGGACCCAATCGAGGAGTTTGCGAATGTTGTCCCGCGTTTTTTCCTGGTATTTGTCAAGATTTTCCGGCCAGGCCATGGCTTCTAGGAAACGAGCCTCCTCCGGGCTTTGCGCCGGTGCCTTGCGGCCAGGTTCTTGGCCGAGCAGCCCCGCATGGCCGGTGAAGAAGTGCTCAAACCCCAGCTGTACCTCGAAATGTCCGCGCTCGCGCCACAGGCCACTCTCGTAATCCTCGCCACGGCAGATGATTTCGAGCGCCTGCGGCTCAAGGGTCGCTTTTCCGGAGCTTGCCTGGATCGTCGCGAGATCCCAAAAACACTGGGTCTCATAGGAGCAGTCGCTGTGAAGCTGTTCGGCAACGGTTGCCACAATTCCCGCGGCATCGAACGGTGCGGCGCGCAAGTCCTGCTCTAGAATCGGCGCTTGCGAATCATCGACGGCTCGAACCGTGAGCTGGGTGAAACCGGGCTTCGACAGCGACAAGGGAATCGTCTCGAGGAACGCGTCGAGGCGTTCCGGTATGCGCGCTTCCGGGAACTCGCTACAGATCACACGCAGGTAAGCTTGATTGGCCATGAAGCGATTATACCGGGTTGGAGCAGCCCATCGGGAGATCGAGTGGAGCTCAGCGGATCGAGTCAAGAAAGGAAAGGCGAGATCACCGTGAAAGGCTACCTCGTTTTTGGAGGTTCCTCATCTTCCTCGGAACTGAAGTTCGTCGAGATGCCCAGAAGCCGGTTCTTCAGCGTGTCACCCATGCCAGCGAGTACTTCGGCGATCGTGTCGCGCATGCGTTTCTCTGCGGATTTTGCCAGCGTATCGAGCACCGCCTGGGAGTGTTGACCAAGAGTTGTTGCCGACGCGAGGAGCCATGAATTGGAGGCATTCTCGAGGCGCGTTTTGTACTGCTCAATCGACTCGTCCGCAGATCTCTTCAGTTGCTCGAGGAATTCTGTGCGCTGCTGCTGATGCTTCGAGTCCCACACTTCGACGATCGGCGCGAATTGGGACTGCAGGTGCATTTCTGCCTGCTCGACACCTTCGGTAATCCGCATTTCCATTTTCTTTTGGAACTCAGCGAGCGACTGCTCGCGGGTGTATTCGACATCCGAGCGCGCCTTTTCTAACGCCTCGCGCGAAGCGGCTTCAAAACGGCGCAGCGAGTCGCCGGTCAATTGCTGGACGCGATCGGTGAAGCTCGCCTGTGCGGTTTCGGCCGATTCGCCCATCCGGGAACGCTCCCGATCGATGATTTCCCGTGCAGCTTCGTCAATTTCTGCCTGGCTGTGCTCCACGTAGCTCCGTCGGTAATGATCCAGTTCCGAGGCGACCAGGCTCGAAATTTCAGCGGCCCGGCCGCGCAGCGCGGCGGTGGACTGCTCAACCGCTTTCTCGAGGGCCGATTGCATGGTGGTCTGAGCCTTCTTTTGATACCAATCGGCGGCCTTCGCCAGCGCTTCGTAAGTATCGTGCTTTGCTTCTGTATTCTTTTGATCGAACTCGTCTTCGAGTTTTGCCAGTACCGCTCGGGAGGACTCGTCGAATTTAGTCGGCAACGTTTCCGATTCCTGCCGCACCCGCTCAAGCACCTCCCGCAGAGCTTGCTGGGCCGTTTCGCGAACCGTGGATTCCGCCCGGGCCGTTTGTTGCGACAGGTGCTGCGCCTGCCTCTGCAGGTTGGTTTCGATCTGAGTTGTCCGCTCGAGCGCCTGCTGAACCTGTTCGCGAATTCGGGTCTCGAAACCGCTTGCTTCATCGCGGGCGCGCGCCAACTCCGCCCTAGCGTTGCGCGTCGCCTCTAACTGTGACCGGAGCGTCTGCTCCAGTTCGCTAGAAAGCCGATCGACCACCTTCTGGGCGGAGTCGCGCACGGCGGGCTCGATGCTGTCGAGTTTTTCAGCGATTGCTTGCTCGGCGCGCAGCCGAGCTTCCGCTTGCTGGGCCGAAAGCATTTCCTCCAGCTGCTGCCGAGTTTGCTCGACGGTGCGGTGACCTGCCTGTTCGATCTCCCGCCGCACGTTTTCCGCAGCTGTGCGCTGCTGTTCTAGACCCGCGCCGAGCGACTGGATCCATTTTTGAGCATCAGCGATAGCGGAATCGAGCGACTCACGCACGGTTGATTGATGCGCGGACATTTCTTGCTCCGCCCGCGAGAACGCTGCCTGCCAGGAGACGGCAATTTTTTCATCGAATGTTTTCGATGCGCCAGAGACGGTGGCTTCGAACTCTTCCAGCCAATGCTGCCGCGCGGCCGCCGCATCGGCTTGCGTCTGGTCGACGGTCTTGCTGCGAATATCTTGGGCTGCTTCGGCAAGGCTGGCTTTCCAGCTGTGCAGCTGCTGCGAGGCCTCTTGGGGAGCAGAAGGGATCCCGAGCCAGGGTGACGCTGCCTCCGTCTGCGGAATCAAACGACGAACCACCTCTTCGACCGCCTGCTTGAGATTCTGCGCGGTTGTGTGCTGAGCGGCTTGCTGCGCCGCTTGTTCTGCCGCTTGAACAGCGGCGTTGTTGACAGCTTCGCGAATCTTGGCGTCGAGCTGAGAGGCTCTTAGTTCGGTAGCCTTGCGTGCCTCCTCAACGAGGTTGCTCGTGCGCTCGCTCGCCTGGTGAATCAATTTCTTGGCAGCTGATTCGGAAACCCGCTCCATCGAAAGCTTAATGGCTCGCTCGACGGCCTCATGCAGCTGCGCATCGAGCTGCTGCCTAACGACCGTCATTTCCTCATTCACCGCTGACTGCGCGCTGCGCCGCAGAGTTTTTTCGAGCGTCTCCTTCGCTTCGGCCACCATGCGGGCGGTCTGCCGCGCGGCGTCGAGTCGATCTTCCTGGCTAGTCGAGGAGACCACATGGATCTTGCTTTCCGTTGGCTGGGTTTCAGGCCCCGCTTGGGGAGGCGCCGGTGCTTTGCTCGCAGCTGGTGGAAGCGTGACGGATACCGGAGGCGGTGCGCTGGCCTCCTGTTCGGGATAAGGAAACCAATCTTCCGGCGGGAACGCGATGCCCCACACATTCCCTGGCGTGTCAAATTCCAGACCAATCTGAAAAAGTTCGCGAATCGCTCGCGGCCTCTGGACCCAGATCACGCGCCCCAGAACTGTTCGAGCAGTAAGGGAAGCTTCGGGCCGCGCAATTTCGAGCGACACCATGTTGTTTTTCGGAACGTAATGTTTTGACTGGTACTTACAGCCATGGCAGTTGACCATGACCGTCGTCGTGCGTTCTTTGAAGGGTTGACCGAGCGCATCGACGCCAGAAACCGTAATCGGCACGGCCTGCACGATTCGCGTGCTTCGACGTTTCTGGCTTCCGGTGTCTTCCGATGGCATGGACCCGCCCACGCGCTCCTCCCCAGAGGGCCGAAAGGGAAGATTAGCATCCCGACCTGGACTCGGCCGCCGGCAGGCTGCGCCGTGTGCGTATCGGTTACGCCGATATCGGCAAATGAGAGGCTACTGACCGACCGAGGGGATTTGCGCCCGGGTCCAACCGCCACCAAGCGCCTCGACCAGCTGCACGCTAGACGTGATTTGTTGTATTTTGAGATTAACCAGCGTCTGCTTGTTGCTCAATAGTGTCGTTTGTGCGGTGATCACGTTGAGGTAAGGGTCGATGCCTAACCGGTAGCGCTCCGTCGCCAAGTCCAGGAATCTTTGAGACGAATTGATGGCGACGACTTGCTGATCGATCTGCTGGGATAGGATGCGCAATGCCGCCAGGTTGTCCTCCACTTGCTGAAAGGCGGTCAGTACAGTTTGCCGGTAGTTCGCCACCGTTCCCTCGTATTGAGCGCGAAACTGATCGACGGTCGCCTTGCGCAATCCAGCATCAAAAAGCGTTTCGGCCAGGCTTGGACCCACCGACCAAAAACGACTCGGCCAAGTAAACCAGTCGGTAATCGAGGAAGATTGAAAGCCTGCGGACGCAGTCAAGGTGACGGTCGGAAAATAGGCTGCTCGCGCGATGCCGATTTGCGCGTTAGCCTGCGCTACGAGGCGCTCGGATGCCGCCACGTCTGGGCGGCGCTCGAGCAATTCTGACGGCAAACCAAATGGGATGGGAGGCGGAGCGGTATCCAGCGCGTTTACGGGGATCGAGAAGGTCGATGGGGACTGCCCGAGCAGCACCGCTATGGCATGCTCGAGCTCAGCTCTGAGAACTTCCACACCCGTGTCCTGAGCCTGGGTTGTCTCGAGTTGAGCCTCGGCTTGCGCCACCGCCTCATCGCTATCGATCCCTGTTTCAAAAAGCGCCTTGGTCAAGTCCAGGGACTGTTTATACGCTTCCACAGTCGAGTCCAGGAGCTGTTTGAGGGCGTCCTGTGAACGCAGTTGAAAATAATCTACGGCTACTTCCGCGTGTATGGTCAAGCGAACATTGGCCAAATCGATAGCGCTCGCCTGTGCCGCATACGCAGTTGAATTGATCGTGTTGCGGACTCGGCCCCAAAGATCGGGCACCCAGGTGGCATCGAAGGGCAACGAGTAATCTGTGAAGATACTCGCGCTTCCGGTCGACCCGGTCCCGCCGGTGCCCCCTCCCGCTCCCCCTCCCCCAGGAATAACGAACCCCTTCAAGTTCCCCGATTGGCGCTGCCGCGTAATCGAAGGGCTCGTCGTAGCCGCAGGGAACAGTTGTGATCTCGCCTCTTTGACCAAAGCCCGCGCGGCCATGAACGCCGCTTCCGATGAGGCGATCGACTGGTTTGAATTGTCCACCTGCTCTTCGAGCTGATTCAGTTCAGGGTCATTGAAGATTTCCCACCAATTGCCCCGGATTACCTGGTCATTTGGCTGAGCTGCTTTCCAGTTAGCGATGTCCTGGACGTTCTCCGACGTAACTTCCTTATACGCCGCAGGCGCCTGAACCGCCGGCGCGTGATACTTCGGCCCAACGTTGCAACTGGTCAAAAAGAGCGCCGC
>Ga0306920_100001866_pt1 | contig 26268 bp, 22 predicted proteins | sample flu12Cox44000170_FD_204666 | JGI IMG/M metagenome (GOLD analysis project Ga0306920, IMG submission 204666) | Lab enrichment of tropical soil microbial communities from Luquillo Experimental Forest, Puerto Rico - flux4day.12C.oxic.44.000.170 (v2)... | ecosystem: Environmental > Terrestrial >...
CACCCGCCTCCCCGCGGTTCAACTCAATCAGGTTTCTGCAAGGTCGCGTCGACCGGCGGCGCAAGCGGCTGGCTTCGCGCTCGCGACCTCGCAGAAACCTCCAGATTCTGTATCCCCGTGCGCGTCGATTCGCGGGGGGCAGGGCATGTGGGCGAAAGAGAACCGTAAGCGCTACGAGCGCAAGGGCTTGCGGTATGAGAGCGATTTGACCGACGAAGAGTTTGCGCTAATCGAACCGTTCCTCCCGCCGGAGCGCAGCGTATCCCAGCGCTCGCTCGTCAATGGCATTCTCTACCTGCTGACGACCGGCTGCCAGTGGCGGCAACTGCCCAAGGATTTTCCGCCCAAGAGCACGACGCACGACTACTATGTCGAGCTTCTGTGCTCCGGCGCCCTCACATTACGTACCTACTGTGGGAGCGGTTTCACACGGTGAGTGAGTGATCATCACTTCAACCGCATTGGCGTCGCCGGCGTTCTCCCTTTGCCCCAGACGGCAGATCAAGCAAAGTCAATCAAACCAGGCAGATCCTAAGGGCGAGAAAATTGTGCGTATTCTGACGAACATGTCGCGCGTATGTCGCGCCCACACGCCGACACTCGCGATAACCCATTGATATAGGCCGGTACAGGATGGGACGGCTGCCCGTTGCCTATCCTGGGTTGGGACGGGACTTTTGTTCCGATTAGTCGGGTGAGTTCAATAACTTAAGGTGGTAGCGGAGGCCGGACTTGAACCGGCGACCTTCGGATTATGATTCCGCTGCTCTAACCAACTGAGCTACTCCGCCATCCTCGCTTCCCCAAAAAATACCGGAAATAAAAGAGAACGCCCAGCTTGTCCAGACCGGGCAGCAGAGGATGCCAAAGTGGAACGGCGGCCATATTATTGCGAAGCGTTAAGGAGCGGCGGTTGCAGAGCCGCCAGCCGAGCGAGAGACAGCATGCCAGAGCTGGTGCGAAGCCTCGCCAAGTCCGCCTGCCCCCACGATTGTCCGAGCGCCTGTTCGCTCGAGGTGCCCTTGCTGACCGACGGCCGCATCGGGCGGATCACAGGGGCGCGCGACAACGGCTACACGCTGGGGGTCGTATGCGCCAAGGTCGCGCGCTATGCCGAGCGGCTCGAGCATCCGCATCGGCTGCTCCACCCGCTTCGGCGCAAGGGCCCCAAGGGCGACGGCGTGTTCGAGCCGATCGACTGGGACGACGCGCTCGACGAGATCGCGGAACGTTTCACACGCATCGCCCAGCGCTCGGGCTCGCAAGCCGTCTGGCCCTATCACTCCGGTGGCAACATGGGTGTGCTGCAGCGCTATGGCCTCGATCGCCTGCGCAACGCCATGCGCTATTCGCGGCAGCAGACCACGATCTGCGTGACGCCGGCCGAGTCGGGCTGGCTCGCCGGCGTTGGCAAGCTTTTGGGGCCCGATCCGCGCGAGATGGCGGATGCCGACCTCGTCGTCGTGTGGGGCGCCAACCCGGTCTCGACCCAGGTCAACGTCATGACGCACGTGGCTCGCGCCCGCAAGGCGCGTGGCACGAAGCTCGTCGTGGTCGATGTCTACCGCACGCCGACGATCGAGCAGGCGGATATGACGATTGTGCTGAGGCCTGGCACCGACGCCGCGCTGGCGCTCGCCGTCATGAATGTGCTGCTCAGCGAGAGCATGCTCGATCGCGATTATCTTGCCAGGCTCACGGATTTCGACATTGAGGTCGAAAAGCACATACGCTCGCGCACGCCGCAATGGGCTGCGACGATCACTGGGCTCGGAGTGGACGAGATCGTCGAGTTCGCGCGTCTCTATGGCAGCACCAAGAAGAGCTTCATTCGCGCCGGCTTCGGCTTCACGCGCACGCGCAACGGCACATGCGCCATGCACGCGGTGTCCTGCCTGCCGGCCATGACCGGGGCATGGGCGGAAAAGGGCGGCGGCGCATTCTTCCTCACGTACGACCGCGGCTTCTGGGGTATCGATACGCAGCTGCTGCACGGGCTCGACGTGCTCGACACATCGGTGCGGATCCTCGACCAGTCGCGCATTGGCGCGGTGCTGGTGGGCGAGCCCGACGCGCTGGCCGGCGGACCTCCCTTCGAGGCCATGCTCATTCAGAACGCCAACTCGGCGACGGTGGCACCCAACACAGGCAAAGTGCTGCGGGGGCTCGGCCGGGACAACCTGTTCCTCACCGTGCAGGAGCAGTTCATGACGCCGACGGCGCGGTTCGCCGACATCCTGCTCCCCGCTACCATGTTCGTCGAGCACGACGACTTCTACTACGGCCTTGGTCACACGCATCTCACCTACGGGCCCAAACTGGTCGAACCACGTGGACAGGCGCGCCCCAACAGCTTCGTAGTGCGCGAGTTGGGGCGGCGGCTCGGTTCGACGCATCGAAGCTTCTCCATGACCGACGCAGAGCTGTTGGACGATGCCTTGCGCCGCGGCGGCCTCCCGCCGCTGGCCGAGGTGGCCAAGATCGGCTGGATCGACCGAGCGCTCCCCTTCGAGCGCGCACTCTTCCTCGACGGCTTCCCTCAGCCCGACGGCAAGTTCCACTTCAAGCCGGATTGGAAGAGAATCGGGCCGGCCTGGGCCCGGATGCCCGCCATAGCTGACTGGTCGCAAGACTACGAGCAGAGCGATAGGGAGCATCCCTACAAGCTCGTCTACCCGCCAGCGCGGAACTTCCTCAACTCAACCTTTTCCGAGACGCCAACCTCAATTGCCAAGGAGGGCGCCCCGGTGGTGCGAATGCACCCGGACGCAGCTGCCGAACTGGGCATCGGGGCGGGGATGCGCGTGCGCATCGGCAACCGCCGCGGCTCGGTGGTTCTGAAGGGCGCGCTCGATGCCGGCCAGCACAAGGTGACGCTCATCGTCGAGGGCATCTGGCCGGCTTCCGCGTTTGAGGAGAAGCGGGCCATCAACACGCTGATCGGCGACGATCCCGTGCCGCCTAACGGCGGGGCCGCCTTCCACGACACAGCCGTGTGGTTGCGGGTTGCGTAGATCGAACGCAACTTGCGCGCAGGAGGCTGGCCTGTCACGTTTCGCTTCGTCATCCCCGCATCGAGGACCAGATGGCCGCCACTTCCGACCCGATCGCGCTCGAGCTGTTCAAGAACGCCATCTTCTCCATCGCCGACGAGATGGCGCTCACCGTGTTTCGCACCACCTACTCAGCCGTGCTCAAGGACAACATGGACTATTCCACCGGCTTCGCCGACGGCGAGGGCCGGCTCGCCGCGCAGGGTCTGACGCTGCCGGGGCACTTGGGCTCGGTGCCGACGGCAATGCAATCCATCATGCGGCACTTCGCTGGCGACATGGCGCCGGGCGACGTATTTATCATGAACGATCCCTTCGACGGCGGCATGCATCTGCCCGATATCTTCGTCATCAAGCCACTCTTCCACGACGGCGAGCGACTGGCGTTCGCCTGCACGGTCTGCCACCACACCGATGTCGGCGGCCGGGTGGCGGGCTCCAATGCGGCCGACTCGAGCGAGATTTTCGCCGAGGGGCTGCGCATCGCGCCCATGAAGCTGTACGACGCGGGTAAGCTCAACCAGACCATCGTCACCTTCCTGGAGAAGAACGTGCGCGTGCCCGTAATGGTGCTAGGCGACCTGCGCGCGCAGCTCGCCGCCTGCCACATTGCCGAGAACCAGTTCGCCGAAATCGTGGCGCGGTACGGCCCAGGACGCACCCGGCAGTACCTCGGCGAGATCATCGACTACTCTGAGCGCCTGACGCGGGCCGCACTGCGCGAGCTGCCAGACGGCGCGTGGAGTTTTGAGGACTGGATCGACGACGACGGCATCGACGTCGGCAAGCCGATCCGCCTGTTTGTTACCATCCGCAAGCAGGGCGATCGGATGGTGGTCGACTGGACCGGCACCAACTCACAGGTGCGAGGCGCCATCAACAACACGCTATCCTACACCAAATCGGCCTCCTATACGGGCATCCGCTCGGTACTGCCCAACAACATCCCCAACAACGAGGGCGTGTTCCGGGCGATCGACGTGATCTGCCCGCCGGGCACCGTCGGCAATGGCGTGCTGCCGGCCGCCTGCGCTGCGCGCGGGCTCACCGGCTTCCGCATGGTAGACTGCATGTATGGCGCGCTCGCCATGATGCTGCCGGACAAGGTCAAGGCCGCAGGCGACGGCGGCAATAGCGGCATCTCCATCGGCGGCTATGACAGGGAGCGCAAGCCCTTCGTGTACGTCGAGTTCACTTGCGGCGCCTGGGGCGCGCGGCCCTGGGCCGATGGCCTCAACGGCAACTCGCACATGTTCGCCAACCAGTCGTGCCCGTCGGCCGAAATCATCGAGGCCGAACAGCCCGTCTCGGTGCTGGCCTACGAGTTCGTGTCCGACAAGGCCGGAGCCGGCAAGTTCCGCGGCGGCGTGCCCTTTAAGCGTGCCTACCGCCTCAACGAGGTCGAGGCGATGCTCTCGGTGCGCTCCGATCGCAGGACGCATCGGCCCTTCGGCCTCTATGGTGGCAGTCCGGGGCAACCCTCCGAAAACTACTTGAACCCGCATGCCGAAAACCAGCCGCTGCCGTCGAAAGTGACAATGCAGATGCGGCGCGGCGACGTGTTCTGTCACATCCACCCTGGAGGTGGCGGCTGGGGCGATCCGCTGGAGCGCGATCCGGCCGCGGTGCTCAAGGATGTGCGCAACGAGTTCCTGTCCGCCGCCAAAGCGCAAGCCGATTATGGTGTCGTCATCGGCACCAAATCCTGGACCGTCGATGCGGCTGCCACCTTTCGCTTGCGCGCGGACATGGCGAGCCGTCGCGGGTGGACGGAGGTGCCCAAAGTACAGTGGCACGATCCCAAGCCCTTGCGCCGCGCCGCGGAGTAGGCGCGCATGGCGGGCGAGACCACCTATCGCGTCGGTGTCGACATCGGCGGCACCTTCACCGACATCGTGCTGTTGGGCGGCGACGGCACGGTGCACACGGAAAAAATCTCCTCGAGCGTCGACGACTATGCGCGCGCCATCGTCACAGGGCTGGGAAGGGTTCTGCGGGAAAGCGGCACAGCGCCGTCGGCACTGGCGGAAATTCGCCACGGCACGACGGTCGCCTCCAATGCCATCGTTGAGCACAAGGGGGCCAAGGTCGGCCTCGTCACCACCAAGGGCTTCCGCGACGTGCTGGAAATCCGCACACTGCGCATGCCACGCCTCTACGACATCGCCTGGGAGAAACCGCCGCCGCTCGTGGAGCGGTATCTGCGGCGTGTAGTGGACGAGCGCATCGATGCCAAGGGGTATGTGGAGCGTGCGCTCGACCCGGCCGATGCCGAGGCGCAGATCGATGTGCTACTGGCGGAAAAGGTGGAAGCGATCGCCGTCTGTCTCCTCAATTCGTTCGTCAACCCGAAGCACGAGTTAGCCATAAAGGGCATCGTGCGCCGCAAGGCCCCGCATCTACCTGTGTGCATCTCCTACGAGGTGCTCCCGGAGATCAAGGAGTACGAACGCACCTCGACGACGGTCATCAACGCTTATGTGATCGGCATCGTTGGTACCTATCTCGCCGCGCTGCGCAAGAACCTCGATGCAGCGCGCATCTTGGCGCCGCTGCTGCTGATGCAGTCCAATGGCGGCCTGACCACGGACGCTGCCGCGGTCGAGCGGCCGATCCACATCATCGAGTCGGGGCCGGCCGCCGGTGTTATCGGCGCGCAGGCGCTCGCTCGCACCATGAGCCTCGACAAGATCATCACCTTCGACATGGGCGGCACGACGGCCAAGGCGTCGATGGTCGAGCACGGCGAGGTCATGCGCGCGCAGGAGTACGCCATCGGCGCGGGCATCATGGTCGGCTCGCGGCTGCTCACCGGCGCCGGCTACACGCTCAAGGTTCCGGCCATTGATCTCGCCGAGGTCGGGGCCGGCGGCGGATCGCATATCTGGATCGATGCGGGCGGCGCGCTGCAGGTGGGACCCGAAAGCGCCGGCGCCGTGCCGGGCCCGGTGTGTTACGATACCGGCGGTGAGCTGGCCACCATCACCGACGCCAACCTGATGTTGGGCTACCTGAACCCCAGGCACCTCATCGGCGGCGCGCTCAAGCTCAACACCGCCAAAGCGGGGGCGGTCTTCGAGGACAAGGTCGCGCGGCCCATGGGCCTGAGCGTGGAGGCTGCCGCCTTCGGCGCGCATGAGATCGCCGCTTCCAACATGATCCGCGCCATCAAGGCGGTGTCGACCGAACGGGGGCGCGACCCGCGCGAGTTCGCCCTCTTCGCCTTCGGGGGCAACGGCCCGCTGTTCGCCTGCGGCATGGCGCGCTCGCTCGGTATCGCCCGCGTGATCGTGCCGCCGGCGCCAGGCCTCTTCTCCGCATTCGGCCTGCTCTACGCCGACGTGGAGCACCACTATTCGCGAACCTTCCGCCGCTTGCTGCGCGGCTGCGACCTTGCCGAGATCGACGCTGCGTGGGCGGAACTTTCCGATCAGGCCACGGCCCAGCTGGCCGCCGAGGGCTTCGCGGGCGCGCGGGCGCGCCTGCGACGCTCGGGAGCCCTACACTACAAGGGCCAGAGCTTCGAGCTGGTCGTGCCAGTGCCGGACGGCCTGTTCGACACAGCCATGGTCACGCACCTGGAGGAGGCGTTCGGGCGCGAACACGAGCGGACCTACGGCCACCGGGCCGGGCCCGAGGAGCCGGTAGAGCTCGTGTCGATACAGGTGGTGGGCCAGGGCCTGCGCGAGGGCTCAGGCGTCCCTGGACGCGTGTTGCAAAGCCGCCCCGAGGCGGAGGGAGGGCCGCCACGCCGGGCCTATTTCGGCGCCAAACACGGTTGGATCGACACGCCGCTCTCAAGGCGCGCCGATCTCGCGACCAAGCGTGCCGGGCCGATCATCATCGAGGAATACGACGCCACCTGCCTCGTCCCGCCCGACGCCGCGGTCGCGCTCGATGCGGGAGGCAACCTGGTCATCGAGATCGGATGACGTCGACGCGATCTCCTTGCCGCTGATCAGGAGGCGCGTTAGCCGCCTCATCCGATGACCGTTGCCCAACGACGGCGCAGTCGAGGATGCCTAGCCCGCGTTATCCGGCATCGGCCGCATCGAAACGATCCGCATCGAGCCCGAGCAGGGCCCAGCTCTTGTGCATGTGCTCGGGCAACGGCGCGGTGACATCGATCGGACGCCCAGCCGCCACGGGGTGGGGAATGATCAGGCGGCGCGCGTGCAGGTGCAGCTTGGGCTCGATGCCGCTGTCGGCCAGTACCTTGTCGCCCTCGTACTTGTTGTCGCCGACAATGGGGTGGCCGATCAACGCCATATGCGCGCGCAACTGGTGTTGGCGACCGGTGACGGGCTTCAGCGACACCCAGGCCGCCTTGTGCGCGACACGGTCGATTACCGAATAATGCGTGGTGGCGTGCATGGCGACCTGCTGCTCGCCCGGCAGCGCCTTGCGCACGCGGTCGCCGTCGGGGCCCGTGGCCTTGACGAGGGCCGCGTCCACCTTGCCCTGCGGCGGTTTCGGCACGCCCTTCACCAGCGCCCAATAGGTCTTGGCCGCGGAGCGCGTCTGGAAGATGCGGCCGAGCCTGGCTGCCGCGTCGCGATGCTTGGCGAGGAGGAGCACGCCGGTGGTGTCGCGATCAAGCCGGTGTACCAGCCGCGGACGGTCGCCGAACCGGTCGATCATGCCGGCCAGCATGCCGTCGAGGTGGCGCCTGGTGCCGGTGCCACCCTGGACGGCGACGCCGTAGGGCTTGTTCAGCACCAGCACGTGGTCGTCCTCGTACAGGATCAGCGCCTCGATGAAATCGCGGTCGCCGGTGGAGAGCCCGGGCGGGGTGATGGAGGGCCGCGCCCCCGCCGGTTGGCGGAGCATGGCCGGCACGCGCACCTGCTGGCCCGCCTCGAGCCGGGCGTTGGCCTGGACGCGTCTGGAATCGAGCCGCACCTGGCCCGAGCGGAGCAGCTTCTGCAGATGGCCGTAAGTGACATTGGGAAAGTGCGCCCGGAACCAGCGGTCGAGGCGCATGCCGGCCTCCTCGTGCGCGACCGCGATGGTGTCGACGGGCGCGCTCATGTGGGCAGCCCGCACGTCAAGGACGTCCCGGCGTAGAGCCCAAGCATCGACAAGGCGACCGATGCCGTCATTTGCCGCGCGGCCCGCACGGGCTCAGCTGAGGACGTCGACCATCTCGCGCGGCCCCCATTGACGCGCTGGCGCGCTGCCGGTCCGGGCGCGCCGCCAGCCATGGTGTAAAACAGGTGCTTCATGGCGATCCCGCCGCTCTCAGGCCCTCACCCCGGCGGGGCGAGGCAGTGCGCCGGCCGACCGCCAAGGAGCCCGCCGATGGTAGAGCCGATCAGCAGCGGCACGGGGTTGGTCAGCATGTAGCCGGCGTCCTCGAGGTTGCCGACTTCGTCCGGGCTCTCGAAGGTGAAGCGGTCGACCGCCATGCTGTCGAGCAGTTGACTGACGAACACGGCAACGAGCAGGGTGAGCACGGCCGACCACCATGGCGATCACATAGCGCATGAGAGCTCACTCCGAGCGGCTTCGGCGGGGTGGGCCCGCTAGCTCACGTCCCAGAACCAAACTTTCTCGACCTGCACGTCAGTGGAGTCATAGCCGAGCCAAGAGAACCACGCCATCAACCACTTGGTGGGACCAGTAGACATCCCAGATCCCAGACATCGACGCGGCCGCCGGTGGGCACCGTCTCACCATGCCGCTTTCCGGCCGCGCGAGCCTAGGTCGAGGGGGGCAAGCAGCCTGACCGCCGCCCGCCCCAATCGACGCCGTGCGGCGCGCGCTATGATAGGCGTGAGTGATGGCGGGTCGGCGCGGCAACTCACTTAGCGAGTGGCAACGTTGCTGCGCTGCCGGCGGCCAACATGGCAGCGAAAACCGGCGGTTTGCGCTGGCAGGCGGGAGCCGATCCTGGTAGGAAGCCGAAGCCAGCCGTGAGCGATACTTGCCTGCCGGACGAATGCCCGTGAGCGCCACCATCAAGCTCTACAAGAATGATCTGCCCGCCGGCCTCGCCTTCACCGGATCAGTCGCCATCGATACCGAGACGCTGGGCCTGAAGCCCTATCGCGACCGGCTCTGCCTGGTGCAGCTCTCTGCCGGCGACAACGTGGCCCACCTGGTTCAACTCGACGGCAAGGATTGGTCGGCGCCGCGGCTGAAGGCATTGCTCGCGGATCCCTCGGTGCGCAAGATCTTCCATTTCGGGCGCTTCGACATCGCCATGCTGGCAAAGCACCTGGGTGTGATCGCGGAGCCCGCCTACTGTACCAAGATCGCTTCCAAGCTGGCCCGCACCTACACCGACCGCCACGGCCTCAAGGACCTGTGCAGCGATCTCCTCGGCGTCGACCTCTCCAAGCAGCAGCAGAGCTCTGACTGGGGCACGGACAAGCTCACGGACCAGCAGAAGCACTACGCCGCTTGCGACGTGCTCTATCTGCATGCGCTCAAGGCCAAGCTCGACGCCATGCTCGCCCGCGAAGGCCGGACGGCCGCGGCAGAGGCCTGCTTCCGCTTCCTCCCCGAACGCGCCCGCCTCGACCTCGCCGGCTTCGAGGACGAGGATATCTTCGCGCACTAAGGGACCGGCCCGAGCCACGCATCGGCCCTGAGCACCGAAGAGCGGCGATTATGACCAGCGCGTCATCGAGAATCGTCATCTGCGGAGCGGGCATGGCCGGCGTCGCTGCGGCTTATCATCTCGCCCACAAGCACAAGCACTCCAACGTGGTCATCCTCGAGGAGGCGAGCCCCCTCTCTCTCACCTCGGACAAATCGACCGAAGCCTACCGCAACTGGTGGCCCGGACCCGACCGCGCCATGACGGCATTCATGAACCGCAGCATCGATCTTATGGAGGAGATCGCGCGCACAACCGACAACCGCATCAACATGAACCGCCGCGGCTATCTGTTCGCGACCGCGGAAGCAAGCAAGGTCTCTTGGCTGCGCGAACTGGCGCTGACGGCCGAGGCCCACGGCAGCGGCCAGGTGCGCGTGCATGAGACGGTTTTGAGCCCCTACACGCCCTCCCCTGGACCCAGGTTCGACGCGGCACTGACAGGGGCCGACATCATCACGGACAGGAGGCTGATCCGCCGGCATTTTCCCTATCTCACGCAGGCCACCCAAGCCGTCGTGCACGCGCGCCGCGCCGGCTGGCTCAGCGCCCAGCAGCTGGGAATGCTGATGCTCGAGGCAGCGCGCGAGTGCGGCGCAAGGCTCATGCGGGCCAAGGTCGTCGGCATCGACACCCGCGCCGGGCGGGTTCGCTCGGTCCGCGTGGAGGAGCAGGGCGAGCTGCGGGCGCTCGAGGCCACCCATGTCGTGCTGGCGGCAGGACCGATGCTGAAGGACGTCGCTCGGCTGATCGGCATCGAGCTGCCCGTCAGAGCCGAGCGACACCAGAAAATCAGCTTGCCTGACACACTGGGTGCCGTGCCGCGCGGGGCGCCCATGTCGATCTGGCTCGACGAGCAGTATCTACCTTGGAGCGAGGAGGAGCGCGCTGCCCTCGCCGACGACAAGGATGCGAGCTGGCTCCTGCAGAAGTTCCCCTCGGGCGTGCACGGGCGACCGGATGGAGGCAGTGCCAGCACCACGCTGCTGGTGTTGTTCAACTACGACAACAGCAAAACGGACGTCGTCTTTCCGCTGCCGGACCCGGGCCATTACGCCGAGATCGCGCTGCGCGGCATGTCGACCATGGTGCCAGCCCTCGGGGCCTATCTGCCAAGGGGGAAACGGCCCTACGTGGACGGGGGCTATTACATGAAGACGCGCGAGAATCGGCCGCTGATCGGCCCCCTGTCGCTCGAGGGGGCCTACGTGTCCGGGGCGTACTCGGGTTTCGGCGTGATGGCCGCGTGCGCCGGGGGAGAGCTGCTCGCTCGCCACGTGATGGAGGGCCCGCTGCCTGACTACGCGCCGGCATTCCTGCTGTCCCGCTACCTGGACGCCGATTATTGCCGGCGGCTTGAGGATTGGGGCGATGGGGGACAGCTCTGAACGCCGTTCCCACCCCCAGGGGGCCCCATCGCTCGGCCGACCGCCAAGATGGGGCCCATTTTGGCGGCTTGACCAAGAGCCGGTTGATGGGGAGCCTCATCCGCCCCGACGATTCCCTGTTCCGATTGTCAACACGATTCGGGCGTAGAGTTGCGCGATGGCCTCTCCGGCCATGAGGGTTGAGAGCCCGCGCCAAATTCGCTCGGAGCTGCCCGTGAGGCGGTGCGACCACGCAGAGGGGGATACCTCCGAAGGATGACGAGGGATAGATCGAAGAGCCGAACGATCCTCGCGGCGGCCGTTCTGCTGTTGCTGCCGACGGGGCACGGTATGGCGCAACAACCCAAGACAGAACCCAAGACACCGGCCACGGCGCCGACGGCGGCGGCGGATATTGCCGACTTTTTCAGCCAGGTCGGCAATCGAATCTACGAGCACTGCATTTTCGAGCTGTCCCAGGAGCAGCTCGAGGTCCAGCAAGCGCTGATAGAGGCCTATATCAAGCAGGGAGCGACCAATGCCCTTGCCAGGCAGCTTGCCATCAAGCAGATCCAGCCTCCCGAACTGTCCGATGAATGCAAGCAGATCAAGGACCAGGCGAAGGTGCCGCCCGCGGCCGCGGTCGCCTCGCCTTGGCTCGTGACAACCCGGAAGACCGAGGTCTCCTTCCCAAAGGCCTCCGCCAAGGAGTTCACGCCGGCGGTCCCGCTTGCAGACAAGCAGGTGTTGCCACAATGGGACTGCGCGCCTGGGGTCAACTATGTGACGATCCAACACAGGGGATACGAGAGGAAACTGACGGACGGCGAGATCTGCAGCCCCTACGAGGACATCGTGCGCAATGTCCCCGATACGCTGAAGAGCTTCCGCCTCGGGTACACGATTTCGAGCGGACGGCTGTTTGTCTTGGCCAGCGACCCGCACCACAACGGCATGACGGTCGCGTGGGCTATCTCCGGAAGAGAGGCGTGCAGAAACAATCCTGATCCCGATTGTCTGGCCACAAGAGCGATCGGACCCCTGCCGCCCGGTGAGTACGCCTTCGCGTCAGACAAGGACGGCAGGGTAAGCTGGGGACCAAAAACCCGGCGCATGGTCGCCGGGATCTTCCTGACGCGATTGTGGCATAAGGAAAAATTCACGGCTGCTCAGACGGCCGCCATGCTGGCGCGAGGCAACATCGCCATTCATGTACGCTTGAAGGGTGAAATGTCGGAGGCGTGTCTGGCGCTGGAGCCGAATGGATGGACCTATGTCTCGTCCCTGATCAGCGAAGGGCGCGCCACCGGCGTCAACGTGTATCTCGAGGAGCCCTATCCGCAGCTTGCCGAGGCGCCGCCCGTCGTCAGGGCTTCCTCGTTCTCACTTTCCGCACTGTTCAAACAATAGACGGCTCCGCTCCGTGAAGCCTTAGGCATGTCGCCTAGCCCACGCCAGGGCCCTCCCGTGTGGGCATCGCGCCGCCGCGGCCCGTGCCCCGCGCCCAGGCCCTTCCGTCGGCAAGCTGCGCCGCGCTAGAATTGCCGAGCTCGATCGCCGAACCACGCCGAGCATCGGCCCATATCTCGCATGCGTCTCCCCACCCCCACCGGCTTTGGCCGCATCAAGGCGCGTCCACCTTATGCGGGCCCCGGCCAGGCCATCGGACTATTGGGCGGCTCCTTCAATCCGCCGCACCAGGCCCACCGCATGATCAGCGAGGCGGCCTTGAAACGGCTGGGGCTCGACAAGGTCTGGTGGGTGGTATCGCCGGGTAACCCATTGAAGAAACGGTCGGATGCGCCGCCGCTGGCCGAGCGCATGGTGCTGTGCCGGGGCGTGGCGAAAAATCCGCACATCGTGGTCACAGATTTCGAGAAGGACCTCCAGACCCCCTACACCGCCTCCACGCTGGCTTTTCTCAAGGCGCGCAGTCCGCTGGTGCACTTTGTCTGGGTGATGGGCGCCGACAACCTCGCCACCTTTGATCGCTGGCAGCGCTGGCGCGAGATCTTCACCATGGTGCCGATCGCCGTGGTGGACCGACCGGGCTGGCGCTTGAAGGCCTTGGCCTCCAAGGCCGCTCGCGCCTTCGCGGCGGCCCGGGTGCCCGAGGCTGACGCCGCAGGCTTGGCGCTTAGACCCGCTCCAGCCTGGACGTTCCTCTCGGGGCCGCTCTCGCGCGTGTCCTCAACCGCACTGCGCAACAGGGAGTCGACGCAATCGTTGCCAAAAAGCCACAATCGAAGCGGAATGCCGCCGAGCGCGTGGCAGACCCGGCGGGCAAGCCGTCGCTGACGCCGATCTGAAGCCCGCCCCGGGGGTCTTGAAGGGGCCAGGGGCGAGCGTCTATGTTGCGGAGCGAGCGAATCCCGAAGCGAACGAATTCTCGCCGCTGCGGGGCTTGCGCCACAGCGAACGGGGTCACCATCTTACCACGGTAGCCACAGATCTTGGTTCGCGGCCACCCATTCGGGTTTGATGAGGAAAGGACATTCAGCCCAATATGCCAACCGCACTTGAGGGTGCTCGCAGGAGCACGCCTCCCGCCGAACTCGTGTCCACGCACGACTCGCAAGCCCTCCTCGCTCACATCACAGCCTGGCTCGATGACGCTAAGGCCGAGAACGTGGTGGTGATCGACATCCGGGGGAAATCTTCCATCGGCGACTACATGGTGATCGCCTCGGGCCGCTCGGATCGGCACGTTGGAGCGATCGCCGAGCAGGTACAGCGCAAACTGAAAGAGGCCGGACACGGCCGCGTGCGCATCGAAGGCAGGCCGCAGTGCGACTGGGTGCTGCTCGATGCCGGCGACATCATCGTGCACGTGTTCCGGCCCGAGGTGCGGGAGTTCTACAACCTCGAGAAAATGTGGTCGGCGGAGCGCCCGAGCGACGCGGCCGCGGCGCACTTCCAGAACCAGCACTGACGCAAAATCCCGCTCTTCTGGGCGGGATAGCCCTAGATCGCCGTCGCGATTTTTGGCTGCAGTCGTGACCGAGCGGCTCCCTGGTTTCGGCCGGGGCGGCCGCCGGAGCTTGAGCATGCATCTCATCGTTGCCGCGGTCGGCCGATTGAAGGACGGGGCGGAGCGCGAGTTGTTGGGGCGCTATCGCGAGCGCTTTGCGGACTTGGGCAAGCGGCTTGGGCTTGGGCCTGTCGCCTGGCAAGAGCTTTCCCAGAGCCGCGCCGGCGACGCAGCAAGGCGCCGCGATGAGGAGGCTGCCGCGTTGCTCAAGCGGGCGCGCCACGCCCAACGTATCATCGCGCTCGACGAGCGCGGCAAGGCGCTATCGAGCCAGGCGTTCGCGCAACTGTTGGCCAAGCTGCGCGATGAGGGCACCGGCACGCTGGCCATTCTCATCGGCGGGCCGGACGGCCTGGCGCCAACGGTGCGCGATGCGGCGCACGCGACGCTTGCGTTTGGCGCCATGACGCTGCCGCACGGGCTCGCTCGCATCGTGCTGGCCGAGCAGCTCTATCGGGCCGCCACCATCCTCGCCGGCCACCCCTATCATCGGCCCTGAGGCCGCCCTCGCAGTTTTGCCAGACGCACTTGCCCGCAGCCGGCCGAGTACCGCAGGCTGGCAATTTTGCGGGGACGCCATCATTGGCGCAGCCGCCAACCCGTATGCCAGCGCCAACGCGCAAGAAACAGCGAATAAAGTGAGCAACCGACGCATGCAATTCTCCCTCGACGCCCATTTCTCCCATCAGCGTCGCTTCGACGCCTTGATGCGGCGGCGCCCCCCCTGCTAATGCGACGGGTCGCCCCCATCAGCCCTAGTCGGCCAGCAGCAAACTGAGCCAGGCAGCCGCGCGATTGAGGCTGCGGGGGGCACCATTGCACGAGGGGGAGAAGGCCATGCCGGTTGCCATGGCGCTCACGGGCGTGGCTGCCCTGCTGGCGACGTCGCTGATAGCGGCGCTGCTGCAGCGGCTGCGCGGCGCGAGCCGCCTCGTCTATCTCATATGCAGCATCGTCTGCGTCGTGCTCCTGGGCCTTGCGTGCTCTCAGCTGCTGGCGCCAGCGCACCCCGCCCCAACCATGGCCCTTCCCATCGGGTTGCCATGGATTGGCGCCCATTTTCGCATCGATGCGCTGAGCGCCTTCTTTCTCCTGGTCACGAACCTCGGTGGTGCGGGCGCCAGCCTCTTTGCCATCGGCTACGGCGCGCACGAGACGGCGCCCGGGCGAGTGCTGCCCTTCTACCCGGCCTTTCTGGCCGGCATGAACCTCGTCGTTCTCGCCGACGATGCCTTCGCCTTCCTCGTCGCCTGGGAGTTCATGTCGCTGTCCTCCTGGGCGCTGGTGATGTCGCACCACGCCGACGGCGAGAACCGGCGCGCGGGCTACATCTACATCGTCATGGCGAGCTTCGGCACGCTCATGCTGCTCTTGGGCTTCGGCCTGCTCGCTGGCGCTGGCGGCGGCTACACCTTCTCCGAGATCAGGTCGGTCGCGGCGGCGGTCCTGCCGGGCCTCACCCTGACCTTGGTGCTCATCGGCACCGGCTCCAAGGCCGGATTGGTGCCGCTGCATGTGTGGCTGCCGCTCGCCCATCCGGCGGCGCCGAGCCACGTCTCAGCCCTCATGAGCGGCGTGATGACCAAGGTCGCCGTCTACGGGTTTGTGCGCATCGTTTTCGATTTGATGGGACCGGCTGCCTGGTGGTGGAGCATCCCGGTGATCGGCATTGCCGGCATCACCTGCGTCATGGGCGTGTTGAGCGCGCTCATGCAGCACGACCTGAAGCGGCTGCTCGCCTACCACTCGGTAGAGAACATCGGCATCATCTTCATCGGCCTAGGCCTGGCGCTCGCCTTCTCGGCGTACGGCATGCAAGCCCCGGCTGCATTGGCGCTCACGGCCGCCTTGTTTCACGTCTTCAACCACTGTCTGTTTAAGAGCCTGTTGTTCTTCGGCGCCGGCGCGGTGCTCAATGCCACGGGCGAGCGCGACATGGAACATCTGGGCGGGCTCATTCATAACATGCCGCTCACGGCCCTTGCCTTCCTCACCGGCTGTACGGCGATCTCGGCGCTGCCCCCGCTCAACGGCTTTGTTTCCGAGTGGCTCACGTTCCAGGCCATCCTGCTGAGCCCGGCGCTGCCGTCGTGGGGGCTGAAACTCCTCGTGCCGGCCGTCGGCGCCATGCTGGCGCTGTCCGCCGCGCTCGCGGCCGCCTGCTTCGTCAAGGCGTTCGGCGTCACCTTCCTCGGCCGGCCGCGCACTCCGCGTGCCGCCGGCGCGGGCGAGACCGAGCGCGCGTCGCTTGCTGCGATGCTCGCGTTCGCCCTTTTCTGCCTGCTGTCGGGACTCCTGCCCGGCCTCTGCATCGACAGCCTGGCGCCGGTGACGCACGCCCTGGTCGGTGCCCACATGCCCACGCAGACGGCGATGCCGTGGCTCTCGATCGTGCCCATTGCCGAGAGCCGCAGCTCCTACAACGGCCTCCTTCTGTTCGCCTTCATCGTGCTGTCGACGCTCGCCACCATCGAGGTTATTCACCGCTTTGCCTCGCGCCAAGTCCGCCGGGCACCCGCCTGGGACTGCGGCTTTCCTGACCCGAGCCCGGCCACGCAGTACACGGCCGACAGCTTCGCTCAGCCCATCAGGCGTGTGTTCGGCTCCGTGGTGTTCCGCGCAACCGAGAGCATCGACATGCCCCCACCCGAGGATGGGCGTGCGTCTCGAATGATCGTGATCGTGCGCGATCTCGTGTGGGAAGCCCTTTACGCGCCCATCGCCGGTATCGTCGAGACGGTGGCCGAGCGGCTCAATCGGCTGCAGTTCCTCACGATCCGCCAGTACCTGAGCCTCGTCTTTGTCGCCCTCGTCGGTCTGCTCTTGGTGGTGTCCATATGGCCCTGATCCCCGATCTGGCCGTACAAGGCGTGCAAATGCTGCTGGTGCTGGCCCTGGCGCCCCTGCTGCTTGGCTTCACGCGCAAGGTCAAGGCACGCATGCTGCGCCGACGCGGGCCACCGTTATTGCAGCCCTATCGCGATCTGCTGCGGCTCATCCGCAAGGAAGCCGTGATCGCGGAGAATGCCTCGTGGCTCTTTCGCAGCGGCCCCTACATGATCTTCGCGGCTACCTGGGTGGCGGCGGCGCTCGTGCCCACGTTCGCCACCGGCCTCACCTTCAGCTGGGCCGCCGATCTTATTGCCATTACCGCGCTGCTCGGCTCGGCGCGCTTCTTTTTGGCTCTGGTCGGCATGGACATCGGCACCAGCTTCGGCGGCATCGGCTCCAGCCGCGAAATGATGTTTGCGTCGCTCGCCGAGCCGGCGATGATCATGATCGTTTTTACCGTGGCACTGATCGCCGGCTCGACCCAGCTTTCGACCATCGCCCATTTCATCCTCACCAACGCTTCGTTGCGTGTCTCGTTGGGCTTGGCGCTGGTGGCGCTCATCATCGTCGCCATCGCCGAGAACGCTCGCATCCCCGTCGACAACCCGGCGACGCATCTGGAGCTCACCATGGTGCATGAGGCGATGGTCTTGGAATACTCCGGCCGTCATCTCGCCATGATCGAGCTCGCTAGCGCCGTCAAGCTGCTGCTCTACGTCTCGCTCATCGCCTGCATCTTCTTTCCCTGGGGTCTGGCTCCGCCCGACGCCGATTTGCGTGCCTTTGCCGTCGGTGCCGTCTCCTATCTGATCAAGCTATTGGTCGGCGGATTCCTGCTCGTGCTGTTCGAAACCTCGATCGCCAAGATGCGCGTGTTCCGCGTCCCCGACTTCCTGGGCATTGCGTTCATGCTCGGCCTGCTCGGCACGCTGCTGCGCTTCGTATCGGGGAGCTTCTAGCGTGACCGGAGCCTGGTTCGACATCGCGCACATGCTGGCCGGTGGGCTGGTGCTGCTCAGCCTGATGCTGCTTTACCAGGATCGCATGTTCGCGCTGCTCAATGTGTTTGCCCTGCACGCGGTCCTCCTGTCGCTTTCCGTTGCATGGCAGGCCCAGGTCCAGCACGCGCCGCACCTCTACATCACCGCGCTCATCGCGCTTGTTCTGAAGGCCGTGGTGATCCCGGTCGCGCTGCGGCGCATCGTCGTGCGGCTCGGCATCCATCGCACGATCGAGACGGTCGTGGGAGTGGGTCCGACCATGCTGGCCGGCATGGGTCTCGTCGCGCTGTCCATGGTCGTTATGCTGAAGGCGACGGCTCAGGCCGATCCACTCGCCCGCGAGGACCTGGCATTCGCGCTCTCGGTCGTGTTGCTCGGCCTCTTGATGATGGTGACGCGGCGCAACGCCGTGAGCCAGGTGGTTGGGTTCATGTCGCTCGAGAACGGCATGATCCTCGCCGCCACCGGCGCCAAGGGCATGCCGCTGGTGGTCGAGATCAGCGTCGCCTTCTCCGTGCTCATCGCATTCATCGTCATCGGCGTATTCCTGTTCCGTATCCGCGAGCGCTTCGACTCGGTGGACGTGGGCGCGCTCGATGCCTTCAGAGGGGAGCGGTGGTGAGCCCGGCTCTGCTCAATCCGATGCTCGATGCGCTGAGCGCGGTCCTGGTGATCCCTGCGGCCGGCGCCGTGGCGTTGGCGCTGCTGCCCGGCTATTGGCTGAGCGCGCGCCTCAATGTGCTGGTTTCGTTTGCCACCTTGCTGGCCGCCGTGTCCATGCTCCTGGAACGGCCGGTACCCGGCACCTTCCTGTTCGTCGACGACCTCAACATCGTCTTTGTCGTGCTCACCGCCTTCGTCGCCTTCACGACCAGTGCGTTCAGCGCCAGCTACATCGGCCACGAGCTGGCGAGCGGGCGCCTCACGCCTCGCTATTTGCGCTTCTACCACGCCATGTATCAGACCTTGATGTTCGCCATGAACCTCGGCCTGCTTGCCAACAACATCGGCCTGATGTGGGTAGCCGTGGAGCTCGCCACGCTCACGACGGTGCTTATGGTGGGCATCTACCGCACGCACGAGGCGATCGAGGCGGCGTGGAAGTATTTCATCCTAGGGAGCGTCGGCATCGCGCTTGCCTTGTTTGGCACCATCCTGGTCTACATGGCGGCCCGGCCGGTGCTGGGCGAGGGCCAGGACGCGATGGTATGGACGACGCTGATCAAGCAGTCGAGCGGGCTCAGCCCCGAGCTGCTGAACGTCGCCTTCGTCTTCCTGATGCTGGGTTATGGCACCAAGGTCGGGTTGGCGCCACTGCACGCCTGGCTGCCGGACGCCCATGCAGAAGGTCCCACCCCGATCTCGGCGGTGCTGTCGGGCTTGCTGCTGAACGTCGCGCTCTACGCGTTGCTGCGCTTCAAAATGCTGCTCGCGGGCAATCCCGCGGCCGTCGCTCCCGGCTCGCTGATGGTGACGATGGGGCTTCTGTCGCTGATTTTCGCCGGTTTCATGCTCTACCGACGGCGCGACATCAAGCGCATGTTCGCCTACTCATCCATCGAGCATATGGGTCTCATTACCTTCGCCTTCGGCATGGGAGGGCCGCTCGCCAATTTTGCCGGCCTCTTGCACATGAGCATGCATTCGCTCACCAAGTCGGCAATTTTCTTTGCTGTGGGCCACATCGCTCAGGCCAAGGGAACGCAGCGCATGGCCGAAATCCGTGGCCTGACCGAGAGCCATCCGGTGCTGGGGTGGGGACTGGTGCTAGGCGTCGTGGCCATCGCCGGCCTGCCGCCGCTCGGCATCTTCATGAGCGAGTTCCTGATTGTCAGCTCCACCTTCGCACGCGCACCGCTGCTGGCGCTCCTGCTAGTGCTCGGCCTGCTGATTGCGTTCGGCGCGCTGCTGCTGCGGCTGAGTGAGGTCGCGTTCGGGGAACCCACCGGCAGCACGGCGCCAGTCAAGGCCTCCTACGCGCCGTTGTTCGCGCATTTGGCCTTGGTGCTCGCGGCCGGCATCTATCTGCCGGCGCCCCTGGTAGCCTGGTTTCAGACGGTCGCGCGGTTGCTTGGTTAGGACGATGCCACATCGGCTCCACATCAGCGCGCTTGCCCCTCTGCCGGTGCTCGACTGGCGCAGGCAATACCTGGCGAGGAGCGTCACCCCATGACCTTCCTGGCGGCACTGGCAAACAGGGGCAACCCTGTGGCGGCGCATCGGCCATGGCCCCGCGTCGTGGTGAACGCGCCGACCTGGCGCCAGGCCGTCGTCGGGGTTGCCGCGGGCGAGGCCACGCTGCTCGGGCTGTGGAGCGATGGGCAAGCCGTGCACTTGGCTCTCTATGCCGATGCGACCCCCCAACTGCTGGTCGTCAGCGTGCCCTGTCCGGAGCGACGCTTCCCCTCCGTCGCCGTCACACACCCGCCGGCCCTGCGGCTTGAGCGCACGATCAGCGACCTCTACGGCCTTGAGCCGCAGGACGCGCCCGATCGACGCCGCTGGCTCGATCACGGCCGCTGGGGCGTGCGCCATCCCCTGGCTGCGCCGGAGCCCGCGCCCGCCTCCGGCGATGCCTATGCCTTCCATGCCGCCATCGGCCCGCCGCTGCACCAGATCCCGGTCGGCCCGGTGCACGCCGGCATCATCGAGCCCGGCCACTTCCGCTTCAGCTGCAACGGTGAGGCCGTGGTGCGGCTGGAAGAACGGCTCGGCTACGTGCACAAGGGGATCGATGGCCTGATGCTTGGTGCGCCCCTCGACAAGGCGGCGAGGCTGGCGGGGCGTACTTCGGGCGACAGCACGGTCGCCTACGCCATGGCCTTCGCCCGCGCGGTGGAAGCGGCACTGGGCCTAGAGCCACCGCCGCGGGCCGTGTTCCTGCGCGCTCTGATGGCCGAACTCGAGCGCCTCGCCAACCACCTGGGCGACATCGGCGCCATCGTCAACGATGCCTCCTTCTCGCTAATGCACGCCCACTGCGGGATCTTGCGCGAGCACGTGCTGCGCGTCGCCGAGGCCGCCTTCGGCCACCGCCTGATGATGGACCGCGTGATTCCAGGTGGGACGGCCGTCGACCTGGCGCCGGCGGGCGCACAGGGACTGCCGACGCTCATCCGCACCATCCGTCGCCGCTTTCCCGAGCTGATCGAGCTCTACGACAGCACCGCTTCACTGCAGAACCGCACCATCACCACCGGCACCCTCAAGGAGGGATTGGCGCGCCAATACGGGGCCGGCGGCTTTGTCGGTCGCGCTTCGGGACGCGCCTTCGATGCCCGCAAGCTGCCGGGATATCCGCCTTACGGCGACTTGCGCTTCGATATGGTTGTGCGGCAGGAGGGTGACGTAGACGCGCGCGTGTGGGTGCGCGTCGGCGAGATCGCCCAGTCGCTGGCGCTGATCGAGCAAATCCTGGGGCGGCTGCCGGCCGGTGCGATCCGTGCCGAGCCGGGCCCGCCCGCGACAGGCCAACCCAGTGAGGGGCTCGCGCTTGTCGAAGGCTTCCGCGGCGATGTGCTCGCGTGGGTGCGTCTCGCCGCCAACGGCACCGTCGCGCGCTGTCATCTGCGCGATCCATCCTGGTTCCAGTGGCCGCTGCTGGAGGCGGCGATCGAGGGCAACATCGTCGCCGACTTCCCGTTGTGCAACAAGTCGTTCAACTGCTCCTACTCGGGCCACGATCTCTAGGACGAGACGCCCATGCGCAAGTTGTTGCTCGAGAGCCTGTTGCAAGCCCCGCTCAGCGAAGCGCCGCCCTCGCCCGACGATGCCGCCCTCAGCGCGCTGGCACGGAGCCTGGAGCGGGCTTCGCGCCGCCGGCTCGGCCGGTCGCTGTCAATCCGCCAGGTCGATGCCGGCTCCTGCAACGGTTGCGAGCTCGAGATCCACGCGCTGAACAATGCGTTCTACGATTTGGAGCGCTTCGGCCTCAAGTTCGTGGCCTCGCCGCGCCATGCCGACGTGCTGCTCGTCACCGGCCCGGTGACACGGAATATGCGCGAGGCGCTGGAGCGCACGTACCGGGCCACACCCGATCCGAAATGGGTGGTGGCAGTGGGTGACTGCGCCCTCGACGGCGGCCTGTTCTCGGGCAGCTACGGCGTGGTCGGCGGCGTGTCCGCCGCAGTGCCGGTCGACCTGCACATCTGTGGCTGCCCGCCCACGCCCAACGCGCTGCTCAAGGGGTTGATCACACTGGTGGATAAGGCGTGATGCCCGCAAGGACCCGCGCGCCCCACGACCAAGTTGCAAGCCCATAGGGGGCGTGGAGCTCCGCCTTCGCAGGCGAGACGTCAGGGTTGGCGCAGCTTGCCCACAATGCCGGTGGGGAGAAGTAGACGCTGAGCACGAACAGCACGCCGAGCCACAGCAGCCAACGGTCGGGGTGCAGCAGGTCAGGCAGCAGCGGCAGCGCCTCGGTGGCCTTCGCTGCGGCGCCCATGAGCTTTTGCAGGTAGTTCTCAGCGACAATGAAGAGCGCCGCGCCGATCACGGCGCCGTACATCGTGCCCATGCCGCCGATCACCACCATCAGCAGGATGTCAAGCATGATGGCGAAGGAGAGCGTGGTATCCGGACCAGTGTAGCGGAACCACAGGGAGCTGAGGGCGTCGGCGCCGCCATGCCCGCCGCGGCGTCTCACGCGGCGCGGCGATGCGCGCGACGGGCGCCGCCGTCATGGCAGATGCCATAAGGCTGCCGTCGACAGGGTCCCGCCGGCAATCGCCAGCGGCCAATTGGCGGCGAAGTCTTGGGCACGCACGCCTGTCGCCGAGGCAAAGGCAGCCGCATAGGGCCGTGCGGCGTGGCGGCCCACGCGCGGCGGCGGCGATGGGCTGCCGTGAGCTTCAGGAGCGCGTTGCAACCCGCATGCAAGGCTGTTGCGGGGAGCACGGCCCGAAGAGGAAAAGGTCCATGGCGTCTCGTCTCGGCTTCAGCGCAGGTTGTGGGTGGATGCGCAGGGTTGGTCGGAGCCTTCTGTTCAGAGCGGGGAACGCTGCGGCAACGCGCCTCGGGCGCAGGCCGATTGCGTCGAAATCATGGTGACGGCGCGAGGACGCGGCGCGCGATTTCTGGCGGGAGATGCCATCCGGCAACGCTCACCCGGGACCACAGCCGCGTCCGCTAACTGATTGCTGCAGCACGCACTTTGGTGCCGTGAGCCATGTTCAGGTCCATGTCCGCCTCCCGCCCTCGCAGCGCGCCGGCTGGCGAAACCATCGCCCCTGGCGCGCCCGATCTGGTAAACTGGCGTGCACGCATCGAAGCCAGCAATCGAAGCCAACAGGAGAATCCGATGCCTAATTTGGCAGCCCTGCCCCTGCAAGCGCTTGGCCTCTTGGCAGCTGTGGTATTCGTGGCTTCGTTGATCGGCCACTCCCTGGTGCGCAATCCGCTCATCGGCGCAATTTTGACGGTGATCCTCTTCGTCGCGGCCTACGTGTTCTGGAACTACTACGACCACAGCCTGCTGCCGGGCGTGCGCTTCCGCCTCGCGTGAGGCCACCCTCCGGGCGCGCGACGCCGCCGCCTGGCGTGGCCTGCAGCAAGCTTGCCGTCCTTCCCTGGACCCGGCCGTCGTTATGCGCCGTTCATGCTGGTGCCGCGGCGCCGGCACGATTGCGCGAGAGGGTGCAGGTCACGCTCGCGGCACGAGGCGTCCTGCGCAGGCAGTGGGAGGTGGCGATGTCGATTGGCGCGAAATGGGGGCGTATCGGGACGATCACGACCCTGATCATCGGCACGGCTGCGCTGGCATGGGCCACCGGCGGCGCAGCCCAGGAGAATGCGTGCGCCGCGTCCGATCCGCGGCAGGCGTGCTCCTATCAGTGCTGCGGCCGCAGGTCCTGCCCCCCGTCCTGCGAGGTCGATTGCGTCAAGCTGTGCGTCGACGCCTGCGGTTCGCAGACCCGCTCGCTGGCCTACAATAGCCGCAAGCGCGACCTGCAACTGCGCTGCGGCAACAAGAGCGCGCGCTAGGCGAGGTCGGGTTGCCTCAATGCAGTGGTCGCGCCCTGCAAGCTCGCTGAGCCCTGAGAAATCGCTTTGGGGGGATGATCATGCCCGACCTGCCGCCTTCTGCGCCTGAGACACACACCGAGCGCTTGATCGACGGGCTGCTGCGAGGTCTCTTCGCCATCCGCATACCCCTGGCGCTTGGCGTGCTCTCGATCCTGGTGCTCACGCTCTCCGATCAAGTGCTCGAGGTGCATCGAGTTCTGACGCAGGAGCGGGCGCAGAACATGTTCAACGTTCATTGGCTGTTGAGCCTCGTCTCCCTTGTCGCCCTGTCGTTGGTGCTGTGGCAGATGGCGCGTCAGCACGCCGAGTACGCGGCCGAAGACGTTCCCGGCGAGCGCGCGGTGCCGCATCCTCTGTGCCATGCGGTGCTGCGCTGGGGTCCGCGCCTGGTGGCGACCCTCCCGTTGCTGGGCGCGGCCATAGGCATATGGCTGAGCCGCCTCCCCAATCTGGACGACGCCGACATCCCACAGTCGCTTGCCGGGCCGCTGAAGATCATTGCCCAGCTGCGGAAGGATTTCGTCATCGGCAGCCTCATCTGCCTGGCGCTGGCAGCGATGGCGTTCGTCGGCGTGACGCTGTTCGAGCGGCACCTGACGCCGCATGGCAGCAGTCGGGCGCGCAAGCTCGCCATATTCAGCAACTGGATGCTGTTCCCGGTGGTGGTGTTGGCCTCCGTCATCCTGCTGGTCCGCGATCCCGTGCACCTGCCACAAGCTTTTGGGTCGATTCCGCTATTTGCCCTGTGGGTGGTCAATATCGCAGTGCTGTCGGGGCTGTTCGCACGGTACTACCGCATCTTCGGCGTGCCGATCCTGGGGACACTGATCATCCTGCTCATTGCCTTTGAGGTGTTCGGCCTCACCGACAACCATCGGTTCCGCAACACGCAAGCCGACATCCAGCGCCCGACCGTGGAAGCGGCCCTGCGCGTCTGGCTCGCTGAGCGCAAGGATGGGCCGGCCTACCGCAGCGCCAACAAGCCTTATCCGCTGTACGTCGTGGCTGCCGAGGGCGGCGGGCTTTACGCGGCCTACCAGACCGCGAAGTTCCTGACCCGCATGCAAGATCTGTGTCCGAACTTCGCTCAGCACGTGTTTGCGGTAAGCTCGGTCTCCGGAGGCAGCCTCGGCGCCGCGGTGTTTGCGGGTCTCACCCGCTTGTTTGCCGCCAACGGCGCTGCCAGACCCTGCCTTGAGAAGCTCGCCGATCGCGGCAACTTCGAAGCGCGCGCCGAGGCCATTCTGTCGCGCGACCTGCTGGCGCCGGTGGTATGGGGCGGCTTGTTCCCCGATTTCCTTCAGCGTTTCATACCCTGGCCGTTCCCCGCTCTCGACCGCGCGCGCGCCTTGGAATATGCCTTTGAGGAGACTTGGCACTATGGCGGCGATAGGGCCCACAACCCGCTCAGCGGCTCCCTTTTTGCTCTGTGTGGGGAGGGTGCCCTCTCGTGCCTGAGCGGGCCGACCCCGGCGCTCGCCTTCAACGTCAGCAACATCGAGACGGGCATGCAGATGGTGTTGAGCCCGCTCGACTTCACCTCCATCGGGCCGCCGTGGACGAGTTCGGCCAAGGTGTTCGATTTCTTCTCCACCGGCGTCGATCCCGTGGACCTGCCGCTCAGTACCGCCGTGGGGCTGAGCGCGCGTTTTCCCTGGGTATCGCCGGCGGGCTGGTTCACCTTCACCGACCCCAACGAAAAGAACCTCGGCGCCAAGGCCCACAAGCGCCGCATGAGCTTCGTGGACGGAGGCTACGTCGACAATTCCGGCGCGGCGACGGCGTCCAAGCTTGCCCAGTCGCTCGCCGAGCTTCACTCCAAGGACCCCACGCTTCCGCCGATCGAGATCAAGCTCATCATGATCTCGGCGGCGTGGATTCCGTTCGATCGATTCTGGATGGACGCGCCCGACGATCGCGCGCAGAGCGATATTTTCTCCCCGTTCGTGGCTGCCCTTGCCACATGGCAGGGTCGCGGATACACGACCCAATACGATCTTGCCGCCGATCCTAAGCCCGGCTTCAAAATCCTGGAGGCCGGCGTGTATTACAATTTCATGCCGCTGCCGCTCGGCTGGCAGCTCTCGAGCCTGTCGCGCAGCTATATCGACCTGTTCAGGGGCAATCCCGAGAAATGCGACCAGACGCAGCTCGATCGCTCGCTCGAAAGCCACGCGGCGCTGGCCAACTCCTATATCAATCGGGCCAATTGCGTGGCCGCGGAAATCGCGCGGGACCTCACGCCCTCGGCAGCGCCGCTGATGATGCCCGCCATCACGCCGGCCAAGTGATGGCCCAGTGATGGCCCAGTGATGGCCCGGTGACTGATCGGTCAGGTGGCAGCGCTTGGCCAAGT
>Ga0306920_100001867_pt1 | contig 26265 bp, 24 predicted proteins | sample flu12Cox44000170_FD_204666 | JGI IMG/M metagenome (GOLD analysis project Ga0306920, IMG submission 204666) | Lab enrichment of tropical soil microbial communities from Luquillo Experimental Forest, Puerto Rico - flux4day.12C.oxic.44.000.170 (v2)... | ecosystem: Environmental > Terrestrial >...
GTTCTCCAATGTGGGTGTGGCAGGAACGATGGAAGCTGATTCTACGTTGGTAAGCCACGTTCCAAATGGCACGGGATTTTTCTCCGGAACCCTCCACGTGACGTTCGTCAGTCCCGCGGTATTGGCCCTGTTTGGGCTGGGTCCCACGTTCTCGCCGAATGGACCAGTTGCGCTTACGACAGGGGCGGTAATTTCTATGGAACCACCTTTACGGGAGAGATCGGGGGCGGAGCCGTCACCATCGAAACGGTACCTGTTCCTGAACCCGCGAGCCTTGGAGTGTGGGAAACGGGACTTTTGGCGATCGCTGACGGCTTGAGGCGTTGGCGAGCCCGCAAGACCACCTAGGACAAATTCACTAGAGAAGCCCTGCCGCCGCCATGGGAGACTGCCAAGGGCCGTTTGTTTCGGTTTCTCTGTGCTGCTCATTTCAACCATAAAGCTAACGAAGCCGCCTGATTAGGCGGCTTTTCTTTGAGTCGGTGCAGGCTCCGTAGTCCGATTCGAACTCAGCGCAAGAACGAAAGGCCGCTCAAATGGGCGGCCTTTTCTTTCTCTACTCCGTGCGACAGGAGCAGCACCTGGAAGACCTCTCCCATGCCTTCCGGGCTGATCAGGTGCTTGAGTTGCAGAACGACCTTGGCGCGCTCTTGCGGCAGCCGACAGCCGTCAAACGCATCGGCAAATTGCGACTGCTCGCCGATACCGAGCAGAAACTGCGACTGCGTCACCAACCCAACACGCTGGAGGCCACTTAACTCTGCAACACTGCTGAGGGCGGTGAAATTGACGTGGGCGGTTATGTCTTTCTTGCCCGGAGCGTCGTACACCGACGCACCTGCACGATGGCGGCTGTAGGTCATCAGCGTATCGCGGTGACGCCCGGCGAGCTGCTGCTCCCGCGTGTAGCCATAGTCAATCAGCACGGCGAATCCAGGTCTCGCTTGGAAGGCGGCTGCGATGCGCTCCATCCACGCCACCGATCGAAGCGATACCTCGACCCGTCCATTCCCCTCGGGATGCACCCCGTAGCGGTCGAGAAACTCGAGCTCTTCGGCTGAAGGCGGATGAAACTCCTCGCTCAAGCCGCCTTCCGCTTCCGCTACCTGTACCGTACCTCGGGCATCGATGATCTCCACCGGCAGCGCATCGAAAAATTCGTTGCCCAAGACAATCAGAGAGTCCCTCGCCTCGGAAACAGCCGCCTCGAACGAATCGAAGATCGCTGCTCTCGCCGTCGCCAGGTGGTCCGACAAGCGATTCTGCAAGCGGGTTCGCAGCGTGGCTGACTGTTCGACGAGCGAGTATCGCAACGCTTGGCCAAATTCCGCATAACGCTTCCCGCAGCAATCCAGAACATCGCGGGCAAACAGCCCCCTTCCCGGACCCAATTCAATCAGGTCGATGCGCCCCGGCGCGCCCAACAGCCTCCACATTTCTTCGAATTGCCGCGCCAGTAGCCTGCCGAACACCGCATGTACATCGCTGGAAGTGTAGAAATCTCCCGTTCTGCCAAACTGCTCCGCCGGCCGCGAGTAGTAGCCCAGCTCTGGATGGTACAGGCACAGTTCCATATAGCGGGAAAAAGGAATGGGTCCATTTTGACGAATCTCCTCCGCAATGACTTCGCGAAGTGTCAAAGTTTTCCCTCGCGCTCCATCTGCTGATGTTCCTTGCGATGCTGCGGCGTGCGGATGAACATCTCGACCAGGTAGTCGTGCAGGCAATCAAAGATCTGTCGCTGGAAAGCCCACTCGAATTGCGGGTCTTCCAGATCGCGGGGATGCAGCTCGAAGTAATAAGTGTGGACTTTGGGCTCGGTGAAGCGCGGGCGAATGAGCAGTTCCACCGATTCGCCCTTGTCCCGCGCCTCAAACTCAACCAGCGGATGCTCGTAGAGACGTAACTGCTGTTCGACGCGGGCGAGGCGATCTCGGGACATGCCGCGATTGTAGACGAGTCGCCCTATTCGTACCTCAGCGCCTCGATCGGATCCAGGCGCGACGCCTTGATCGCCGGTAGCATGCCGCTGATCAGGCCGACCAATCCTAGAATGATGGTCGCCACCACGACAATTGTCGGGTCGATAATCAGTCGGATGTCGGCAGCTTCGGCGTTCTTGGCCATGGCGCTGTAAAACGTAATTCGGCCTGCCAGTATCGAAACTGCATAAGCCAGGATGATGCCAAGTATGCCACCAACCGCTGTGATAGTCATCGCTTCGGCCAGGAACTGGAACAGAATGTCGCGCCGCCTGCCGCCCAGAGCTTTCTCCACTCCGATTTCACGCGTGCGCTGCGTGACTGACACCAGCATGATGTTCATCAGTCCAACACCGCCGATGCCCAGCGTCAGTGTGCCAATGAATCCCAGTAGGATCTTTAGCCCCATCGTAATGACTTGGAACTGATGCAACTGCTTCATCATGTTGAAGACGAACACGGCGCGCTTGTCGTCGGGCTTGAAGTTGTACTGGTCGGCCAGCACATGCCGGATTTGCCGCTCTACCTGTTCATACTGGTCGCCCTCATACGAGACCCAGATGCCGTCGAGGTAGTGGGTGTTTTTCAGGTCGCCCATGGTGGAGAACGGAATCTCGATGACGCGATTAACGCCATCGTCGCCTTCCTGCATGCGCGGCGCCAGAATGCCGATCACCTTGAAACTGATGCCGTCGATGCGAATGTACTGGCCGAGGGCATACTGTCCAGAAAACAGCTTAGTCTTCGTCTCGGACCCGATCACCGCGACTCGCGCCTTGGCCCCTTCGTCCTCCTCGGTGAAGAACTGGCCTTCGCCGATGTGCATCGCCTGAATCTTGAACATGCTAGGGTAGATGCCCTCGACGTTGAAGGTGTATGCCCGGACGTCGTACTGCACGTTTGACTGCTTGTAAGCAGCAGGAGAAATACGCCGGACCAGCGGTGCCGCATTGATGATGCGGTCGAGGTCCTCCATGGTGAAACGAATCGCGGTTCCGGCCTTCTGGCCTCCCGCCTGTTGCGAAGTGCGGCCGGGAAAGACCCCGATGATGCGCGTGCCCCACTGGGCAAAGATCGTCTCGATGGCGCGGCCAAAACCGTTGCCATAGGCCAGCAGCAGCACAACTGTAGCGATGCCCCACGCCATGCCCATCATGGTCAATGTGGTGCGGCGACGGTTGTAGCGCATCGCCTCGTATGCCTGCGAAAGCAGATCTTTGACCATAGCTACTCCTGCCGGAGGGCCTCCACCGGCTGCAACATCGCTGCCTTGCGCGCGGGATAGAGCCCTGCCACAATGCCCGCTATCGCCAAGGTTGCAATCGCCACCGTCGCCGACATGAGCGACATCCTCGGCGGATCGAACCCCGGCGCCCCTTCACTCATGCCGCTCAACATACTCATGATCAGCGCGGCACCACCCATGCCGATCACCCCGCTCAGCAATGTGAGGAACGCGCCTTCTAGGAAGAACTGCAACAGGATGCTGCGGTTTGTCGCACCGAGCGCCTTCCGCAATCCAATCTCGCGGGTGCGCTCGCTCACAGCCACCAGCATGATGTTGATGATGCCGATCGCGCCCAATACAAGGGTTACGATGCCAACGCCTCCCAGGAAGACGTCCATTACATCAAAAATCTTGCCCACCATTTCGGCATTTTTCACCGTGTCCCAGTCTTCGAAGGCGTCGTCGTTGCGCCAATCAAAACCGTGGTTACGGGCGACGATCTTGCGAACCTCCCGTTGGGCAAGAGTGTGTTCTTCGCGGACGCGGGGCCGGTAGTTCAGGAAGGAAACTGCGTTCTCTTCCATGTCGCCCTTGAGCGGGAAGAACTGGTGCATCATGTTGTAGGTCAGAAACACACGGTTGTTGGTGGAGTTGTCGTCGCCGTGCCCGACCCGCTGCACCACTCCCACTACCTCAAAGCGAACGTCGTTCAACAGGATAAAACTTCCCACCGGCGACCGGCCGCCGGGAAAGAGGTTCTTTAGCATCTCGTCGCCGATGACGCAGACAAGGCGCTTTTGAGTATCGTCGGCTTCGTTGAGCCAGCGCCCCTCCGCCAGCGGCAGGTAACGGATGGTGTTGAAGTGCGGCGGAATGCCGACCACTTGCCCGTTGGAGTTGCCAAACTCGCTGACCTCGCGGATGTCGTCTCGTCGGAGCACGGGCGCCACGGCCCGAACGTGAGGGGCCTCCCGCTGAATGTCGAGGTAGTCCTGGTAGGTCAGCTTGTAGGGATGACCGGAGCTCATGTTGCCAACGACAGCCGGGGCGCGGCCGGGGAACATGAACATGATGTCCTCACCCAAGGAGTTCAGTTCCTTGCGGTTGCCCGAGCGGAAGCCCTCGCCTAGCCCGACCAGGAGAAGCAGCGACCCTACCCCCCAGGCAATCCCGAACATGGTCAGGAAGGAGCGCAGCTTATGCGCCCAAAGGGTGCGTAGCATCTGTCGGAGTATCTCGAAAAAGAGCATGATTTGGCGTTATTTCCGCCTAAGTATCAATACGTTGAGTCGAACCCGTAGGTTCCTGAACGTGACCGCTCCGCCACTCTCTATTTTCTTCCCTTTGGACGGCACAAATAGGCCAATGTAAGCAACTTACAGGTAATCCGGGGTGAGTTGCAGATTCTTGTTCCTCTCCTCCGAAAATGTGCCTCAGCGACACCTTAGTGCAGCCAAATCCGGATAACTCCGGTATCATGGAAATACCGCACCGGCAGCGACCATATAGCGATGGCGTCGACCCGGTGCGAACTTTTGAAACTCAGGAGTGGAGAGTACCAATGGCGAAAGAACCCCGGGTTACCGACAGCACTACCCCCAAAACGCGCACTCGCAAGCCCGCGACCGAGCCCGAAAATGGCACTAAAGTGGCGAAAGGTGCAAAGACGGCTGCGAGGCCGAAGCAGGAGGTCGACATTCGAGTAGTTGCTTCACCTTCACTGGAAGAGAAAGTGCGCATTCGCGCCTATGAGCTGTACCTTCAGCGCGGCGGCAACGGCGGCTCTCCGGAACAGGATTGGTTCCAGGCGGTCCGAGAGGTCCACGGCCAGTCAGTCGCGTAGGCCTTAAGGTCTAGCGTACTGATTGATAGAGCTTTCTTACGGCCTCGACTGGCGCGCTGTGCAGTATCCAGTTGCGGGACAGCATGCTGCGGACTAATTCCGATCAGGCCAATCAAAACGCCTTATACGCGGTATAAGGGCCGGCCAGGGAGCCGGCCCATCTTCCAGTCCCTCACCCGTCCCGGTGATAGGAATCACGTGGCGTCGCTTCGTCAAACGCAGTATCCTTAGGCAATCGAGGTATGCTTCGCAGTGCGAAACGTAGCCCTGACGTGGCTTCATGAATCCGTCCTATCAGGAGGCGGTTTCACCAGCCGCGATGAACTGAAAAGACTTGTTCTGCGCTCTGTTTTTGTCAGGGCACGGCTTTTAGTCGTGCTCGAAGACATTGAAAATGCCTCCGGGCTTTAGCCCCTGAGGGCATGCGACTCCTGGATTGCTCAGTTCGTGAGGCAGTACCAGATTTTCGAGGACCAATCGTCGTATGTCAGTACAAAGTCGCAGGTATTTGCGCTTCGGCGCGGTCATCGTCGTTATCGTGGTTGCGCTCGGCTATCTCGCCTACACCGGGGTCGAGGACAGCAAGAGCTATTACGTCACCATCAAGGAACTGAACGGCATGGGCCCAGACGCTTACAGTAAGCGCCTGCGCGTTGCCGGCAATGTCGCTCCCGGTTCGATCAAACGCCAGGGAACTCACCTCGAATTTCAGCTGGTCGAGGAAGGCCGCATGATTCCTGTGGTGTACAGCGGCACCGAGGCTCCGCCCGACACCTTCAAAGACAACGCTCAGGCGCTGGCCGAAGGCAAATACGGCAAGGATGGCGTGTTCCGCGCTACCAATATTCAGGCCAAATGCGCTTCCAAGTATGCGCCCAAGCAGAACGGCCAACCCGGAGCGATGCCCGTCGGCGATCCCAGCCAGCAGAAGGCGCAACTCGATGGTTCCCACCCTGGAGGCCAGCGCCAGTAGCTGCCTTTTTGCGACATGTTTAGCCCCCCGGGCACGACTTCAGGCGTTCCGCACGATGTCGAAAACAGGTCTGAGCCCATGGGGGGCGATTTGTGCTAGCCGTGGGCGTAAGCCCGCGGGCGGCGAGCTCTCTTCAAATCCGGAGCCGGCGCCACTGTAAACTGTCCTATTCGACGACTATGCTTTACGAGGGACCATGACAGGTTCAACTGATTCCTCCTCGCCGCCCGTAGTCGTCCTCGAAAACCTGGTGAAGTTCTTCGGGCGGTTCGCCGCCCTGCGCGGCATTTCCGACAGCTTTGCTCCAGGCAAGCTCTACGTTATCGTCGGCGACAACGGAGCCGGCAAGAGCACATTACTCCGCGTGATCGCTGGCCTGATCGAACCCAGCCAGGGATCGGTGACCCTTCTCGGGCGAAAAACCGCGCGCGAGGTGGCTCACCGCATCGGCTACATGGGGCACGCTCCCTTGCTCTATGACGAGCTCGACGGCATGGAGAACCTGCGCTATTTCGCTGGCCTCTACGGCATATACGACCATACGGTCTGTTGCGATGCGATGCGGCGCGTCGGCCTTGATCCCGACCTTGAGCGTCGCGTCGGCCAGTATTCCCAAGGCATGCGCCAGCGTCTTTCCCTCGCCCGTGCCGTTCTTCACGATCCTGAACTCATCCTCCTCGACGAACCTTTCTCCAACGTCGACGCGCACTCGGCACATGACATGGCAGCGATCTTGGGAACGGAACGAGATCAGGAAAAGACAATCTTCGTCGTCACGCACCAGAGCGCGTTGATGGAACAGGTTGGCGACGAGTTCCTACACATGGCGGACGGCAAGATCGAATCTCGCGAACCCGTCCGAGCGCTTCCCGTCTCCGCCACCACGGCAGGAGGCGACCGGTGAGCACCGCCACCGTCACCAAAGCCACGCTGCTCAAAGATCTCCGCATGGAGTGGCGCTCCAAAGACGCCATCAACTCCATGCTGTTCTTCTCGCTTCTGGTGGTTGTGATCTTTAGCTTCGCCTTCAATCCAACCGCCGAGGAATCCCGGCTGATCGCCGGCGGATTGATCTGGGTGGCGTTCCTCTTCGCCGCCGTGGTCGCTCTGAATCAGACCTGGGCGCGCGAGCTGCGCAACCAGGTGCTGGATGCGTATCGCGTTTCGCCCGCGCCGGCGAATGCGCTGTTCCTCGCCAAAGCGCTGGGGAACTTCCTGTTCGTCGTCGTTCTCGAAGTGCTGATGGCGCCGCTCTTCGTCGTCTTCTATCAGCTGCGGTCCGTCGGACCAGTATGGCAACTGATCGTAATTGCCCTGCTGGGCACGTGGGCCTTGGTGGTCAACGGAACATTTTTCGCGGCGCTGTCGATCCGCACCCGTAGCCGCGAGATCATGCTGCCACTGATTCTCTTCCCGATTTCTATTCCGGCGCTGCTCGCAATGGTAGACGCCACGACTTCGATCCTCACCGGGGACTCTTCCCCCAACTTCTGGATGAAGATGCTGCTGGTTTACGATGTGGTATTCACGGCTGTCTGCCTCCTGCTGTTTGAGAGTGTGCTAAACGCGGAATGAAACCTCTTAGTCTTGCCTTCGTCCTCTTCACGATCGTGCTACTGGGATTCAGCACCTACCAAGCCCTTTTCGTCGCTCCCACTGAGCAGACCATGGGAGACGTGCAGCGCATCTTTTATTACCATGCCCCCACTGCCTGGGTAGCAGGACTGTGCTTCTTCGTAAACTTTCTCGCGTCGATCGTCTATCTCTGGAAGCGCAGCCTTGACGCAGACGCTTTGGCTCTGGCCAGTGCGGAAGTCGGTGTCGTCTTCTGCACCATCGTACTGATCACCGGCCCGATCTGGGCGCGGCCGGTATGGGGCATCTGGTGGACATGGGAAGCGCGGCTCACCTCAACCCTCGTGCTCTGGCTCATCTACGTGAGCTACCTGGTGCTTCGCCGGTTCGCTGCCGGAAGCCAGACGCCCGTGCTGGCGGCTGCACTGGCGATCTTCGGGTTTGTCGATGTCCCCATCGTCTACATGTCGATCCGCTGGTTCCGGACGCAGCATCCACAACCGGTGATTGCCGGCGGCGAAGGCTCCGGACTGGATCCTGTGATGTGGCACGCGTTCCTTTGGAATCTGCTGGCCTTCACGTGCGTCGGAATCGTCTTCATTACGCTTCGCTACCGCCTACAGAAGCTCGAGAACGAACTGGAAGCCGAGCACGCCCGGCTGGCTCTCGCCGGAGGCACGCGATGAGCGGATATGTTGCTCTGCGTCTGGCCTACGCCGTTACCTGGATCATCCCCTTGCTCTACCTTCGCTACGTCCTGAGCCGCTATCGCAAGGTCCGTCGCGAGATGGACGATCTCAAGCGGCATTCATGAGGACGACCGGGTGAGCGAAAAACGTGGCGCCCTGCGACTCATTGCCGCCGCCAACTTCATCTTTGCAATTCTGTTCGTCATCATCGGCTTCCCCTTCTTCTGGCGGCAGTGGCAGGTGCTGCGCAACTGGCCGGAGGCCGACGCGCAAGTCATACGCAGCGAGGTCGTCGCCGAACCACTGGGCCACGACAATTTTTATCGGGCAAAACTGCAGGTGGTGTACACCGTCGCGGGCCAGCCGATCGTTGCCGAGCTCACCAGCTTCGAAAGCAAGAACTATGAAGCGACCCTCGGGCGCACGGAGCAGTTCCCTGTGGGCAGCCACCATCCCCTTCGCTACGACCCCGCCAATCCCTCCCAGGCACGCGTCGGCGCAGGATGGAACAAGACCTTTTTCGCCTTGCCAATCATTGTTGGAGTAACGGGCTTGTTCTTCTTCTTGGTCGGGGCGGTGTTGCTGGCCATTGCCAAGGCTTGAACGAGAAGCAGTTCTGCCGATGTTTGCTGCCCGGATTCCTTCCTGCCCAGGGTGGCAAATCGACGCGCTTTCGGCGAGCACGCTTCTGAGAATTCTCACTCGTACCGCAGCGAAGCAATCGGGTCCAATTGCGATGCCTTCCTCGAGGGATAGAATCCAAAAAAAATCCCGATGCCCGCGGCGAAGAGTCCGGAGAAGAGCAAGAGCTGCGGAGTCAGCTTGATTTCCCATTGCAGAGTGGATTCGAACAGTGACGAAGCCCCGATACCCGCGAGTACGCCCAGCGCGCCACCGAGAATGCTGATGGCGACCGCCTCACTCAGGAATTGAAACTGAATGTCGCCTTCGGTTGCGCCGATCGCCAGACGTATCCCAATTTCCCTCGTGCGCTCGGTCACCGAGACCAGCATGATGTTCATGATCCCGATGCCGCCCACAAGCAACGCCAGGGATGCCGTGGTACCAAGGAGCCACGTGAAAAGCTGGCTGGCCTCTAACTGCGCGCGGATAACGTCTTCCGGGCTGCGTATGTTGAAGTCGTCGGGTTCGTCGGGGTGTAGGTGATGCCGCTCGCGCAGCAACCCGACCGCCTGTTTCGTCGCAGTCGGAATGGCCGCGCGTGAAGTCGCTGAGAAAAAGATGTCATCCAGCCAGTATGTTCCGCTAATTCGCTTCATCGCCGTGGTATACGGCATGGCGACGAAGTCGTCCTGGTCCCAGCCGCTGGCCGACGCGCCCTTCGGCTGAAACACCCCGATCACGCGGCACGGCATCGCATTTACGCGAATGCTCTTGCCGATCGGGCTCTCATTGGGGAAGAGATTCTCGACGGCCGTCTGTCCAAGCAGACAAACGGGTACGTCTTTGTCGACGTCGTCGTGGGTAAAGATCTCTCCGCTCTGAAGATCCCATGTGCGTATGTCGAAATACTCTGGAGCCACGCCGCGATACGTGGTGTTCCAGTTTTGCGTGCCGTAGACAACCTGCACCCGGCCGTCAACATTGGGGCTCATGCGCTTCAGGCCGGGAACTTCTCGAAAAATCGCGGTCGCGTCTTCGACCTTCAGGCTGTTGGTCTCGCGCGTGCCGAAGCGTACTCCGTTGGTGGCGCGGCTTCCTGCCTCGATCCAGATCATGTTGTCGCCGAGCTTCTGGAGTTGCTCCTCAACCTTGGCTGAACCAGCTTTGCCTACGCCGACGACGCAGATGAACGCCGCGATGCCCACCACCAGCGCGAGGATAGTCAGCACCGTCCTGATCAGATTGCGCCGCAGCGACTTCATCGCCTCGGCCCAGATCGAGTTGGCATAGCTCAGCATGCTTTAGCCCCGCGTTTCCGAGCTCCAGGGTTGAGCTGGGGTTGATGCTGTTTCGTGGATACTTCAATCTTGCGCTTGCCGCTACCTTGAGCGTCAGCCGCCAACGCCAGCCACGCTGCCAATGCCGCGGACTTTTCGTCCTGCCGCCATGGGGGCCCAATGGTTTTGCCCATGCGAGCCAGGTGCTGTTGGATGCCTTCTTCGGAAATCCCGAGCCCTGACAAACTCCGGATCCATGCTTCCTTCTCTTTCACGCCTGTGAGGGAAAGCCCATAATTCCCGCACGCAGTCATGATCGCATTGCGGAAAAGCTCTCCTTCCGCCGTGTGGAGTAGGGGATGCGAGGAAAGGATCTTTTCCAAGCTCGGGAGCGGCCGGCCGGAACCGATTGGGACTCCACACGCGGAGACTCTGAAGCTCTTCCGTATCGCATCATCCAGTGCGGCCTTCACCGCTTTCTCCGCGAGCCGCACAGAGGCTTGAACGCATGCCGCAATCAGATTGGCCGCTTCCCTCAGGTTCAGCCGTTCGGCAGCATGATAAGGCTGTTTTGAGCCTTCCATTTCAACATCAGCAATCTCAATACGCCTGCGATCTAAAATCGTTGGTGTTTCGACCGGACCTGCGAGAACCACCAGTACGGCCCATCCGGAATGCACGCGAAAGCCCAGCGCTGCCTGCCCGATCCATGGTTGCTTCATCTCGCTCTCACTGTGGGTAAATTACCTCTATTCGTACCGCAGTGCCTCAATCGGGTTCAGCTGCGACGCTTTGCGCGCCGGGTAGAACCCGAAAAATATCGCTATAGCAATAGCAAACAGTGTCGATGCAACAATGGCATACGGAGGAATCAGAATCGGCCACTGCAACAGGTTCGAGACCGCCAGTGAGCTGGCCACGCCGAATAGAATTCCAACCGCTCCTCCGATCATCCCCAGCACAATCGCTTCCAGCAGGAACTGCCGCCGCACATCTTCTTCCGTTGCGCCTACTGCCATGCGAATGCCGATCTCGCGGGTGCGTTCGGTCACCGACACCAGCATGATGTTCATGATGCCGATACCGCCGACCAACAGCGCTACGCTGGCAACAATGGTGAGCAAAGTCGTCATCACCGATCCTCGTTCCGCTTCGGCGTCGGCTACATCGGCGAGGTTGCGCACGACGAAATCGTCTGGATCGCCCGGCCTGGCCTTGTGCCGGTCGCGCAGCAGGCTCTCGATCTGACGTTGGGCGACATAACTCGCCTGGCGCGAGGTTGCCGACACCATGATCCAGCGCAGCCAGTCTTGACCCAGCAACTTCTTTTGGACAGTCGTCAGCGGGGCAAAAATCACATCATCCTGGTCCTGCCCGCTGCCGGCGCTGATTCCCTTGGGCGCAAGCACTCCCACCACCTTGAACGGTAAGGTGCCGATCCGAATGGTATACCCGATGGGATTGCTGGAGCCGAACAGATACTTGCGCACGGTGTCACCCAGAACCGCAACCGTAGCGGATTGGGTTACGTCGTCTTCGCTGAAAGACGAACCACTGGCGAACGGCCAATTACGCACCTCGAAATATTGTGGCTCGGTTCCCATGACCTGAGTGGCCCAATTCTGATTGCCGAAGACGACCTGCTGGCCGGTCTGGACACCCGGCGCCGCCGTCGAAACCGACGGGCACTCGCGCGCGATGGCTCTCGCGTCGCTTAGCACGAGCGTCTTGGTCTGGCCGCTGCCGACGTTCAGCCCGTAACGGTTCACCGAGCCGGAACCGACGAACAGCATGTTTGAACCGAGCACCGCCAACTGTTCCTGCGCCTTCGCCGCCGCACCTCGTCCGATGCCGATTACGGCGATCACCGCGCCCACGCCGATGATCATGCCGAGCATGGTGAGGATGGAGCGCATCTTGTTGCGTCCGAGAGCGCGAAGCGCAAGTTGAAATGCGTCCAGAAAGTACATGTCGCTAAACTGTCATCGAACAAAATTTCTTTACTGGGCAGATTGTCCAACCGGCCGCGTAGGGGCCAATCCGATCCCTTGTCCTGGGCCGAGCGTAGCCGAAGTGTGCCCTAACCTCTTGCCAATACGCCCAGGCGTTCGCCGCGATCTCCGCTGCAAAAATTCACGACTCGGTTCTACTCAATCCTCGATCGTGGGCATCGTCTTCAGCACTTCGCTGGCAATCAAACGAGCGTCGATCACTTCATCACGCTTGATGTGCCCGTCGCGAAACACGATCTGGCGGTCGGTGAAGCGCGCGATATCGGGTTCGTGGGTCACTAGTACAATCGTCAGTCCACCGCGATTCAGCTTCTGAAATATCTCCATCACCTCAACCGACGTGCGGCTGTCGAGGTTGCCGGTCGGCTCGTCGGCAAGCAGGATTCGCGGCTTATTGACCAGGGCCCTGGCAATTGCCACCCTCTGTTGCTGGCCACCCGACATCTGCGAAGGAAAATGCTCCAGCCGGTCGCCCAATCCCACGAGCGTAAGGGCTTCACGGGCCCGCCCCTCACGCTCTTTCTTGCCGACGCGTGAGTACAGCATCGGCAACTCTGTGTTTTCGAGCGCTGTCGTGCGGCCAAGCAGATTGAAGCCCTGAAATACAAAGCCAATTTTCTGGTTGCGGATCCGAGCCAGCTCTTTCTTATTCAGTTGTGAGACGTCAGTGCCTTCCAGCCAGTATTCACCCGAAGTCGGTCGGTCGAGGCACCCAAGAATATTCATGAACGTGGACTTGCCGCTGCCGCTTGCCCCCATGATCGCGACAAAGTCTCCTGCCTCGATGCTCACGCTGATTCCGCGCAGCGCGTGCACTTCGGTCTCGCCCAGCGGGTAGTTTTTTCGCACGTCGCGAACGCTCACCACAGGCACACTGGAGCGACTCGTTCGAGGCTTTGCGTCCATCGTAGGGTTCGTCGTAACCATCGTCTGCTGAAGCTATTTGGGCCTTTACCTGCCGAGTGGAGCACCGCTTCAGCGGTGCCTATTTTGGCGCTATGATGCGCGGTTTTAGCCGCTGAGGTAAACCTCCTCACTTTCTCCCTTTACCCCAAAACTGATGACCTTACCGTCTCTGTCCGCCCATGCTGGGTGCTGCCGCTGCCTTGACCGTGGTCGCTCCCGTCACCAGTTCATCTCCGGGCTTGATGTCGCCATTCGTCAATGCCGTGTACGTATGGTCCGTGAGTCCGATGCGAACCTGAAATGGCTGAAGCGACTTGTCGGCCAATAGCTTCCACACGACCGCCGTATCCGAAGTCACATTACCACTAGGCGACGCGTGTTCACGTGTTCCGCCACCCGGTTCTTGGCTTGGCGTCGCACGAGCACCCGCTGGCTGCTCGGGCTGCGACGCCGTAATTCCGTACTTGGCGTAAAGCTCGTGCACTTTTTCTGGCGGCAGATCGGGTTTGTACCGAAGCGCGGCATTCGGAATCTTGACGACATTGCTGACGGAAGCAACCGGTATCGACACGTAGGCGGTCATTCCGGGGAATAACTTCATCTCCGGATTGTTGAATTCGACGATCGTGTCGTAGGTGACGACGTTCTGCACTGTCGTTGCATTCATGCGCACCTGGCTCACGGCGCCGTGAAACACCTCTTTCGGAAATGCATCCACCTGGAAATCCGCCGTATGCCCGGGACGAATCTGCCCCACGTCGCCTTCGTCAGTCTTCGCGTACACATACATCTTGGTCAGGTCTTGGGCGATCGTAAAAAGCGTCGGCGCTTGCAAAGAAGCAGCAACGGTCTGTCCGATATCAATACTGCGGTTCACCACTGTGCCATTAATCGGCGCGCGAATGATCGTGTAGTCAAGGTTGGTTTGGGCTACTTTCAGGCTGGCGGCTTTCTGTGACACTTGAGCCTCAGCCTGCTGGATGGCCGCGCGGTCCGACCCGACCTGGGCCGTGATCGCGTCATAGGTCGCCTTCGCCTGATCGAGTTGCTGCTGGCTCATCACCCCCGGCGGCACCAGGCTCTTGGCGCGTTCGTAGTCGAGCTTGTTTTGCTTCAGCATGGCCTCGTCCTTGGCGAGGTTCGCCTTCGCCGCCGTCAGGCTCGCCTGCGCATTCTCGAGGTCCGCCTGTGCCTGCAGAACCGCACCTTGAAACAGCTTCGGATCGATTTCTGCAATGATCTGGCCTTGTGTGACCTTGGAGTTGAAATCGACATACAACTTCGAGATCATCCCCGAGACCTGCGACCCGACCTGCACCAGGGTGACCGGATTGATCGTTCCAGTCGCTTCGATAATTTGCCGGATATCGCCCTGCTCAACCTTGGCGGTAAAGTACTCCTCCTCCGGTTTCTGGTTCAGACGAAACGCCACCACCAGAGCGGCCGCCCCCAGTATCACCACGATCAAAATCCAGTTACGTCTGACCAATCCCAAATCTTCGTCCCTACCTTGTCTCCGATGGCGCGCGAACTGTGGGCAGCGTAGCCTGCCAAAAAATGCGCGGCGTGCGGCAATCGATCACGACCGACGGATCTACCACTGTATCCGTAACACATAAGTCTAATACCGCAAACTGAACCTAACCTGAATGAGAACAATAGAGAGTGGTGGCCTTTGATGGGTGACCACATTCGCGTGTCTTTGGCAAATCTGGGTCGGATGGCACCGGATGACCGGCCGCTGGCCACTCCTGGTCACACGCATCGATGACCTGGCTATGGACGCTGCATGGGTCTCCACTACCCACCGAAGGATTCTCGTCCACGGAGATGACGCCAGGGACATCTATCCATCCTTGTAGGTGCTCGACCTGTGATGGGTCCTCCTCGTTCTCGACTTTCTACCCACGACCCCGACAAAGCAAGCGTCCGGCCGCTGAAAATCACACCTAAGTCCTGATTCGAGACGACGTTGCCGATAAACCCTTTGCATTCTGTAATTTGTCCGGGAAAGTCGTTATCCCCATCAAAACAAGGAATTTGTTTCGCCCGCGAAGACACGAGGGAACTTTCTTCCCGTTCGGGGTGAAATACTAATGACAACGGCGGCAGCTGTATCGCCGAGGTGGCGTTGCTGACGGAACAAACAGACGAACAGCTCCTGGCGCAGGCGCTCGACGGAAATGAAGGCGCGTTTACTGCCCTCTATCGGCGGCGGCAAGGACCTGTCTACCGTTTTGCGCTGCACATGAGCGCGTCGCCACATGTCGCGGAAGAAGTGACGCAGGAAGTTTTTCTCTTTCTGCTGCAACGTGGTCGCGACTTCGATCCCGAACGTGGTGTGCTGGCGGCATACTTGTTTGGCGTGGCACGAAACTATGTTCGTCGCGCCATGGAAAAGAGTTACAGCGAGTCGGCGGTCACCACTCCTGTGGAAGACGACGATCCGTCGCTGGTGACCCAGATCGATCCGTTGGAGAACATCGCCCGAAACCAGACGTCGAAAGCGGTCTGGAAAGCGGTGCTGTCGTTGCCGGAGCATTACCGCGAAGTCGTGGTGCTATGCGACCTCGAAGAGCTGAGTTATGCCGAAGCCGCTCAAGCTTTGGGGTGTGCGCTAGGCACGATTCGCTCTCGCCTGCACCGTGCCCACGAGATGCTGGTGCGGAAGTTGCAGCACACGGCCCCTGCTTTGGCGGGGTTTTCCGGTGATGCCGCGAGGTGTATGTCATGAAGTGCCATGAGTTCATGCATGTTGCGGAGGCTTTCACGCCTTCCGAGCTGTCACTGATGAGAACAGAAGATCAGGCGATCTCGGCGCACGCGGGCGAGTGCGCAAGCTGCGGGCGGTGGCTCGAGTCGCAGACGCTGCTCGGTAGCGCGATGCAGGCCCTGCGCGTCAGCACCGCAGAGCTTGAGGCGGGTCCGAATGTCGAGCGGGCCTTATTACTTGCTTTTCGCGATACCGATTTCCCATCGCAGCAGGCGGTAGAACCGGAGCACGCGGCGCCGGCGGCGTGGAAGCTGAGCCGCATCTTCGAATTTGGCGCGTACGCAGCAGTAGCCGCAGCGCTGATCATGGCGGTGTTTCTGGGATCGCGGCTGCTACACGATCGGCGGGTTCAGCAGCATCCATCGCAGGCACAGGACAAGGTTGCTCCGCAGCCGTTGAGTGCAGCATCGACTGCAACCGCGGTGAACCCGGCTGCGACGGAGACCGCGCCCGAGGCAGCAGTGACGAAAGCAGCGAAATCGAGGCTTTCTGATGTACGCGTTCAGACCTCGCCAAACGCATTGGGCAAGGCTGAGACCACAGCTTCTGACACAGACGATTACGTGGCGTTGATGCTTTGCGATCCGCTGATCTGCTCGGGCGATGAGCACGTCGTCCGAATGGAGTTGCCGGCGGCGACCGCTTCTACCGACGGGAGCGGCAGCCAGCCGGTTCTAGCCGACGTGGTGATCGGTGAAGACGGCCTGGTGCGGGCGATGCGGATTGTGCGGTGAGTTTTAGAGGAAAGCCTATGAACTTCATGAAAGCTGAATTTTGCGCGCATTCGATCCTGATCTTGTGTGCAGCCACTTTGCTGTTGACCGCAGCTGGAGTTGCACAAGGACCACCTCCGCCTCCGCAGGGTTTACCGTTCACCGGGGGCCCCGGCGGCATGATGGGCGGAGACTTCGGCGACGGAAAAACCGTGACCGGCGCGCCGCTCACGGCAGTGGTGGTCGTGACTCGCGATACGACGCTGGCCGATGGCAACAAGATTCACAATGAATCGCAATCGAAGATTTACCGCGATACGGAAGGCCGCGTCCGCCGCGAACTGACGGTTGATCTGGCAACTCCGGCGACAGGCAAGGTGAACCGCAACTTCATCGTGATCAACGATCCTGTTGCAGGCAAGCGCTACATGTTGAATCCGGACAACAAAACAGCGCATTTGATGGCGCCGCACGGGCCACACCACGCCAACAACAACGGCGATCCCGCTGCCAACGCCACCCCTGGCTCGGGGGGGCCCGGAGGTCCGGGTGGTCCCGGGAACGTCACGAAGGAGCAGTTGGGAACAAAGACGGTGAATGGAGTTCAGGCGGAAGGCGTCCGCGTTACCCGCACGATTCCCGCCGGCGCGATTGGAAACGACAAGGCGATCGAAGTGGTCACCGAACGCTGGTACTCGCCCGATCTGCAGATCGCCGTGTTGACGACGCACACGGATCCGATGATGGGGACTGTGACCGCCAAGATGGTCAGTGTGGTGCGCGGGGACCCCGATCCGAGCCTGTTCCAGGTGCCGTCAGACTACAAGTTGGAGGCAGGCAAGCCTAACCAGCCGGTGTTCATGCCTAACAAGCCATAAGCTTTCGTCCGCAACCCCGCTCGGGCGGAAGGCTCCCATGGGACCTTCCGCCATTTTTGTTTTCGGGGCGCAGCAGTTTCTGAGCATTCTTTTGTTGACGTTAATTTGACAAACGGCCCAGCAAACTGGCGTACAATTTCGGTCACAAAGCGCGACGGGCGTACGCGCGTAGAGTCCATGTCTCGGCTCAATCTAACGCGGGTTGCAGGCTGCCTGCTATTGTGGATTCCCACAGTCTGTGTGGCCCAGAACTCGATGGCGCACACCACGAGCGTCGAGATTATTGTCCGGGTGACGTTCGCCAATGATCGGAACGCGGGCGATCAGATCCGGATCGATCTCATCAATGATACCGGCGTACCAGTGGGAGAGGGATTCACGGATTCCGAGGGACGTGCCGCTTTTCACGTCGAGGGCGCAGGTTCCTACGAGATACGAGCGTCGGGCCTGCCGATTCAGGGTACCGCGATTGAGAGAATTCGCGTTGAGGACATGGACAAAAGCCGGACCGTCTACGTGCGCGCTACTCCCAAGACCGAAACTACGGCGACCACGACCAAGACGAATGCGCCTCCAGTGACTACGGCCGCGGAGCTGAAAATCCCCATGGATGCCAGAAAAGCCTTTCATAAGGGCATGGAGGCGTGGGAGCACAACGACTATCCCAAGGCAGCTGAGCAGTTCGAAAAGGCGGTGACGATCTATCCCGAATACGACACTGCTTACAACAATCTGGGAGTGATGTACTACCAGATGGGACAGACGGACAAAGCGCGAGCTGCATTTGAGCGATCCGTTCGACTGAATGATAAGAATGCTGACGGCGATCGGAACCTGGCGCGATTGCTGATCCGTGACGAAAATTACCCGCGCGCCCAGGACCTGCTTAAAAAGTCGCTGATGGTCGAGCCGCTGAATACGGTGTCCTTAACCCTGATGTGCGTGACCCAGATCCAGACCAACGATGACAACGGCGCGCTGGCGACTGCGCGCAAGGTACATCAGCTTCCGCATGAAGGTTATGCGCTGGTTCACGAGGTCGCGGGTCAAGCCTACGAACACCTGGGCCAACCGCAGAATGCTGCCATCGAATACGAAACATATTTGCGAGAAAGCCCAAATGGGCCCGAGGCGCCGCAGGTGCGGAACGCACTGACCAGGCTCACTGCGGCGAGCAGGCAGAGTTCGCAGTAAGTTGTCGGTTGCCAGTTGTGAGTTGTTAGTGGGCAAGCGCGTCGCCAAGCCCTATTCCTGCTGTATCCTAAACAAGCTCACATGATGACCAAGCTTTGTCTTCTTGCCCACCTACTTTCGATTGCAACATTTCTAACTGCAGCCGATGTACCCAGCATTCGCGGAGGCAACGGCATCGTGTTGCCGCCTCCACCGCCAACCAAAACTGAGCCGGTGACCGAGACGATCCACGGAGTCACTGTGACGGACCCATACCGTTGGCTGGAGGACTCCGAGAGTCCGGCGACTCGCGCCTGGCTCGAAGCGCAGATGAAGTACACCGAAGACTACCTTGCACAGGTGAAGATCCGGCCGGAGCTCGTGAAGCGGCTTACGGATCTGGTGCGGGTGGAGACTTACAGCATCCCCGTCGAGCGCGAGGACAGGTTCTTCTTCAAGAAACGGCTGCCGGCAGAGAATCAAGGGTCGATCTATGTTCGCAACGGACTGAGTGGCAAAGACGAGCGGCTGGTCGACGCGAGCAAATTGAGCGCCGATCAAAATACGTCGGTGAGTATTGCGGACGTTTCCAAAGACGGCAGTTTAATGGTGTACGAAGTTCGTGAAGGTGGCGCTGACGAACAGACGATTCACTTTCTGGACACCAAGATGAAGGCTGAACTGGCGGACGTACTGCCGAAAGCGCGCTACGCCGGAGTAAACCTTGGTCCGGACGAGAAAGGTCTGTACTATGCAAAATTCGATCCCGCCGGTTCGCTGGTTTTCTACCACCGGCTTGGTACACCCGTTTCCGATGACAAGTTGATCTTCGGTAAAAGCTTCGGGGACGAGCAATTCGGACCCATGGAGTTGATGTACGCCGAGGTCAGCGAGAACGACCGCTACCTGATTATTCATGTGAGCCACGGAGTTCCGCCTAAACGCGTTGACATCTATGTGAAGGACCTGCGCGCTCCGGACTCGCCGATCAAGCCGATCATTCACGGCATCGACAGTCGCTTCCAGCCGGAGAACTACGCAGATGATCTTTATGTACTAACGGACTACCAAGCAGAGAACTACCGGGTAGTGAAGGTCGCTTTGTCGGATCCGGCGCCGGAGCACTGGAAAGTCGTCGTGCCCGAGGGGAAGGACGTCATGGAGTCCATCTCCATCGTAGGCGGAAAGTTATTTGTGACCGGGTTGCACGATGTCATTACGCAAACGGATATTTATTCGCTCGATGGCAGGCCCGAAGGGAAGATCAAGTATCCCACCCTTGGTGCGGCCTCGGGAATATACGGACGACAGGCGGCACATCGCGGGTTTTACAACTTCGAGTCGTTTACCATTCCGTCGGCGATTTATCTCTATGATGTCTCCAGCGGGAAGACCGAGGTGTTTGCCAAGCCGCAAGTGCCGTTTGCCTCGGATCAATATGAGGTGTCGCAGGTCTTTTTCAACTCGAAGGACGGCACCCGCGTACCGATGTTCGTGTCGGGAAAGAAAGGGCTGAAGCGCGATGGACAGGAGCCCCTGCTGATCTTCGCCTACGGGGGATTCAACGTCAGCCTGCCTCCGCACTGGGACCCGGAATATGCATGGTGGATGGAACAAGGCGGGTTCTTCGCGCAGCCCAACCTGCGCGGCGGAGGGGAGTACGGCGAGACCTGGCACAAGGCCGGGATGTTTGAGAAGAAGCAGAATGTCTTCGACGATTACTTCGGAGCTGTCGAATACCTCATCGACCAGAAGTACACGTCACCGGCGCATCTGGCGATCCGCGGGCGCTCCAACGGCGGATTACTGATGGGTGTGGCGATGACACAGCATCCCGAATTGTTTGGCGCCATCTGGTGCGGTTATCCACTGCTGGATATGCTCCGCTACCAGAATTTCCTGGTGGGAAGATGGTGGACGGCGGAGTATGGATCGGCCGAAAACGCCGAGCAGTTCCCTTACCTCTACAAGTACTCGCCGTATCACAACGTGAAGAAGGGCGTGAAGTATCCTGCGATCATGTTCAACACCGGCGATTCGGATACGCGGGTCGATCCCCTGCACGCGCGCAAGATGACCGCGCTGATGCAAACCGACACCGGGAGTGACCGGCCGATCCTGTTGCACTACGAGCTGAAGGCAGGACACAGTGCCGGAGTGTCGATTACCCAACTCGTCAATGACACGGCGGATGAGTTGTCGTTCCTGTGGAATGAGACGGGGGGAAAGTAACAGGGTCCAAAACCACGGGGGCACGGAACACACGAAGAACGCTTTCGGCTTTGCCCCTCGGCCTTATTTTGTCTCTCGCTGCTAGAGACGCCGTCCGCGGCCGGGTACAAAAGTTGTTCTCAGTGCCCGGCTGACGCCCACGTCTAAAAGCTCACCGCTGTTCCGCAGCTAAACTGTTCGGAAACGAATGAGGCACGTGGGATTAGGAGTAGCAAACTCTGTGTCCTGTGCGCCCTCCGTAGTGAAATCGTCTTCTTTCTGCCCTGTGTTACATTTGTTCCACATCAGGACGACCGTTCCAAAAAAGCATTTGACGTGTGCGCGATCACCGCCTGACGTGACTGTGGAGGGTGGCGGACTACTTTGTTAAGCGCGCGGGCGGCTAGCGAGCGTTTCGGCAAACCGGTCGGACTGAGGGAGCGGATCCGATCTCGACCGGGTGACCTCGTCGGGACGAAGATTTTTCGTATGGTTATTAAAAAACTGTCACAAATCCTGTCTGCGCATTGACTCCAGAAATCCTTTCGTTGATCGTTGACGTGTCAGGTATCTGCGTTCATCTGATCGCGATGAAGTCGAGGTGTCGTCATGAGTACTCTTACTTCCGAAACTCCTGTAGAAACCACTTCCCTGAGCGCATACGGTCCCGCGCGCTCAACAATATCGGGCGCCCCGCTTTCCAACGATGAACTGCGAAAGACCGATGCCTACTGGCGGGCGTGCAATTTCCTCAGCCTGGGGATGATCTATCTGCTCGACAACCCCTTGCTGACAGAGCCGTTGCGGCCCGAGCACATCAAAAACCGGTTGCTCGGGCATTGGGGATCGAGTCCGGGTCTGTCGTTCATTTACGTGCACCTGAATCGACTCATTAAGAAGTACCACCTCGACATGATCTTTCTGGCCGGCCCGGGCCACGGCGCACCGGGAGTCCTCGGACCGGGATATCTTGAGGGCACGTATTCAGAGGTCTATCCCGACAAGAGCGAAGACTTCGACGGCCTGCGCGAGTTCTTCAAGCAGTTTTCATTTCCCGGCGGGATTGGAAGCCATTGCACACCTGAGACGCCGGGATCGATTCACGAGGGCGGAGAGCTGGGTTACGTGCTTTCGCACGCCTGTGGAGCGGCGTTCGACAACCCCGAACTGATCGTCGCCGCCGTAGTGGGGGATGGCGAATCAGAGACCGGTCCTCTGGCGACCTCCTGGCACATTAATAAGTTCCTGAACCCCGCGCGTGACGGAGCCGTGCTGCCCGTGCTTCACCTGAACGGGTACAAGATCAACAACCCAACGATACCGGCGCGCATTTCGCGCCAGGAGTTGGAAGGTCTGCTGCACGGCTATGGCTGGATGCCGTACTTCGTGGAGGGGTCCGATCACGACACGATGCACCAGGCGATGGCGGCCACCACAGAGCATTGCGTCCTGGAGATCCACAAGATCCAAGAGGAAGCGCGCACAAGTTCGCACGTGAGCCGTCCGCACTGGCCCATGATCGTGCTGCGTTCGCCCAAGGGGTGGACGGCTCCTTTGATGGTCGAAGGTCACCGTTTAGAAGGATTCTGGCGTGCGCACCAGGTGCCCTTGCCCAACGTGAAAAAAGATTTCGAGCAGCTTCGCATTCTGGAGCAGTGGATGCGCTCGCAGCGGCCGGAAGAACTGTTCGATGGCCACGGAAGGTTCGTCGAGGAGTTCCGTGAGCTGGCTCCTATCGGAACGCGAAGGATGAGCGCCAATCCGCATGCCAACGGCGGACGGGTGAAGAGGGCATTGCGGCTTCCTGATTTCCGTGAATACGCCGCGAAATTCGAAAAGCCCGGACAGATACAGGTTGAGAATACCCGGCCGCTGGGCGCATTCCTGCGCGACGTGATGAAGCTCAACATGACGAACTTCCGCGTGTTTGGTCCTGACGAAACAACTTCGAACAAGCTCGACGCGGTTTATGAGGTCAGCAAGAAATTCTGGATTGAGGAATTTTTCCCTGAAGATCTCGACGGCGGGGAGCTTTCGACTGACGGCCGCGTAATGGAAATGCTAAGCGAGCACACCATGGAGGGCATGCTCGAAGGCTACCTGCTCACTGGGCGGCACGGCTTTTTCTCGACCTATGAGTCGTTTGTGCACGTCATCGACTCGATGTTCAACCAGCATGCCAAGTGGCTGGAGATCTCGAACCACCTCTCGTGGCGACAGGCGATCGCGTCGCTCAACCTGCTGATTACGTCGACGGTTTGGCGGCAGGACCACAATGGCTTCACACATCAGGATCCCGGCTTCTTGGACGTCGTGGTCAACAAAAGCGCGAATGTGACGCGCATCTACCTGCCGCCGGACGTGAACTCGTTGCTTTCGGTGGCTGACCACTGTTTGCGCAGCCAGAATTACGTGAACGTCATTGTCTGCGACAAGCAACGGCACCTGCAGTACATGACGATGGATGCTGCGATTATCCATTGCACCAAGGGCATCGGCATCTGGGATTGGGCCAGCAACGATGAAGGCGGCGAACCTGATGTTGTCATGGCTTGCGCGGGCGACATCCCGACGCAGGAGGCACTGGCAGCCACCGATTTGTTACGCAAAGAATTTTCGGACATCAAGATCCGCTTCATCAACCTGATTGATTTGTTCAAGCTGCAGCCCAGCACCGAGCACCCACATGGGCTTCCTGACAAGGAGTTTGATTCGCTGTTCACGCTCGACAAGCCGGTGATCTTTAATTTCCACGGGTATCCCTGGCTGATTCACCGGCTGGCATACCGGCGCCACAACCACGACAACATGCACGTGCGCGGATACAAGGAGAAAGGCAATATCAATACCCCCCTGGAGCTGGCGATCAACAACAACATCGACCGCTTCAGCCTGGCGATGGACGTGATTGATCGCGTCCCACGTCTGCAGAAGATCGGCGGACATGCGAAGGAGCGCTTCCTGAATGAGCAGATCGAGTGCCGCAACTACGCACACCAGTACGGCATCGACGAACCAACCGCTGCAGGATGGGTGTGGCCGTATTAGCTTGCGACAACCAATACCGTCGATCCTCGTCCTTGGCACAGGCCCTCGGTCGACAGGGTGGGATGAAGACCAGGCTGCCTGGGAACTCCTGTCCCGTTTTCCACGTACTTCTCTCTGACGATCGGGGAGGATCCGATGAGAGTACGTGCTTGTTCCGGCTTTGCGGCTGCACTATTGATGCTGGTCGCATTTCCCCTTTTTGCGCAAAACCAGCAAGACACCCTTTCCGCCACCATCCAGCACCAGGACGCCGTCTTTTGGGATGCCTACAACCGCTGCGATGTCCAGACGATGTCGCAATTCTTCTGGCCCGACGTCGAGTTCTATCACGACAAGGGCGGGCCCACAATAGGACTTGGGCCACTCACCGAGACCTTCCAGAAGAACCTCTGCGCCAACCCCAACTTCCGCCTTCGCCGCGAGGCCCTTCCCGGCACTCTCAAGTTCTATCCGCTCGAGAAGAACGGCGTGACCTACGGGGCAATCCTGTCCGGCGAGCACTACTTCTACATCAGCGACAGCGGTAAACCCGAATACCGCGACGGCTGGGCGAAGTTCTTCCACCTGTGGCTACTAAAAGATGGCACCTGGAAAATGTCGCGGATCGTCAGCTACGATCACCAGGCCGCACCACTGGAAAACACGAGAAAGGAAGTCACATTGCCGTCCCCAACGCTCGAGCAGTACGTCGGCAACTACGTCGCGCCGAAGACCGGCGAACTGAATGTCGCCCGAAACAACAACCTCCTCGTTCTAAAGATCGGCGAGAAACAGTATAGTTTGCACCCCGAATCCGAGAGCATCTTCTTCACCACCGATCGTGACCTGACCTTCGAGTTCGTGAAGGATGGCGCGAAAGTTTCTAAGATCGTCGTGCGCGAGCACGGAGCTATCGTCGAAGAAGCCACGGCCCGTTGACGGATTTCCTACGAAGGATGCGGCTTGCCGAGGATAACGCGCACGGTATCGCGCGCAATCAGCAGCTCTTCGTCGGTGGGAATCGCGTAGGCAAGGAGCTTTGAGTCGTCGGTACTGATGAGGCTTTCGTGGCCGATGGTTTGCTGATTTTTCTCTGCGTGGATCTTGAGACCTGCCCACTCGAGCGACTCGCAAATCTGCGCACGGATCTCCGGTGAATTCTCCCCGATCCCGCCGGTAAAGACGATCGCATCGGCGCCGCCCATGGCAGCGAGATAGGACCCGATGTATTTGCGGGCGCGATAACAGAAGATATTGATGGCGAGCTCGACCCTCCGGTCGTCGTGCTCTTTCAGCTCGGCGAGCAGCTCTCGCATGTCGTTCGTGAGGCCCGAGATTCCCAACAGTCCTGACTGCGTATTCAGCAGCGTATCCACTTCAGCTGATGACATGCCTTCCTTGGCGGCGATCAGACTTAGAATCGCGGGATCAAGATCTCCCGATCGGGTACCCATCACCAGACCTTCCAGCGGCGTCATACCCATCGACGTATCAACCGACTTCCCGGCCTTCACTGCGGCCGCCGAGCAGCCGTTGCCCAAGTGCAGCGTGATAATGTTCGTTTGCTCCCGCGTCAGCCCTCGCAAGTCGCGATAACGGAACGCGACGTAACGGTGCGACGTGCCGTGAAAACCGTAGCGGCGAACGCGATAGCGCCGGTAAAGGTGATAGGGCAGCGCGTACAAGTAGGCATACTCAGGAATGGACTGATGAAAGGCGGTATCAAACACCGCGACCTGCGGCGTGGCCTTGCCGAAGATCTCTTGTGCTGCGCGAATGCCTTTCAGGTTGTTGGGATTGTGCAGAGGCGCGAGGTCGATGCAGTCCTCGATCTCGTGTAAGACCTTCTCATCAATGAGCGCCGACTGGCTGAACAACTCGCCGCCATGGACGACGCGATGCCCAACGGCCTGAATGTCGGCGGTGCTGCGGACCTCGGTGACGCCGGATTGATCGGAGGCAATGTAACGCACGAGGTAGTCGAGCGACGCCGGAATATCACGCAAAGCAGCCGTAAACTTCTGCTTGGGATGGTCTTTCGCCTGGAAGGTGATGATCGCCTCGCCGCCGGTGCGCTCCACGTCACCACGACACAGCCGCTGGTCCTGGCGTTTCTCGATACGGTCCATGTCGGTGGCAATGACTTGAAACTTCAGGCTTGAGCTTCCGGCGTTAAGGACGAGAACGTTCATGGAGTACGAATCCCTTGGGGCAGTATCGCATTTCAGGCGCTGTCATGAGGTGAATTCTCATCGCGGCTCCTGGCGTTTTAGCTAACGTGTCCGGAGGGCCCACCCGAGCATGAGCAGGCCGCTGGCGGCGATCCAGCTTCCGGCAACACGTACTGCGATGCGGGTCCAATCGGCTCGCAGGCGGACAAC
>Ga0306920_100001868_pt1 | contig 26262 bp, 25 predicted proteins | sample flu12Cox44000170_FD_204666 | JGI IMG/M metagenome (GOLD analysis project Ga0306920, IMG submission 204666) | Lab enrichment of tropical soil microbial communities from Luquillo Experimental Forest, Puerto Rico - flux4day.12C.oxic.44.000.170 (v2)... | ecosystem: Environmental > Terrestrial >...
TCCAGACCAATCGTGCTAACCTCGCCCATGGACGGCTCCCCTCAATGTGGTTTGCTCTAACGCAACCACCCTATGGCACTTCGATGCCGCAGAGTGGGCGCCGTCCACAGCATCATAAGCAGACATTCCCGGAATCTTGCGCGATGTCCGCTGGCCAAAAGCAGACCTTGATTGCGGTTGCGTTCCCTTCGCCATTATTCTGGCAGTCCAGCCTTGCGGAGGCCGCTGACAAACCGTTCACGGTCTTCTGCACGGCGGAACGGTCGGACGAGCCGCGGATCGCTCAGGGTCAGCCCGGGTAGCAGCCGTGTAAGGCCGTTAAGCCCGGTTTGTGCTTCGGTCATGCGCCTTAGGTGCGCTGCCGCCGCCGCCATTATGCCATGCGAGTCGGGAAACGACGGATTGAAGTCGATCGCCTGCTTGGCGCAAGATATCGCCTCTGCAAAGCGCTGGGTGTGCAGATGCGACCAGGCGCTGACGGTATGCCAGATCACCATCAGGCAATCGCGAGGGCTCAGCCGCATCGCATCATGCATAGCCGCGAGCGAACGTTCGGGCTCGCCACCAAAGCTGTAGGCAGTGCCGAGATATCCGCGTGCGAAGCTCGAGTTCGGGTCGAGCTCTATCGCACGATTTAGACGCCTGATTGCGTCGTCGTGCAGATCCGAGAATAGTTCATAGACTGCGAGCGCGGTTTGCGCCGCCGCGTCTCTGTCGTCGGCAGCAACCGCGCGGCGGGCAGCCGCGCCCATCCGCTCCATCGCCACGGGAAACGGCTCAGTCGTCCACCCGAACAGACCACCCATGTGCCAGTTGTAAGCAAGGTCGGCGAGCGCCATCGCATTCTCAGGGTCGCGACGAAGAATTTCTTCGATCAGGAGAATTGCTTCGTTGAAATCCTCTTGGGTAAATCGCTGTACATGCCAGTGTGCCCGCATCACGCGCTCCCACTGGCCAAGCTCCTCCGCTTTTTTTCCGTGTGTACGCTGGATCTCTGCAGCGACGATCCCCGGCGCGATTGCGCCTATGATGCTTCGGGTAATTTCGTCCTGGACGACAAAAATGTCTTCTAGCGCACGATCGTACCGCTCCGCCCAGACGTGTTGTCCGCCGCCCGCGTCGATCAACTGCGCGTTGATGCGTACGCGATTGCCGGCCTTTCGCACGCTCCCTTCGAGCACATAGCGAACACCGAGTTCGCGACCAACCTGACGCATATCGACGGATTTGCCCTTGTAGGTGAACGACGAGTTGCGGGCGATCACGAACAGCCAATGCGCCTTGGAAAGGGCCGTGATGATGTCTTCTGCGATGCCGTCGGCAAAAAACTCCTGCTCGCTGTCGCCGCTCATATTTTGAAACGCGAGAATCGCGATCGACGGTTTGTCGGGAAGCGCCGGCGAGGCCAATGGTTGAACCGGCGTCGCGCGCTCAGCTTGCGACGCCGGCCTAGTCTCCGAGGAAAGGCCGACCTGTAACGAATAGATTCGGATGGGATCCGCGATATTCTTGAGGGCCGTTGCGCCGAGATCGCTGACTGCGAGATCGAGCCGCGCTTTCACCTGCCGATAGGCGTCTTCCGACAGGCAGATCGCTCCCGGGCTGGCGACGCCCTCCAGCCGCGCGGCAATATTGACGCCGTCGCCCATCAGATCGCCGTCGCTTTCCTCGACGACATCGCCAAGATGGATGCCGATGCGGAACTCGATGCGCCGATCGGGTGGTAGCCCGACATTTCGCTCGACCATACCGTTCTGCACCTCGATCGCGCAGCGCACAGCCTCAACTACGCTGCGAAACTCGACCAGCATACCGTCGCCCGTGCGTTTGACTACTCGGCCATGATGCACTGCGATAGTAGGATCGATCAGATCGCTGCGAAGGGATCGCAGCCGCGCGAGCGTCCGTTCCTCGTCCGCGCCGGCAAGCTTGCTGAATCCGACAACATCGGCCGCCAGAATTGCCGCAATCTTCCTGGTTTCGGTCATGCCCCGCCCCTCTGCGGGTCTATCAATAGCACAAAATTCTCGCCAACCAGCTCTTGATCCACAGTTAGCTCTGGCCTGATCCGCTTCGGGTCATAAGCGGACATTCCCGGAGGTTCGCGCGATGTCCGCTATTCCAGCGAAAGCGGACAACGGCTGAGCGCATTGAGATGTCCGCCGTGGGCCAATAGCGGACATCAGCCCGACCTCAGACGAACGAAGAAACGCGCGCCAGGATAACCTTGATCTCCGTGAACTCGCCCGGCTGTGTATCGACCTCGATTGAGCCGCCGTGCTGCTTGACGATGATGTCGTGGCTGATGGAAAGACCGAGACCGGTGCCTTCTCCCGTCGGTTTGGTCGTGAAAAACGGGTTGAACATCTTTTCTTTCACGTCTGCCGTCATACCGGTGCCGTTGTCGCGAATTGCGATTTCCACACGATCGCCAAGGCTTTTGGTCGAGGCGGTGAGAGTCGGCTCGTAGTCTCCACCACTATTCTCCGCCTTGCGCCTAGTTGCTGCATAGAAGCCGTTTGCAATCACATTCAAGAGCGCCCGCCGGATGTCCTGCGGGAAAATATCTGCCTCACCGGCAGACGGATCAAAGGATTGCTTGACTTTGATCTCAAAACCTTGCGTCTCGGCCCGTGCTCCATGCCAAGCGAGATTGAGGCTTTCCTCAACGAGCGCATTGATGTCAATCACACGATGCTCGCCTGAGCCCTCCCGCGAGTGCTGCAGCATGTTCTTGACGATGGCATCCGCGCGTCTGCCATGATGTACGACCTTGTCGAAATTTCCCTTTAGCATGTCGGCCAGTTCTTCGATTTCAGCGCGGGCTTTATCGTCGAGCGATACACCCTTCAATGTGTCTCGCAATTCATCGATCAGTTCGGCAGAGATGCCCGAGAAATTATTGACGAAATTAAGCGGGTTCTTGATCTCGTGCGCGATACCGGCAGTTAGCTGACCCAATAAGGCGAGTTTCTGTGTCTGCACGAGCCGGTCTTGCGTCGTGCGCAACTCCTCCAAGGACTTCGTCAATTCGCGAGTACGAGCCTGCACCTCATCGAACAATCGCACATTCTCGATTGCGATCACCGCCTGGTCTGCAAAGGTGATAACTAGCGTGATGTGATTATGATCAAACGGCCGAACCGCAGGCCGAGTCAGGACAACTACGCCAATCGGATTTCCTTCCCTCAGCAGCGGCACTCCAAGTGCCGTGCGAAATCCGCCTAGCTTTTGAGCCTCAAGAAATGTGTATTCCGGATCAGCAAGAACATCGTGAATATGTATAGCGCGCCCTTCGAGCAATGCTCGCGCCGCAACTGTGCCACGCCCGGGTCGGATCGTTTGTTGTTTGAGATAATCTATCCACTGGGGGATATCTCCGCTGCCGGAAGCACATGTATAAACATCACCTTCTCGCAAAAACATGAATGAGTGATCGGCCTGGCAGAGCCGCGCCGCCGATTGGAGAAGTGTATCGAGCACGGTCTGCAGATCGAAAGTTGAGCGGCTGATAACCTTGAGCACATCGGCGGTTGCGGTCTGCTGCTGGAGCGATTCCCGCAATTCACTGAGCAGGCGCGTGTTCTCGATCGCGATGACAGCCTGCGCGGCGAATGTGCGCAGGAGCGAAAACTGTTTATCCGAAAGCGGACCGGGCGTGCGGCGTACGACGGTGAGCAGGCCAATCGCCTCATTGCGGCGCGTCAGGGGCGTGATCGTGATCGCGCGGTTGCCGCTAGTCAGAAAGTTCTTGGCCCCAGCGGCAAATTCGGCCGGAGCACTCCTCGCGTCGGGAACGTCAACAACCCTACAATCGAGCAGGGCTGCACCATGAAAATACTCCCGCGAGAAAGGGGTTCGGGAAATGGTGCGTCGCCACGCCTCGGCGCGCTCGGAATCGCGCGCCGCAACGGCCGCGGCATCAATCCGATCGCCGTACCGAAGCGCGAGGCTAATGAGGGCGTCCGGAAAGAGCTTCAGGGCACTCTGCACTATAGCTTCGAATACCGGCTGGGTATCGCTGGGCGAGTTGCTGATAATGGTCAGAATATCGGCAGTCGCGGCCTGTTGCTCGGAGGCTTCGTTCAACTCACGGCTAAGGCGTGCAACATTTTTTTCCTTGTTTGCAGGTGAGAGACTGTTCCGGTGCCGCGCCTTTGACGCACTGCGTCGCTTAGGCGCCAACGGCCTGCGACGCCGTGTTTTGGCTGATTTGTCGCGCTGTCGCATTGCCTGCCCCGAGACTAAGGACAGAGCATCATAGCGGCTTAGGCAAGCACTGCGGAAGGGTCTTCAATAATGTCGGCTTTGGGTCATTAGGCGACATTGCAGGGCGATCGGCGCATGTCCGGTCCACCCCCCAGGAGCGGAGATCACAGGTTTTATGAGTACGATGCCAGCTCATCGCGCCCCCGAGCGCTCACGCGCGTCCTCACCTCGGCGGCCGGAAAAGTTGGCGGCGGTTTTTGAGCAGCGCGATGGCGCGCGGGCTGCCGCTGTGATCCGCGAGCAAATCCCGCTATTGCCCCGAAAACGGACATCGGCTGAGCGCATTGCTCCGGGTAAATCGGCACAGCAACTAGCTAGAGGGGCGTCTGGATTTGCCGACACGAGGCAAGAGGCTTTTCGTGTGCTCGATAAAGGCACGCAATTTCGGCAAGGCTTGGCGTCTGCTCGGATAGTAGAGAAAGATCCCAGGCGTTGTGACGGCAAAGGGCGTGAGCAGTGCTTCCAAGCGACGCTCGGCAACCGGTTCCCGAGTGAGCGGACCGGGCACCTGTGCAAGGCCCAGCCCTTGGAGTGCCGCTCCCAGGAGCGTGGGGTAGTCGTGCGCAATCAGCGGCCCCGACACGATTGCCTCGACCGCCTTGTTGCCGTCGACAAAGGACCAGGGCGCGACCGACCCGTCCGAGCGGCGTATGCGCAGGCAGGCGTGCTGGCGTAAATCGTCGATGCGCTCCGGCCGCTTCCGCGTGCGCAGATAATCCGGGCTGCCAACGACCACTAACGGGAACGGTGGCGTCAGCCGGACGACTATCATGTCTGGCGCGATGAACTGGCCCAGACGGATACCGGCATCAAACCCTTCGGCCGCGAGGTCGACCAGCTCCGCGCTTGCGGCGATCTCCACTTCAATCTCGGGATAGGCCTGACAGAACGATGCTATTAGTGGCTCCAGCAGGATCGGCACCACGGCGCGCGGCACCGAGAGGCGCAAAAGTCCAGTCGGCCGTTGCCCTAGGTCACGCGCGACTTCGCTGGCAGCAACGAGTTCCGCGAAAGCGGGCTTTGCGCGCGATAGAAAGCGCTCACCGGCTTCGGTCAGGCCAACGCTGCGCGTGGTGCGAACGAAGAGCGCTGCGCCAACACGCGTCTCGAGTGCGCGCACCGCCTGGCTGATCGCTGATGGAGTCACTCCGAGTTCGGCAGCCGCTCTGCGAAAACTGCGGTGCGCGGCAACGCTTAGGAACGCCTCAACACCGTCGAGCGCGCCCTGCCTGACTGTGAAGTTCTGCTTCATACCTTGCCAACATTACCGCGGATAGTCGCTCGCCGGAAGCGCTCGTATGTCTGCGGGTGAGGATCTGAAGCCCTAGAGGAATGTTGCGATGATCGATGTCGCGACCACTCTCGCGCGATCGGCCTCACCCTCACGATAGTCCTGATAGGAGCCTTCTTCATGTCTGACCAATCTCACGCCCAAACTCAAACTTCCACATCGCCGACGACAGGTGTCTTTGCCGTCCTAACAGCAAAGACCGGCGTAAAGCGCGAGCAGATTTTGGCAGTCATGCCCGCCGAGATACGCGCGACAGTCCAACTCTATCTCGAAGGGAAAATCCGCGAATGGTACGCGCGAGGAGACGGCAGGGGGGCTGTATTCCTCGTAAACGCTAAAGACGTCACAGAAGCGGAATCCATCATGGAATCGTTGCCGCTCGCCAAAGAGCACCTGCTGGATCACGACTACATTGCGGTCGGCCCGCTGTTGCCGTTACGCCTGCTGATCGGCAGCCCGCCGGCCAAGCAGTAAGTCAGACAGCTGTGAACACGACGCGTGGAGAGCGTTTAAGGACCGTAAGCCATCGGTTGCTCCGTTCTCCGCGAAGCCGCAGCCGGGTTTATCAGGTCTGCAAAGGGAGAGATGGTATGCCTTATCTCGTTGATACGGTTTCCCGCGCGCCCTCAGGCGCAACGCAAAGCTCGTCTGCCCAGGACTGGTTCGCCGCTGGTGAGCACCTCGGCTACGATCCGAGGGCCCGCGCCATCGTGGCGGCGCAAGACGCACCCCTCAAGATTTTCGCGAGCCGTGAGGGAAATTTCGCGCACCCCGTCACCTTCCTGCCGGGATTTCCCGATGGCTCGTTCGGGTGGGCGAAAGTCCGACCCCATATGCCGAATGCTAACGAGATGCCAAAACTCTTCGTCGACTATGTCGGCATGGGCGATAGCGACAAGCCCAAGGACTACGCCTATTCCACCGCCGAACGTACCGATCTCGTCGAAGCAATCTGGAAGGATCTCTCCGTCCAGTCGACGACACTGGTTGCCTTCGACTTTTCCTCGCTTGTCGTTCTGGAGCACCTGCGACGACGGCTCGAAAGCTCGGCGCGTGGCGAACCCGTGGGCGGCCCGGATATACGAGGGGTATTCATTTTCAATGGTGGGCTCTTCACCGACGGGCACTCCCATCCATGGTACACCACTCCGATGCTGCGCCGGCTTCCCAAGTGGGCCCACCGGCGCGTAGGTCATCCGTTTGCGCTGTTCAAATGGACGCCGGGGGTAAGGAAGTTGTGGTCCAAGGATTATCGCGTAACAGACGCCGAGCTCCGCGAACTCCACAATGCCATGGACCGTCACGATGGCCTGTTCTACCTCGCCGCAGCTGCAGGCTTCGTGGCCGATCATAAGGCGCAAGGCGAGCGCCTCGACTTCGGCCGCCTCTTCCTGGCCTATCGTGATCGGTTCCCGTTCGTGGTGGGCGGCAGCGACGAAGATCCTTTTGAGCACCGACAGATCGACCTCGCGCAAGAACGACTGGGCAAGCTCGGCCTTCAGATCGAGCGGTTGCCCGGCGGACACCTCACTACGAACGAGCAGCCTGAGGCCCTGGCTGCCTTGATCGCGAAGTTCGAGCGCATGCTTGTAAAGATACCAAACCGAGCCATCAGGGGTTGCTAAGACAGACCAAGAAAGAGCTTTGGGTGCTGGCGATCAGGCGTCGGACGTGCCACCCGTCGCCGGTTTTGCCCCCTTTTTAGTCCGCTAGGGAGCCGCCTCAGAGGGGTCTTCCTCGACGACTGCCAAGACAATTTGCGGAACGCCCTCGACTTGCATTGCTCGATCAGGTCCAGCACCCAGCCGTTAGCCGGACATCGGCTGAGCGCATTGAGATGTCCGCTATGGGCCAGATACGGAAGTTCGGATTGACACGTGCGATGCTTCAAGTGGAAGTTCTTGCCCATAGGACTGGCGAATGGGAGCGACCGATGAAGACGGCTCTATGCGATCGTCTTGGGATTGAAGTGCCGATCATACAGGCCCCGATGGGAGGTGCCGTCGGTCCCAGACTGGTCGCTGCCGTAAGCAATGCCGGCGGACTCGGCATGCTGGTGCTTTGGCGTGCCGACACCGATACGATACGACGGCAAATCCGCGAGACGCGCGCTCTGACGTCGCGCCCGTTCGGGGTGAACCTGAACCTTGAATTTCCTCACGAAGACCGGCTCGCGGTGTGTCTTGAGGAGGGTGTTCCGATCATCTCGTTCTTCTGGCGTGATCCATCTTCCTTGGTCCCGCGCGCCAAGGCCGGCGGGGCAACTGTTCTGCACACGGTCGGCAGCGCGACTGACGCCAAACGAGCTGTGGAGTGCGGCGTTGATATCGTTGTCGCCCAGGGTTGGGAGGCCGGCGGTCACGTCCGAGGAACGGTGGCAACGATGCCGCTGGTACCCAGCGTCGTGGATGCGATCTCACCAACGCCAGTCGTTGCCGCCGGCGGCATAGCCGATGGGCGCGGGCTTGCTGCCGCATTAACGCTCGGCGCTGCCGGTGTTTGGATTGGAACTCGTTTCCTTGCGAGCGAGGAGGCTGCAATTCACACCCGATATCAGAGGCGCCTTTTGCACGCGAACGAGAACGACACGGTGTTCCTGGAGGATCTGTTCGACGTAGGTTGGCGGGACGCTCCTCATCGCACGTTGAGGAACAAGACTGTTGAAGCCTGGGAAGCAGCCGGGCGTCCACCGACCGGAAAGCGCCCGGGAGAAGGTGAAGCTATCGGAGTGTCGCCGCTAAGCGGGCAGATCGTGCGCTACCAATCGTACACACCGGCCACGGATGCTGAGGGCGATATTGATGCGATGTCCCTATGGGCCGGACAGAGCGTCGGCCTTGTATCGAAGGTCCAACCGGCCGGCGAGATCGTTCGCGAAATCTCCCGCCAAGCTCAATCGATCATTCAGCGATTGGCGCAATGACCGCTCCGGGTCAAAAGGCGACATTACACCCGGAAAAGTTGGCGGCGGTTTTTGAGCAGGGCGATGCGCGGGCCGCGGCCGCAATCGGCGAGCAAATCCCGCCACACTTGTAGCTCTCATCGTTTCATACCCGGTGCTAGATGGCTTCATCAGGAACCACTGGTGGCCGCGCTGATTATGCCGTTATGGCGCAGCCGGCCTCGCCGGGCTATCCTAAGCGAAGGCTCGGGCACCTGACCAACCGTGGAGGAGACCGATGCAAGACGCTCTCATCGTCCGCCGCGAGACGCATATCCCGGCGCCCCGCGCCTCGGTGTTTGCTCTCCTGACCGATCCGGAGAAGATCCTTCGCTGGATGGGAACGGAGGCACAGCTCGAGCCACAGCCCGGCGGGCTCTATCTCGTCAATGTCACCGGCGCACGGTTCGCCCGTGGCTCCTTCCGCGAGGTGGTTCCGGTGCATCGCCTCGCCTACAGCTTTGGCTGGGACGGCAGCGAGGTGGTGCCGCCGGGATCGAGCCTCGTCGAGATCGACCTGATGGAGCAGCCGCCGGACGGAACGCTACTGCGTCTGACCCACACAGGCCTACCCAACGCTGAGCAATGCGCAGGCCATGCGGAAGGTTGGGCCCACTACGTTGATCGCCTGGCCACGGTTGCAGGCGGGCGCGACCCGGGCCCAGACCCCTGGCTCGGCCGCACCGGCCAGGACTGATTGCGATGCGCGATCGATGTCGTCCACGTGATTGAGTTCGATGGATTTGCCCGCGCCGCTTGCCTGGCTTGTCGACGAGGCCAGTGCCTCGACTGGGCCCGACCGTTTCCTTGCCGAGCTAGGCAGCCGGTTGCTGGCTGATGGCCTGCCGCTTGCCGGCGGCGCGCTGGCGCTCGCGGTCCCGCATCCGATCATCGCGCGTCGCACCTTTCTTTGGCGGGCGGAGACCGGCGCGGTGATCGAGGCGCTCGCCTTCGCCGGCGCTGCGCCGATCAAGGCCGGCAGTGGCTGGCTCACCGGCTTGGGTCCATCGCATGAGGAAGCGGTCGGCGCGGAAAGTGTGCTCAGCTGGTCCGGCACTCGCCCGTTCGACTCCGCCGAGGCGGATCGGCTGCGGGAGGTCGCACGTTTCGCCGTGGCGCCCCTGGCGACCTTGGCCGCGCGGGCCGCGCTGAGCGGGCTGCTCGAGGCCTATCTCGGCCGGCGCAGTGCTGCGCGTGTGCAGGCCGGTGCACTTGGCCGCGGCATGGGCGAGACCATCCGCGCGGCGCTGCTCTATGCGGATCTCCGCGGCTTCACCGCGATGTCGGAAGCGACCGAGCCCGCGGTGTTGATCACGGCGCTTGACGCCTGGTTCGACCGCATAGCCGGTGCAGTCCACGCCTTCGGGGGTGAGGTGTTGAAGTTCATTGGCGACGGAGTGCTGGCGATCTTCCCGGTCACCGAGACGCCGGCCGCGGCCTGCGATGCAGCGCTGCGCGCGATCACCGCAGCCCGCGCCGGCATGGCTCATCTCGATGCCGAGCGTGCCGCGCGGGGACAGCCGCCGCTGCCGTTCGGGGCGGCGCTGCATCTCGGCGAAATCTTGTGGGGAAATATCGGCGCCGCCGACCGGCTCGATTTCACCGCCATCGGCTCCGCGGTCAATCTCGTCAGCCGGCTCGAGGGATTGTGCCGTCCGCTCGGCCACTCCGTGCTGATCTCGGGTGCGGTCGCTGCCGAGACCCGCACGGCGTTGGTGCCGCTCGGCGAACATGAGCTGCGCGGCATCGCCACGCCTTGCGCGGTCTTCACCTTGGTCGATGATCCGGCGGTCGCTGCCGAGCAGCCCGCGCGGTGACGGACCTGTTCAAGATGATATTCAAGTTTTTCAAGAACGGCGGGGTGTGCGTATGAGTTCACTCGCATCTGGAGCGCGTACTCATAAATGCGCCCGTGCGTATGCGGCGCAAGGATGTCCGCTTTTGCCTCAGCACTCGCATCACCGTCGACTGACTCGAAATGAAAATCCGCGGTCTTAACGCCCGAACGAATAGTGAATTTGCCGCAACATTCCGAGCACCTGATCGGTGTATATGCCGCTGTTAAGTTCGTGGTCCACCACCACAAGGGTACCGATGCAAACCACGGCAATGCCAAAGCCTTTCAACATGACGAGGAATCTCCGGTTTGATTGGAGGACTTCGAATCACGTTGACGGCCTAGGCTATCGATTAATGTGGCGAAATCAGCGCTGCGGTGAAGCCGCGCGGCATGTCGGCGCCCAATGTTTTCCAACTGGACACCAAGGGAACAACGGCCTTTTTGAGGTGTTACCAGCGCTAATTATCCACGGCGCAAGGTACAGATGCTACGGCGGAACTCAGCTCGCGCTGACAAATCTAAGCGCTTCAAAGAAAGGCTAATTGCCGTGTTATGGATACTCGCGCTCATGGCCGCGATGGCGGGATGGCTCGCGGGACTGGCCTGGATTGGCTTGCTGGTCGTTAGGCGCCTATTTTAGATTAATAAGCTCACGCGGAGCGCTGCTTCAATTCCCCCACAAATCAGCATTCCCCATACGGCGAAATTTATCTGTAGCGCATCAGCAAAATCTATCTGTAGAGGGACGCATGGGCATGGCCCATTGCGCCGATCATGGCCGGCGTGAAGCCGCGAAGGAAAGACTTGGCTCGATCAGGCGCGCCCTTGGCGACCGGCGATAAGCCCATAGACAAAGAGTATGACTACCGCGCCGACCACACCACCAAGGAAGCCGGCAGATTCTCCAGCCTTATACCATCCGACAGACTGACCAAGGTAGGTCGCAACGAAAGCTCCGACAATTCCCAAAATGCTGGTCAAAATAAAGCCCCTTGGCTCAGTTTTGTCGCCGGGCATAATGAACTTGGCAATCACTCCAACAATAAAGCCAATGATGATCGTCCAAAGGACACTCATTGCATTGCTCCTATCCCGAAAGTGGTCTGCTCCAGCATGAAGCCCTTGGGACGCAACTGCCCCCTTGAGGTAGATCAAGTCACTACAGGCCCGCCAGCGCTGCGCCAATGGCCGGTTACGGGCGAGAAGCGGACATCAGCGGCGCCTCGGCCCAGGCGTTCCGGCGCTTTTCCTCTGGCATACCCGCCCGGAGAGGCTCGGCTGCAACTCACAAAAGATAGGCGTGAAATCGCAAGACGGGGCCACCGCTGCTCGCTACAGAAGCCGCTTCAACACGACATCTCGAAATGCCGAAGTGGCTTCTATCGCGTTTTGAGCTTGCGCTCGCGGCAGTTCTGCTCGCGGTATTCTCCGCAGCGCTGGAATTGGTCGAGGTGTTGGTGAGGAACTTGCCTCCCTTCTGAAATGAAGCCTGTGGATTTGTTTTGACTGATTCGTCCGAGCCCGACCCGATCTTCGCCGCGATCGAGCGACACCGCAAAGCCTATGCCGCCATGCAGGCCTTTGATGGCGAGTTATTGGAGGAACTCCTGGCGGGAACGCTCAACGCCACGAAGGAAGCCGAAGGCGCTATGTACGCGGTTGCCGATGCCGAGATCGACGCCGTGAGGGCGCTTGCGCGCGTGGTCCCGACAACCCTGCAGGGCCTTCTCGCCATACTGGTCTATATTGGCGACTACGCGGCAGGGAACTCGAGTGAGCTGCTGGATGTCTTCGATGCCGAGGATGGCAACGCGCTCCTGGCATCGCTGGCCAGGGCCGCCAGGACGTTGCTCTCAAGCGAAGATTGTGAAGAGCGTTGCCCCGACCAAGATGAGAACCCACGCGATTGAAGTCGCGAGCCACAACTTGTTGTAATCGTAGCGCATGGCCTGTCCCCGAGCCGCGCCAGCCCATGGCCGTTCGAGCTACAAAGTGGAACTGGCTCCCACAATAACTTACGTTAATCAGGAACGTTCACACTTCGTGGCCCTTGCTATTTTACTGTGATTGACGGGCGCCGCCGCGCTAGCCGTTCCGAAGGGACAATGTAGAACAAGGCGTAGGGCTCATCGGTCAGGCGCTCGGCTCAACTGAGCCGCTCCGCGCCTTATCCATCTTCTATCGTGCTACCGAAACAGCAGCCACTCGCCGACGAATGCGACGGCGAGTCTTTAAAAGTGCCCGCAGCGCAACGCGGAACTTCGATCTGCTCGCCATTGCCGCTCTCCGATGGGATGCCCCCAGCCTTGCCGAGACTGGAACGAATCCGAACACTTCCGGTAGTGCATGGCGGCAACAGGTCAGACTTTTTCGCCGTGGCTTGCGCGGGCACTTCGGTCCCGCGCATTTTGTTGGTCTAAAGCTGCCGCGGGTGCGACATTTTGTCGTTCCATGGCCTCACCGAGCGCGGTTTTTGTGAAAGCTTGAGCTTCGGGAGTTCGGCTAGGTCTTTGATTTTGTTGGTCGGAGCGAGAGGATTTGAACCTCCGACCCCTAGTCTCCCAGACTAGTGCGCTAACCGGGCTGCGCCACGCTCCGATGCCGTTCCCTTAGCTTCGATCCCCCTCCCGTGCAAGGCGCTGGAAGCCTTCAGGCAGCGGAAGGTTGCCCTAACCGTCTTTCATGACCCGATCAAGCATTTGCCGGCAGGCAATCAGGTCGCGAAGCACGCCTTCGAGGCGTTCGCGGTCGATGGGGTCCGACTCAGCCGGGCGACCCGTATTTGGACCATTGCGGTAAGTCTTGAGGATTTCGTCTTCGGTATCCACGAAGCGGAAATCGATCCCCTCTTCCTCACCGCCCTTGTACTCGCCCTCGTCGCCCTCTTCGTCGAGGTCGATGCCCAGATCGCCTCCGTCTCCTTCCATCAGGCTCTGCCCGATCGCTTCCTCGATCGCGCCGAAGGAGACCGCGGCTGTGCTGTCCGCAAGACTCTGAACCGATTTGATGCCGTGCTCTTTGAGGATCCGCTGCACGCCACGGATGGTGTAGCCCTCCCCGTAAAGCAGCCGGCGGATGCCCTTGAGCAGATCGACATCATCAGGGCGATAGTAGCGGCGTCCGCCGCTGCGCTTCATCGGCTTGATCTGCGCGAAGCGCGTCTCCCAAAACCTCAGCACATGCTGGGGGATATCGAGGTCGTCAGCGACCTCGCTGATGGTTCGGAATGCATCCGGCGCCTTGTCCAAATGCCCACTTCCCTTCAGTTCGGCGAGGCTCAGTCGGCCTTTGCCCCGCCGTTCACCGGACGATGACCGTTGATCCGTTGTTTGAGAATCGCCGACGGCTTGAACACCATGACACGCCGCGGAGAAATCGGCACCTCGGTTCCGGTCTTCGGGTTACGGCCGATACGTTGACCCTTCTTGCGCACCATGAATGAGCCGAACGATGACAGCTTCACCGTCTCGCCCTTCTCCAGGCAATCCGTAATTTCCTTCAGTACCAATTCCACAAAGGCCGATGATTCTGTCCGCGACAGTCCAACCTTTTGGTAGACGGCCTCGCACAGGTCCACGCGGGTGACTGTTTTTCCGGTTCCGGTCATCGCCTGCCCCACTCGGCGAACAATTCGCATCTGAAATTAAGAGGTTACCGTACAACGGTCAACAGCGCTGTGGAACCAATAACATCTAAAAACGGTGCATTCCGCGGCGGTATTTTTAGGAGAATGCTCACCACCGCAGTAGCGAAGACCCCCACGTGAAGCCGCCGCCCATAGCTTCCAGCAGCACGATATCGCCCCTTTTCACGCGCCCGTCCCGTACGGCGACGGTAAGCGCCAGTGGGATGGAGGCTGCGGAAGTGTTTCCGTGCTGGTCAACCGTCAACACCACCTTCTGTGGAGCAATATGCAGTTTGTGCGCGGATGCATCGATGATTCGTTTGTTTGCCTGATGCGGAACAAACCAGTTGATGTCCTCGGCGGTGAGGCCGGTCGCGTTGAAGGCGTCCACGATCACGTCGGTGATCATGCCGACCGCATGCTTGAAGACTTCACGGCCCTCCATCCGGAGGTGACCGACGGTCTGCGTGGAGGATGGCCCGCCATCGACATAAAGCTTCGACTTGTGCCGTCCATCGGAACGCAGATGCGAGGTGAGGATGCCGCGGTCGAAGGAATTTCCAGGCTGCTCCTGCGCCTGCAGCACAATCGCACCGGCACCGTCGCCAAACAACACGCAAGTACCACGGTCGTTCCAGTCCAGGATTCGAGAGAACGTCTCCGCGCCGATCACCAGAGCACGCTTGTAACTGCCAGAGCGCAGGAAATTATCGGCGGTCGCAAGCGCAAAGACGAAGCCGGAACACACCGCCTGCAGGTCGAAAGCGGCACCGTGATTGATGCCGAGCCCGCACTGGACAGCCACCGCCGTTGCCGGAAACGTGTTGTCGGGCGTCGACGTCGCCAAAACAATGAGATCGATTGTCTCTGCTTCGACGCCGGCGTCTTCCAGGGCCGCCCTCGCGGCTTTGATTGCGAGATGGGAGGTGAACTCACCCTCGGCCGCGATATGGCGTTGCCTGATGCCGGTGCGCTGGACGATCCACTGGTCGGAGGTGTCGATCCGCCTTGCCAGTTCGGCATTGGTCAATATCCGCCGCGGGAGGTAGGAACCGCAGCCGAGCACCACCGAACGAATAGTCACGAGACAGCCTCCTGCGCGGTCGGCACTGACGCCAGCGCCTCTCCATCGCGATTGAGCATTTGATTGATCTTCTTGAGGAGGTCGTAGTGAACCATCTCATGGCCAACGTCCACGGCGTAGGCGAAGCCCTCTGCGTCGGTTCCGCCATGGCTCTTGACCACGACGCCCCTTAATCCGAGCAGCACGCCGCCGTTGGATTTCTTCGGGTCCAGCTTGTCGCGTAGCTCCCGGAAAGCCTTGCGGGCGAAGAGGTAGCCGAGTTTCGAACGCCAGGTCCGGCCCATCGCTTCGCGCAGGAAATCGCTCATCTGACGCGCCGTGCCCTCAGCTGCCTTCAGCGCGATGTTGCCGGAGAAACCCTCGGTTACGATGACGTCGGCGGCTCCCTTGCTAATGCCGTCGCCTTCGACGAAGCCGATATATTCGAGTTGGGGAAGGTTCATCGCGCGCAGCATCTCGCCGGCCTCGCGGATCTCCTCGTGACCCTTGACCTCCTCGGTGCCGATATTGAGCAGGCCCACCGTCGGCCGCGGCAGATTGAGCTGCACGCTCGCCATGGCGGCGCCCATGATCGCAAGCGCCACCAGATGCCGCGCGTCGCCACCGATGGTGGCGCCGAGGTCGAGCACGATGGAGTCGCCGCGCATCGTCGGCCAGCCCGGCGTCGCGATCGCCGGCCGGTCGATGCCGGGCAAGGTATGCAAATGAAACCGCGCCATTGCCATCAATGCACCCGTGTTGCCAGCGGAGACCGCCGCGTCGGCCTCACCCTTCTTGACGGCATCGATCGCAAGCCACATCGAGGAGGTCTTGCGGCCGCGTCGTAAGGCCTGGCTAGGCTTGTCTTTCATGCTGACTGCAACGTCGGTGTGGATGATGCGAGAGGCGGCCTTCATCGCCGGATGCCTGGCAAGTTGCTCCTCGATCCGCCCACGATCTCCAAACAGCAGAAACTCCGTATCAGGATGTCGCGTGAGTGAAATCGCAGCACCGGGAATGACAACGGCCGCGCCGACATCGCCACCCATGGCGTCAAGCGCGATTCGAACCTTTTGAGGCATGAATGTCCTGGAAACCTGATGACCGACTCTTCGCTGCCGGCACGCCGGGCCGCGACAATAGCCTGTCCCGGCCCCGACACAACCTCTTGAACTTCGCCTTGCCTTGTCGCCGGCATCATCCACAGAAAGCAACATATTTCAAAAAGTAACGCTAGTTCAAATATTTAATGCAGACTTTTAGGGACGCGTGACCCGCACGACCACGAGAAGCCGAGGCAGGGAACTCGCCGTTTACTTCTCACTGTGGCTTGTCGACCTTAAGCGCCTTCAGCGCCGCGAAAGGGTGATCCTTGGGGTCGTCGGCCGTGATCTGAGGTTCGAACACGGCGCCCGGTTTGCGCGGGTAGGGATCGATGGCGAGGTACAGAATATCGGTGGCGAGGCGCCCGAGATCGATGACACCGTTTTCGATCGGCTCAAGCTGATCCTCCACCTCGATTCCGCTTTCGCCCTCTTGGTCGTCGCGATCGGCCCGCTCCACGATCTGGTCCGACGGGGCAAACATCAGGTCGATGACCTCCTCGACTTCGTTCTCGATCGGATCGAGCGTCACGACGCAGGTTTGCCCAATCCTTGCGTTGAGCTTGCCCGTAACATGCACTTTACCCCCGCTTTCGGGCTTGACGTCGAAAGTCGCGCGCGCCGACAAAATCTCGCGCAAGCTTGCGATCCTCGCCATCGTCTCGCGAGTTGCCTGGTCGGCTACAAGCTCACGGGACAAGCCGATCTCCGGAATCTGAGCCACTGTGACGGGAGCGCGCCAGGGATCGATTGCATGCGGTCGTTTCATGGCAACGCGCCCTCGCGCATCGGCAGTGGAAATCGCCAGGACGGATTCAGCAATTCCTGGTCTTCCCGGTCATCGAGATACGTGATTGCCTCCTTGGCATAGGCGGCGAGCCGCCGCGCTTTTTCGCTGCCTTGCCCGTTCAAGATGTTCCTGCACAGCGCTCCTGCAAGAGCCTCTTGGCCCTGCGTCACGGCCAGATCGTAGGCCGCCGCGCGGCCATAGAAGGCTTCGCCAAACGCCCGCATTCGCTTTGGCACGGAGAGGTCGCCGACCCCCATTTCGCGCAGATTTGCATCCAAATCCTCGCAGAACCGATCGAACAACGCCTGGCCAAGATTTGCTCGTTCGGCAAGGCGCCGAAAGCGGCGCAATACCATCCATAAATGCAGAACCAGCAGGTCGAAACGGCCATTTACCGTATCGGGCACGCCCAGGTCCCGATAGAAAGACGGTTCTCGCGCCTGCGTCACGATCATGCCATAGATGGTCTCAATGGTGCCGCGCGGGACCGGCCGCGGTTTCCTGAAATGGTTGAAAGGCCAAGGCATTATGGGTCCCACGTACGCATGCTGCTTCTGCTTCTAGGAGGACGGGACCCGTTCTGCAATGACTGAGACGAGCAAGACACGCCAGTATCCGCCGCGCGGCAAGTTCGCCCGAGGGCGCCGCGTGGCTGCGGCCGCAGCCGTGGCGCTTGTCTGCGCTGCGCTCGGGGCCTGCACCGGCGAGCAATTCCAGAAGGGTTACATTCTGCCGCCGGGGGCACTTGAGCAAATTCCGATAGGAGCAAGCCAGGATCAGGTGCTGATTGTGATGGGGACACCGTCGACGGTCGCAACGCTTGACGGCGAGGTGTTCTACTACATTTCCCAACGCGCCGAACGGCCCATCATGTTCATGAACCAGAAGGTCGTCGACCAGCGCGTGATCGCAATCTATTTCGACAAGAACCGCCAAGTCCGGCGGCTTGCCAATTATGGCCTGAAAGACGGCAGGATCTTTGATTTCATCAGCCGCACCACGCCGACCTCGGGGCAAGAGCTAAGCTACCTGACCCCACTGTTCAAGCTCTTGAGCTTTAACTAACGCTCCGAACCCTCCTTCACAGGGATCAACGAAGAACCCCGCGATCACGTCGCGGGGTTTGTGGCTCTGCCGCGCTCGTTTCTCCTCGGCCTCAGTGGGCCAGAATGGCGAGCAGAAGCAGCGCCACGATGTTGGTAATCTTGATCATCGGGTTGACGGCGGGGCCGGCCGTATCCTTGTAGGGATCGCCGACGGTGTCGCCCGTCACCGCGGATTTGTGCGCATCCGAGCCCTTGCCGCCGTAGTGGCCGTCCTCGATGTACTTCTTGGCGTTATCCCAGGCGCCGCCACCCGAGGTCATCGAGATTGCAACGAACAGGCCGGTAACGATCACACCGAGAAGCATTGCGCCGACGGTGGAGAACGCCGCCGACTTGCCCGCCGCGCCTCCACCGGCAATCGCATACATCGCGAAGTAGACGACGATCGGCGACAGCACCGGCAACAGGGAGGGCACGATCATTTCCTTGATGGCGGCCTTGGTCAAAAGGTCCACCGCTTTGCCGTAATCGGGCTTGTCGGTGCCCTGCATGATTCCGGGTTTCTCGCGGAACTGACGGCGGACCTCTTCGACGATCGCGCCGGCCGCACGGCCGACCGCGGTCATCCCGAGCGCGCCGAACAGATAGGGCAGCAAGCCGCCAAACAGAAGGCCGACGACCACGTAGGGGTTGTTCAGCGAAAAGTCTGGATTGATGCCGCTGAAATAGGTGTGGTTTGCGGCATCGCTGATGAAGAATTTGAGGTCCTGGTTATAGGCGGCAAACAGCACGAGCGCGCCAAGGCCGGCTGAGCCGATGGCATAACCCTTGGTGACTGCCTTGGTGGTGTTGCCGACCGCATCCAGCGCATCGGTCGATTTGCGCACTTCCTTTGGCAGCCCGGCCATTTCCGCAATACCGCCTGCGTTGTCGGTAACGGGACCGAAGGCGTCGAGCGCAACGATCATGCCGGCAAGCGAAAGCATGGTGGTGGTTGCGATCGCGATCCCGAACAAACCGGCAAGGCTGTAAGTGACGAGGATGCCGGCCATGATCACGAGCGCGGGCAGCGCGGTCGCTTCCATCGAGATCGCAAGTCCCTGGATCACGTTGGTGCCGTGGCCGGTGACGGAGGCCGCCGCGATTGACTTGACCGGGCGGAAGTCGGTGCCGGTGTAATATTCGGTGATCCAGATGATCAGGCCGGTAACGATGAGGCCAACCACGCCGCATTCGAACAACGCCAGGCCCGTATAGGAAACTCCGGCGAGCTTGTCGAAACCGATCAGCGCGTAGATCACACCGGCCACGCCCACAAGCGATAGGATGCCGGTTGCGATGAGGCCTTTGTAAAGCGCGCCCATGATCGACTGGCTCGCACCGAGCTTGACGAAAAAAGTACCGATGATGGAGGTGATGATGCAGACGCCGCCAATGGCGAGCGGCAACGTCATCATGTTGGTCAGGATCGGCGTCTTGGCAAAGAAGATCGCCGCGAGCACCATGGTGGCGACCGCGGTCACGGCATAAGTTTCGAACAGGTCAGCCGCCATGCCGGCACAGTCGCCGACGTTATCGCCGACGTTATCGGCAATGGTGGCGGGATTGCGCGGATCGTCCTCGGGAATGCCGGCTTCGACCTTGCCGACGAGATCGCCGCCGACGTCGGCCCCCTTGGTAAAGATGCCGCCGCCGAGACGGGCAAAGATCGAAATCAGCGAAGCGCCGAAACCGAGCGCGACCATCGCGTCGACGACGGTGCGGCTGTCAGCTGCAAGATGCAGCGAATAGGTCAGGAAGCCGAAATAGAGGGTGACGCCGAGCAACGCCAGGCCTGCGACCAAAAGCCCGGTGATCGCACCCGCTTTGAACGCAAGTTCCAGCCCGCCAGCCAGCGAAATGGTGGCGGCCTGCGCCGTGCGCACGTTGGCGCGCACCGACACGTTCATCCCGATAAAGCCGGCGGCCCCTGACAGAACCGCGCCGATTGCGAAGCCGACGGCGACCAGTGGTCCGAGGAAATATGCCAGGAGCGCAAAGATCACGACGCCGACGAGGGCGATAGTCGTGTATTGGCGCCGCAAATAGGCCTGTGCGCCCTCGCGGACGGCGGCGGCGATCTCCTGCATTTTCGGGCTGCCGGCATCGGCTCCGAGTACTGATGTGGTTGCCCAGATGGCGTATGCGATAGAGAGCGCTCCGCAGAGCACAATCAACCATAATGCTGTCATTGAAGTTGCCTCAGATCTTTAGAAAGCCCCACGCCATTGCCGCGAACGCGGCCGGCGCCAAAATGGCAGGCCCACCCTCCCCAAAAGGGCGGCCTCAAATCGGCCGGGACCATGCCAAAATCGCTCCCCCGGCGCAACGCCGCGGGACGGATAAATCGTCGATTTTCGGCAAGGTTGTCCGGCAAAACTGGCGGTAATCCTAGAAATGGCTGTAGGACAGGTCCTCAAGCGCGATCTCGCTTCCCTGCGCGTCCAGGAATCGCGGGGCGAGGGTTCCCCCGATCACGGTCCCAATCGACGTCAGAGCCACCCCCGCACGCCCGGCATCCGCGGCGAGGGATGGACAGTTCGTTTCCGCAACCGTGCATAAGATCTCATAGTCGTCACCGCCGGAAATGAGCATCTCGACGGTGGCGACCCCGCCACCGAGCAAGGCTGCGGCCGGCCCCGACTTGGGGATGCTCGGGGCATCGATAAGGGCGGATACGCCGGATGCCGCGCACAGCTTTGCCAGATCGCCGGCAAGCCCGTCGGAAACGTCGATTGCGGCACTCGCGTGATTTCGTAGCGCCTCAGCCAGCGCATTGCGCGGTTGGGGGATCCGATAGCGCGCGACCAGCATCTCCTGGGCGGCAGTGTCTTGCGAGAGAGCCCGCGCGACGGCACCGCCTTTCAGAAGCTGAAGCCCGAGCGCGGCATCGCCGATCGTGCCGGTTACCAGGATCCGGTCGCCTGGCCTTGCGCCGCCGCGATGGACCATCTTTCCGGACGGTACGCGGCCGAAGGCCGTGATCGAAACGGTGAGCGGACCCGGCGTCGACACCGTATCGCCTCCGAGCAACGGACAATCAAAGGCCTTGGCGTCCTCGCCAAGTCCACGCGCAAACGCCGTAAGCCAGGGATCATCGACGCTGCGCAGGGCCAGCGTCATCACGAAGCCCGCGGGAATTGCGCCCTTGGCGGCAAGATCGGATAGATTCACCCGCAGCGCCTTGCGCGCGATCGTATCCGGTGGGTCACTGGAGAGAAAATGCACGCCCTCGACGACTGCATCCGTTGTCACCACGATGTCTGCGCCCTGCGCTTTGAGGACGGCGGCATCGTCGTCGAGCCCAAGCGCGCCGGGATCGGTTGCCAGCGGCTTGAAATAGCGCGCGATAAGCGCGTCCTCAGCTGAAGGTGGCCGTTCTTTACCCACGGGAAAACTCTTCGGAGCGAAATTGCCGGGCGATCTGGTCCAGCACCGCGTTCACCAGGCCGGTTTCCTCGCCATCGACAAAGGCATGGGCCACATCGACATATTCGGAGACCACGACGCGGCCCGGCACATCCTTGCGATGCTCCAGCTCATAGGCGCCGGCACGAAGCACGGCGCGTAGAATGGCGTCGATGCGTTTGAGCGGCCAACCCTTCGACAGCGCGTCATCAATGACGGGATCGAGTTTCGTTTGGTCGCGAACCACGCCGGACACCACATCGCGGAAGAAGGCGGCTTCGGCGGGAAGATATTTTTCCCCCTCGACCTCTCCTCCCAGCCAATGGCTCTCGAACTCCGCGAAAATCTCGTTGATGCCGGCTCCCGCGATATCCATTTGATAGAGCGCCTGCACCGCGGCGAGCCGCGCGGCCCCGCGGCGGTTGGCTTTTTTGTCGGAGCCCTTTTTGTCGGCATTTCTGGCCGGTTTTTTCCTGCTCTCGGCCATCACTCAAGCCTTCGCCAGCCGCCGCTTGATCCGCAGCATCGCAAGGGCGGCGCGCGCGGCATCACCGCCCTTGTTGAGCTCGCCGGCGCGCGCCCGCGCCCATGCTTGCTCCTCGGTGTTCACCGTCACGATACCGTTGCCGAGCGGAAATCGACGCGCCACCGCAAGGTCCATCAGCCCGCGCGACGACTCCATCGACACGATCTCGAAATGGATGGTTTCGCCCCTGATGACGCAACCGAGAGCGACCGCGGCTTCGTAGGGCCTGCCCTGTTTCTCCGCCGCGTCCAGCGCAATGGCAATCGCGGCCGGAATCTCCAACGCACCGGGCACCGTAATCACATCATAACTGAGCCCGGCAGCGCGAAGCTCTGCGATGGCGCCCTCCAGTAGCGCGTCCTGGATGTCGTCATAGAAGCGCGCCTCCACGACCAGCGCCCGCGCGCCGGAAATGTCGCTTTGGTCCCTCAGCGGAGCGCGCCGTGCATCTGCCATCTTGTTCTCTGTCTCGACCTCTATAACCCTTATCCTGAGGAGCGGCCGTCAGGCCGCGTCTCGAAGGATAAGCATATTTCCTGGCCTCATGGTTCGAGACGGCGCAAGCGCCTCCTCACCATGAGGGTTGGTGCGCGTTTTAGGCGCCGCTCCGGGTTATGCCAAGAGCTGTGCCAACGGCAGCTACTTCATTTCCGACAACCGCGCCGCATAGCGCGCCATCAAATCGACCTCGATATTGACCTCCGCTCCGGCGCGCCAGCCGCTCAAGGTCGTCACCTCGAGCGTGTGTGGGATGATCAGCACCGAAAACGCGACGTCCCGCACCGTGTTGACCGTCAGCGAGACCCCGTCCAGCGTCACCGACCCCTTGGGCGCGATGAAGCGCGCAAGGTCGCGTGTTGTTCCCAGCTCAAATCGTGCCATGTCGGGAAGATCGTCCCGGCCCAGAACCGTCGCGATGCCGTCGGCGTGACCGGCCACGATGTGTCCGCCCAATTCGTCGCCGATCTTGAGCGCGCGCTCAAGATTGAGGTTGGTGCCGACGCGCCAGCCTCTAGCGGTCGTCATGCGAAGCGTCTCGGCGGCGGCATCGACATCGAACCAGGTTTTCCCGTCAGCCGTGCCTGACGCGACCACCGTGAGGCAGACCCCGTTACAGGCAATCGACGCGCCATCGGCGATGGTGGAGCGATCGTAGCGGCAGGCGATGCGCACGCGATGCAACTGGCCCTGCGCGGTCGGCGTCAGGCTTATGATCTCTCCGATATCGGTGACAATGCCGGTAAACATCTAGGTCCGCTCGAAAATGGTCAAATGGTCCTTGTCGAGCGTTTCGCTAGCACGAACGCGATAGCGCGGCGACTGTGCAATTGCCGAGAGCGGCAACGCATCCAGCGCGCCAATGCCGTCGGCGCCGATTTCATGCGAACCGCGCAGCAGCCAGATTTCGTCGGCAAGGTCAGCCGCAACGAAGGAGGAGGCGACCCGGCTGCCGCCCTCCACCATCAAACGGGTGATGCCCCGTTCGGACAATGCGTGCAGCGCGGCCAAAAGATCCAGGCCTGAGGCGCCCGCCGGTGCAATCCTGATCACCTGCGCGCCGGCCGCTCCCAGCCTTGCCGCGGAAGGCGCGTTTGCGAGTTCCGACGTCATCACCCACAACGGCGTCTGGCGCGCCGAATGAACGAGCCGGCTTTGGCCGGGAATGCGCAGGCTGTCGTCGAGGACGACCCGCACCGGGGAGCGCGCTTCCATTCCGGGCAGGCGGCAGGTCAAGAGCGGATCGTCCGCCAGCACTGTTCCGATTCCGACCAGGACGGCGTCGCACTGGGCGCGCAACAGATGCACCCGCGTTCGCGCGACCTCTCCTGTAATCGCGACCGGCTTGCGGCCGGCGGCGGCAATCTTGTCGTCCGAAGAAACCGCAAGCTTCAGGATCACGTGCGGGCGGGCGTCACGAACACGTCGGATGTGCCCCGCGTGGTCGTGGGCTGCTTCCGCGGCGAGCAGTCCGACATCGACGGCAATCCCGGCCGCGCGAAGCCTCGCAAAGCCCCTGCCCGCCACTTCCGGATTGGGGTCTTCGATTGCCGCCACCACGCGCGTAATCCCTGCGGCAACCACGGCGTCCGCGCACGGCGGCGACTTGCCGAAATGCGAACACGGCTCCAGCGTCACATAAAGCGTGGCGCCGCGCGCGGCCTCGCCCGCGCGCCCTAGCGCCTCCGGTTCAGCGTGGGGACGACCGCCTGCCTGCGTCCAGCCCCGCCCGACAATGATTCCGTCCTTGACCACGACGGCACCGACGGCGGGATTGGGAGAGGTGCGACCAAGCCCGCGTCGTCCGAGCGTCAATGCAAGCTGCATGAAACGACGGTCGGTTTCACGCGAGGCCTGAAATTTTTCCCGCAACTGATCTTCCAGAATGCGGAAGATCATTTGCGTATCGTGACGATCCTGGCGTCGTCCTCGCCTGAGAGCTCGCCGAGCACCGTCTCGAAATCCTTGGCCTCGCGGAAATTGCGATAGACGGAGGCAAAGCGTACATAGGCGACGTCGTCGAGCTGGCGCAGATGCTCCATCACGATCTCACCGATCGCCTCGGACGAAATTTCGGCCTCGCCCGCGCTCTCAAGCTCCCGCACGATGGACGAAACCATCTTTTCGACCCGCTCCGGCTCAACCGATCGCTTGCGCAAGGACACTTGCACCGAGCGCATCAGCTTGTCGCGGTCGAACGGCACGCGTCGGCCATTGCGCTTGATGACGGTCAATTCGCGCAGCTGCACCCGTTCGAACGTGGTGAAACGGAAGTTGCAGGACACGCATACCCGCCGCCGGCGGATCACCGAGGAATCCTCGGTCGGACGCGAATCCTTGACCTGCGTATCGAGACTATTGCAGCTTGGACAGCGCATCCGGCGAGCCTCTTACTGATAGATCGGGAAGCGATCGGTCAGCGCCTTCACGCGTTCCCTCATGGACAGTTCCACCAGCGGCGCCTTGCCGTCCTTCGATTGCGCGATGGCGTTCAGCACTTCCGCGATCATGCTGGCGACCTGCTGGAACTCGGCAACCCCGAAGCCTCGGGTGGTCGCGGCCGGTGTCCCCAGCCGCAGACCCGAGGTGACAAACGGTGTCTCGGGATCAAAGGGAATGCCGTTCTTGTTGCAGGTAATGGCGGCACGAACCAGGGCTTTTTCGGAGACGTTGCCCTTCAACCCCTTGGGGCGGAGATCGACCAGCATCAAATGGTTGTCGGTCCCTCCGGAGACGATGTCGAGGCCCTGGGCGCGAAGGCCTTCGGCAAGCGCCTTGGCATTTTCGACGACATTCTTCGCGTAGATCTTGAAATCCGGCCGCAGCGCCTCGCCAAAGGCCACCGCCTTTGCGGCAATCACATGCATCAGCGGCCCGCCCTGAAGTCCCGGAAACACCGCCGAGTTGAGCTTCTTGGTCAGGGAATCGTCGTTCCACAGCATCATGCCGCCGCGCGGACCGCGTAGCGATTTATGCGTGGTCGTGGTGGTGACGTGAGCATAGGGCACGGGCGAGGCATGCACGCCGCCGGCGACCAGCCCTGCAAAGTGGGCCATATCGACCATGAGCCAGGCGCCGACGCTGTCGGCGATCTCGCGGAACCGCTTGAAGTCCCAGGCGCGCGAATAGGCGGTGGCGCCAGCGATGATGAGCTTTGGCCTGACCTGTTCGGCCTGGCGGGCCACCGCGTCCATGTCGATGATCTGGTCCTCGCGACGGACAGTGTAATGCGAGGCCTTGAACCACTTGCCTGACATGTTGACGGGCGAACCGTGGGTGAGGTGGCCACCGGCAGCGAGATCAAGCCCCATGAAGGTATCGCCGGGCCGCAGCAGGGCTAAAAACACGGCCTGGTTCATCTGGCTGCCGGAGTTTGGCTGCACATTGGCAAACTGAGCGCCGAACAGCTTCTTTGCCCGTTCGATCGCGAGTTTTTCGGCGACGTCGACCCATTCGCAGCCGCCGTAGTAGCGGCTGCCCGGGTAACCTTCCGCGTATTTATTGGTCATCACCGAGCCCTGCGCTTCCAGCACGGCGCGGCTGACAATATTTTCCGAAGCGATCAGCTCGACCTCATGTCTTTGCCGGCCAAGCTCGCCCTGGATGGCGGCCGCAATCTCCGGATCGGCATGCGCAAGGTTGGCTGTGAAAAACGAGTCGGGCGCGGACGCGGTCTTGGCGCTGCTGGAAGGAGGCGTCATCAGCGAAATATCTCCACTGCCGCAAGCCCTTCGGGGTGGCGGTCGGTTAAGTACGAAAAGCGGAAATGGTGCCCGCCGAATAGCATATCGGGCCGCCCCGGCCAAGGACTTGCGGTGTGCAC
>Ga0306920_100001869_pt1 | contig 26254 bp, 23 predicted proteins | sample flu12Cox44000170_FD_204666 | JGI IMG/M metagenome (GOLD analysis project Ga0306920, IMG submission 204666) | Lab enrichment of tropical soil microbial communities from Luquillo Experimental Forest, Puerto Rico - flux4day.12C.oxic.44.000.170 (v2)... | ecosystem: Environmental > Terrestrial >...
GGTCAACCATCGCTCCGAGGACGTGACCGGGAACGTGAAGCAGATCTGGGAGTTGTCGCGCATGCATCACGTGACGGTCCTCGCGGCTGCTTTCGCTCTGTCCGGTGACGAGCGCTACGCCGAACGCGCTGCCTCTCATCTCCGTTCCTGGTGGGCCAAGAATCCGTTCCTCTCGGGCGTCCACTGGACGAGCGGAATCGAGGCCGGGTTGCGTCTGATCAGCTGGGTCTGGGTGCGACGTTTGCTCGACGGCTGGGCCGGAGCGGCTGAGCTCTTCGAACGCAACGACATGGCACTCGCCCAGATCTGGTGGCACCAACACTACCTCGCGAGCTTCCGATCCCGGGGTTCGTCGGCCAACAATCACGTGATCGCAGAGGTCGCCGGGCTCTTGGTGGCGGCGCTCGCTTTCGGTTGGTTCGCCGAGAGCTCGCAATGGGCAGAGGAATCTGCACGGGTTCTCGAGCACGAATTGGCCAACAACACGTTTCCGAGCGGTGTCAACCGCGAAATGGCCTTCGACTACCACGGCTTCGTCGCCGAGCTCACGGTGCTGGCGGCCCTCGAAGCAGACTACGCGGGCCGCCCCCTCTCGGACGACCTGTGGACACGGCTCCTCCTCATGCTCGATGTGGTCGCGGCGACGGCGGACGTGAAACTACGCGGTCCTCGCCACGGAGACGGAGACAACGCGAGTGCTCTCGTCCTCGATCCCCCCACCACCGAACGGTGGTCCGGCCTCTTAGCCGTCGGCGATGCGTTGTTCGACGCGCCGTCGTGGTGGCCGACCGTGCCGCCGACGGCGACCAGCACCCTTCTCGGGTCCATGGCCTCTCCTCGCCGTCGTCGCCGTCCAGCAGGGTCCGCAGAACGCCGTCCCAGCCATTACGCCGACGCCGGGCTGACGCTGTTGCGAAGCACGCCGTCCGACGGCGAGGAGATCTGGTGTCGTTGCGACGCGGGACCCCACGGTTTCTTGTCGATCGCCGCGCACGCGCACGCCGACGCACTGGCGCTCGAAGTGCGCTACGACGGCACAGAAGTGCTGGCTGACCCGGGCACGTACTGCTATCACGGCGAACCCCGCTGGCGCAGCTACTTCCGCTCGACCTTGGCCCACAACACGATCGAGGTCGGCCACCAGGATCAGTCCCTCTCGGGCGGGCCGTTCCTCTGGACCCGTCACGCCCAGAGCCGTCTCGTCGAGCTGGAGACCGGCCCGGATGGCGAGGTCAACTACTGGTCGGCCGAGCACGACGGCTACCGGTCCCTCTCACCACCCGTCCGTCACCGCCGGTCGGTTCGACTGGAGAGTCGACTGCGGCAACTCGAGATCGTCGACCGCCTCGAGACAAGCGGAAGACACCCCTTCCGGCTGGCGTTCCACCTGGGTCCTGACATTCAGGCTCACATGGCGGAACGAGGCCTCGAACTCTCGTGGACGATCGGAACGTCCACCAGAGACGCCACGCTCACATTGCCCGAAGGTCTTTCGTGGTCGCACGCGAGGGGCGTCACGGATCCGATCCTGGGTTGGTACTCCTCTCGCTTCGGCGAGAGACAGCCGGCCTGGGCTGTCATCGGGGAGGGCATCTGCAGCGGGACCGGCAGCGATACCTATACGAGCGTGCTGCAGTTCCACTCGTGACCGCGAGCGCGCTGCTCGGATCACAGGTCGATGTCAAGGGCCGAAGTGAGGAAGCTTTGCAGTCGGCCATCCACGTCTTCGGCACCAACTGCAGAACTGTGATCGGACCGCCCTCTCGAAGGAAAAAAGGCATTGATGCCCACCTTGCGAGCTGGTACTCCCGCCCATATCTCACCAGGTGGCACGGACGACAGTACGACCGCATTGGCTCCAATGACGGCTCCTCTGCCTACGACGAGCGTCTGGCCGTACTTGAACAGGACCTTGGCACCTGCACCGATGACGACGTCGTCCTCGACGACGATCCGGCCAATCCTCTCGACCGTGAGGTGGTGCTCAGGCAATTGCTCCATCGGCAGATATTCGTCGGCGAAGCCGAGGGTGACGCCCTGAAAAATCTTGACGCAGTTCCCGATGATGGTGCCCTGGCTCAGAACCACGCCGACACCGCCGTGGGCAAGGTGGAAGTCGTCACCTATTGCGACCGTCGGGGGAATTTCCACCCCAAAGACCTTGAGGCCTGTGTAGGCCAACTTCCGCAAAGAGCGCCGCCGCATCATCCGTACAAGCCGCTCTTGCGGCGTCGTGTGGCGCGGGTTGGTGATCTTGCGATGGGACCCGGCCACGGCCTCGGTCGTTCGGTCTCGACCTGCCGTCCGTCCCACAGTCCGCACTCGAACCCACATCTCGCTGTCGATCGGCCCCTCTGACCACAAGAGGCCGACCGCCGGACCGTGATACTCGGTTTCCTCACTGGTCCAGTGCTCACCTCCATGGTGCCCGCACCGTGCCTCGTCGGTATCTGCTCGGCCGTGGATGGCTCTAACTGACGTGGCGCAGCTGCCCGAACTGGCCGAAACGGGCCTGGTCAGCCCCCCGCGGGCGGCCGTGTCTTGCGAGAGCGCCGGGTCGCGCGCGTCGGGTCGAGCACACGGACAACGGGTGGTCCAACCCGCTCCCCGCCCCGGCGTACTGCTCGACAGAGACGGGACGATCATCGTTGACCACGGCTATGTCGGGTCCGTCGACCGAGTCGAGCTCATCGACGGCGCCGCAGAGGCGATCGCCCGACTCAACCAGGCCAAGGTGCCAGTGGCGGTCGTGACCAACCAGGGAGGGGTCGCTCGGGGGCTCTACGACATCAGCGCGGTCGAAGAGGTGCATCGCTACATCGTTAGCCTGCTGGCTCAGCACGGGGCGCACGTCGACCGGTTCTTCTACTGCCCGTACCACCCCGAGGGAACGGTGACTGAGTTCGCTCGTCCGAGCAACGATCGCAAACCGATGCCCGGCATGGCACGAGCCGCCGCTCAAGCACTGAACCTCGATCTGACCTCCTCATGGGTGGTCGGGGACCGCCCTGAGGACGTGGGGCTGGCCGATGCAGTTGGCGCGTCCTCCATTTACATCGGTAGCGAGACGTGCCCGCGCCCGGGTGTCTGGTCCTACCCCAACCTCTCCTTGGCCGTTGGATTCATTCTCGAACGGATGATGGCATGACCACGACCTACCGGCCGACAGACGCACGACCACGAGCAGCGCCCTTTCCGGCGGTGCCATTCCACACCGCGGCTTCGTACACCGGCGCCTACTTCGATGAGCTGGCGCGGGCTGCCTCTACGATCGATCCCCTCTCACTCGACCGCGCGACCGAGATCCTCGTTGACGCCTACACACGGGGCGACCTCGTCTTCTCCTGTGGGAACGGTGGTTCGGCAGCCGTCGCGAACCACCTGCAGTGCGACCACCTAAAGGGGGTGAGGAACGGGACGGACCTTCGCTCGCGCGTCATCAGCCTGAGCAGCAATGTCGAGCTGCTCACAGCCATCGCCAACGACCTGGGGTACCACGACTCGTTCGCCTATCAGCTCAGAGCCCAATCCGGACCAGGAGACGTGTTGATCGCCATCTCGTCGTCAGGGTCTTCTCCGAACATCATCCACGCACTGGAATGGGCTCGTGGCAACGGTCTACGTACCATTGCCCTGACTGGCTTCGACGGCGGTGGTGCACGGTCCATCGCCGAAGTGGCGGTCCACGTCGACAGCGCCAATTACGGGGTCGTAGAGGATCTCCATCAGTCCATCATGCATGCCATGGCCCAATACATCCGCCAGACTCGCATGAGCGCGACGACCATCGCGTCAAGCACGTTCTGATGTCCATCCGCGCGGGGACTGCGCCTCCCATGCCGAGTTCCTCCATGAAGTCCCACCCCGCCGGGAACCGCAGCCGACTGCGCGTCGCCATCAACCTGCTCACCGAGGACCCTCGCCACCCCTCCGGGGCACATTGGTTTTGGACCCGCATGGTGCCCGAGATGGCCGATCGGCTCCTGCCCGGCGAAGAACTTCACCTGATGCTCAGCCCCTCCTCGCGGCACCTTTTTTCGGACTATGGCGAGTCCGTCCGCGTGATCACGTTCCCCTGGTCGAACGAGCATCGGGTCTTGCGCACGGCGAGTGAACACCTTCTTACTCCATTTCGCCTCCCCTTCAACCACATCGACGTGCTGAACACTGGAATGGCGCCGGTGATGAACCCCTCGTGGTCGTTGGTCATCCACATGAAGACCATGCACGCCTTCACAGCCCCAGAGTCGCTCAGCACGGGCGTCCGGGCCTATCGCCGGCTGAACTACCAGCGCACAGCCCGACTGGCGAGCATGATCATCATCAACTCCGACAGCCTGCGAGGGGAGATCGACAGATTCCTCGAGGTGGATCCGCGGAAGGTGCGGCTGATCCGCGAGGCGGTCGATCACGACGTGTTCAAACCCAGTGACCGTGTCGCCTCCCGAGCCCATCTCACGTTCTACGGAGTCACACGTCCGTTTGTGCTCTTCGTCTCGTCGCTTTGGCGCTACAAGAACTGTGACGGCCTGCTGCGTGCGTGGGCATTGGCGCGACGCGAACTCCCAGGACATCAGCTCGTCATTGTCGGCGCTCCACGAGACGAGCGTTACGCGACCGAGTTGCGGGCGCTCGCCGTCGAGCTTGGCATTGCTGACGACGTCGTCTTCGTCGGTGGGGTGCCACTCGAGGAGACTGCCCGCTTCTACCAGGCAGCCGACCTCCTCGTGTACCCTTCGTTCAACGAAACGTTCGGCCTCCCACTCCTTGAGGCGATGGCCTGCGGCTGTCCAGTCGTCACCTCCAATGTCAGCGCGATGCCCGAGACTGCCGGTGGCGCGGCTCTCCTTGCTGAGCCTCATGACCCGGCTTCGCTTGCAGCCTCCATCCTCACTGCGACCGGTTCCGCGTCGGTCAGGTTGCGAGCGCAGGGATTGCAGCGGGCCCGGCAATTCACGTGGGGTGCAACCGCTGAGGCGACCTTGGACGTGTATCGCGAAGCCGCCGAGCAGCGACGCGGGCAGCGATGAAGGTCCTGGTAACCGGCGGCGCCGGCTTCATCGGATCCCACACTGCTGACCGGCTGCTCGAACTCGGTCACGAGGTCGTCGTGCTCGACGCACTCACGCCGCCAGTCCACCGAGGCGGCCCCCCGTCCTACCTGAGCGCAGCGGTCGAATTCTACGAAGGCGACGTCCGCAACGAGGACCTCCTGCGGAACCTCCTACGTAGGGTGGATGCCGTCTACCACTTCGCTGCCTACCAAGACTACCTGCCGGACTTCGCGCGCTTCTCTGATGTCAACGTCGTCGCGACTTCGCGGCTCTATCAGATCATCGTGGCCGAGCGGCTGGACCTGGCAAGGGTCGTCGTCGCCTCGTCACAAGCCGCCATGGGTGAGGGGCTCTACCGATGCGAGCTCGATGGCGAGGAGGTCCCGGGGATGCGACCCGAGTCAGCTCTCGTGGCTCGGCAGTGGGACATTCCGTGCCCTGACTGCGGAGGGCCGTTGGCGATGCAACCGACACCCGAGCGCGTCTCGAACCCGCAGAACCCGTACGGGATGTCCAAGCTGGCCCAGGAGATGGTCGCGGTACAGTTGGGCCGGCGGTACGGGGTGCCCACGACGGCCCTGCGGTACAGTATCGTGCAAGGGCCGCGGCAGTCCGTCTACAACGCCTATTCGGGCGCCTGCCGCATCTTCTGCCTCCACTACCGTCAAGGCACCGTCCCCACTCTGTACGAGGACGGCAACGCCATCCGCGATTACGTCAACATCGACGACGTCGTGGACGCGAACATCCTGGCGCTCTTGGACGACCGCGCCGTGTGCAATGTCTTTAACGTCGGAGGGGGAGTGCCCGTGAGCACGCGGGAGTTTGCCCAGATCGTCATGCGGCAATACGGCTCCGACCGGCCGGCGATCGTACCCGGAGAATTCCGGTTCGGGGACACTCGCCACATCCTCTCGGACATCACCGCCCTCAGCATGCTCGGATGGTCCCCGAAACGGACACCGGCCGACTCGGTCGCCTCCTATGCAACATGGCTCGAGGGCATTGACAGGCTTGACGGAGTGCTCGACGAGGCGAGCTTCAGCATGCGGTCCATGGGAGTCGTGCGGAGGGCGTCCTCGTGAAGGCGTTCTTGTTGGCGGCAGGGACCGGCAGCCGGCTGCGGCCAATCACGGATCACACCCCGAAGTGCATGCTGCCCATCGGCGGTACCCCACTGATCGATCTCTGGCTCGACGCGCTCCATCGGGCGGAGGTGGACGAGGTGCTCGTCAACCTTCACCACCTTTCCGGCGTCGTGGCCCGGCACCTCGACAAGCGGAGGGGGCCGCCGGTCGTCCACACGTCGTACGAACCAGAGCTCCTGGGCAGTGCCGGCACCCTCCGGCACCACCAGGATTGGGTGCGGGACGAAGAGGTCTTCTTGGTCATCAACGCCGACAACCTGACCGACTTCGACATTCGGCGCCTGACCGAGTTCCACCGAAGTGCTGACACCCCGGCCACCTTGACCGTCTTCCGGGCCGAAGACCCGTCGCGCTGCGGAGTCGTCGAGATCGATGCACACGGCCGAGTCACGGCCTTCAGGGAGAAGCCGGCTGAGCCCGTGAGCAACCTGGCGAACGCCGGCCTCTACGCCTTCCATCCGAGGATTCTCTCGGAGGTCCCCGACAAATATCCGATCGACATCGGGTTCGGCCTGCTTCCACGACTCGTCGGACGGGCACGCGCCTTGCCCTTGGAGGGATACTTCCGTGACATCGGCACTCCCGAGGCCTACCGACAGGCCCTTCGGGAATGGCGGCCCAAGGTCCCGTCATGATCGTCACCCAGACGCCGCTGCGCATCGGACTGGTCGGTGGAGGTACCGACCTCCCGCAGTACTACCTCGAGCATGGGGGACGGGTTCTCAACTGCGCCATTGACAAGTACGTCTACGTCATCGTGAAACAACGCTTCGATGACGACATTTACGTCAACTATTCAAAGAAGGAGATAGTTCCCTGCGTCGAGGACCTTGCGCATGACCTCGTGCGCGAGGCAATGCTCATGACGGGGGTGAAGCATGGCGTCGAGATCACCATGCTCGCCGACATCCCTTCAGCAGGCTCGGGGTTGGGTTCGTCCTCCTCGGTCACTGTGGGCCTGCTGCACGCCCTCTCGGCCTATCAAGGCCGACAGCTGGCCGGCGAAGATCTCGCGGAGCAGGCTTGCACGATCGAAATCGACCTGTGCGGCAAGCACATCGGCAAGCAGGACCAGTACATCGCAGCGCTCGGCGGCATCCGTGATCTTCACTTCGGCCCCGGGCCGAACGTCGTCGCGAGGGAGATCGAGCTGTCCCCCTTCGACCGCCGGGCGCTCCAAAGGCAGATCATGCTCTTCTACACCGGTGTGACCAGGAGCGCCGACGCGATCCTCAACGAACAGTCGGCCAACATCGCCAGCACTCTTCCCCAACTGCACTGCCTGCGCGACCTAGCAGCCAGCACGAGCGAACGTTTGCGCAGCGGAGACGTTGAGTCCCTGGGTAGCGCGATCAGGGTCGGCTGGGAAACCAAGCGACAACTCGCATCCGGCGTGTCGAACGAGCGGATCGATCAGGCGGTCGAACGCGCGCTCGATGCCGGTGCGACCGGCGTCAAGGTGACGGGTGCCGGTGGTGGTGGCTTTCTGCTCGTTATCTGCCCTCCGGAACACCAGCGCGCGGTGAGGCGCTGTCTGCATGCCATGAAGGAACTACCCGTCAAGCTCGATGGCATGGGCTCTCGGGTGGTGCTGAACATCATGCGCGACATCTGGAGCTGAGACCAGACGGAATCCCGAGTGGGCCGGTCCCGGATGGGTCGCACAACTATGAATATTGATCGGGCGTTTTGTTCGGCGTACTCCAGGATGGCGCGGAACGGCCATGCGAGAGCATCAGGAGGAACCTGGCATTCCTCGCGAGCCGTCGCCGCACGGATTCGACGAACCCGAGAGCGGGCCCGCCTTGCGTGTCCTCAATCGATCGGCGGGCCGAGGACTGCAAGACCTGTACTGCGACAAGGGTGAGCACGTTTGTCAGGAGAACCGCTACCGCTGCGCCCGTCACCCCGTAGAGCGTGCACAGCACGGCGACGGCCGCGATGGAGAAAATCAGCCTTCCCACCTGCACCACAAGGAGCGGACCCAATCGGCGTGTAGCAGTGAGGGTAAGAGTAGGCCCGATGCCGAACGCGCCGAAGACCAAGGCGAATGCGAAGACCCGCGCGCTCGGCGCATACGCGACGAATTGGGGGCCGTACAACAACTTGAGCAGGGTGGGTGCAGCGACGAGCACCGCGGCGCCACATGCGGTGGCAGCTGCAACCCCCGCCCCAGTCACCATCCGGGAGACTCTTGCCATGCCCGGCCAACCACGCTCCGCAAGTTGCCTGGTCGCTTCGGGCAAGCCAAAGCTTCCCCCGGCATTGATGACCACCATGGTTGGCCCGGTCACCAGCGCCTGAGACGCCTTCAAACCTCCCAGCGCCGCCGGGCCTAACATGGCGCCCGCCAAAATCAGACAGAGCTGGGTCCCGCCCCAACTGAGCGAGCGCTCGCTGACCAGCCACTTACTCGTCGGCCACCGGGACCAAAGATACGCTCCTCCTCCTCGTAGCGTTGGCCGTACCGAGAACTGTCGAAGGCCGTACAGGGCTGCAACCGCGGCGCCGAGACCCCAGGCGGAGACGACGGCGAACACCGAGTGGCTGCCCGAGAGAAAGACCGCCGCGAACGTCAGCGCCTGCACGGCGTTGAACAAGAGGTCGTTCATGAGGGACTTCCTCGGGTTCCCCTGCATGAAGCCGATCCACCTCCAGTAGTCCTGCAGGTCCAGCAGCACGACCCATGGAGCCACCGACAGCAACCCGATTCCGAAGGTGTGTTGCCCGATGGCCAAGAAGGCCGAGCCCACGGCGGTGAAGATGCACGCGGCCATAAGGCCGAGCACCACTTCTGCCGCAAATCCCCGCCGAAGGAGCTCCTCCTTCTCTTCCCCCCGCAGGTCCCCCAAGATGGCCATGGGATCGGTGATCATCGATCGGTGGATGGTGGTCAACAAGATCCAGCATGTGTACGCAAGCGAGAACGCGCCCAGACCGGCGGGTCCGCTGATGCGCGCCACGACGATTCCGACCGCGAAATTGGACGCCGACGCAACGCATTGGTCGGCCATCGTCGTGGTCATCCGCGTTGCGGTCCCGCTGCGGAAGCGACGCCATGATCTCCCTGACTCGATGGTATGAGTCTGGTTCACGCGTCTCCGAGAGCACGTGTGGACTGATCAACTACCAAGTTGCGGGTCATATGACAATCCGGTCGGACGCAAGGCACTCATTCGCGAGCGAACGCCTGACGAGACAGAGCTTGGCCCCGAGCTCGAGATACCCGAACCGACCAGGCAGTCGAGGAGACGCCCGGCTGAGAAGGCCCTCTGAGGCCGGGCGGTTCTGGCAGGCTCGGGAGCGGCCAGGAGACCTCGAGGCCGCGGTGGAGCCGATGCCGGCGCCTGACCTTTCACCTTCCAACGGGACAGTCCCAGCCGGTGATGGGCAAAAGTCCCCCAAAGGTGTATCTCCAGTTCCCGCCCGACCTCTATACACACGGGGCAAGACACCACCCAGATCCATGGAACTGCATGCCCAAACAGGCGACTCCCCTCAGCTCGGAACGACCCAGACCTCGATGAACACCTCACAGGTTTCCGTTTTCGTCGTCGCCGATGAACGGCTCTTCCGACTCGGACTGGCTCGGCTTCTCAGCGAGGACGATCGTCTGGACGTCATCGGCGTCTCGGAGGGTGAGCCCGAACTCGTCGAAATCTGTAGGGCCTCCCCCGTCGATGTCGTCGTGATGGACGTCCAACTCTCAAAGACCGACGGCATCGATTTGATTCGGTCTCTCGCGTCCTCGTGTCCCAACACCCAAATCTTGATTCTGACATCGGTAGCAGACTGGCGGGTCCGCCCCGCGATGCTCGCGGGTGCCGCGGGTATCCTGCTCAAGGACACGTCCCCTCAAGCAATCACAGCGGCGGTCATCTCGGTTCATCTCGGAGACCAGGTCCTCTGCAACGAGGCAGCTCGATGGTTTCTCGATGACGCGCCTCTGACGCGTTTGACGCAACGTGAATCGGACGTGTTGCGCATGGTGGCTAAGGGAGCCAGCAACTCAGAGATCGCGACGCACCTGCAACTTGGTCAGAAGACGGTTCGAAATTACGTGAGCCGGCTCTATCAGAAGCTCGATCTGACCAACCGCGCGCAAATCGCCACCTTTGCCGTGCACGCGGACATCGTCCACGAACCTGGGCGGGATCAGCTGGCTCCGACCGAAGACGGGCCATTGGTAGAGAGCTTGTGAACAAGCACCCACTCATTATGCGAATCTCTCTCCACCGACGCCACAGCGCTGACGTGATATCCAGGGAGATCGGCGCTCCAGGTATCAATTGTCGTGCGGGTCACTCTTTCGTCGTGCCGGTCACTATCTCATTGAAGAGTACGTGGCCTGCTTCCCTGGAGAGTGCGTTGTCGGCGTGCCAGGCGACGAGGAGGGCACTCAGTTGACCGAGCAGAGGCTGAATGTGCGGCGCGTGCTGTGGATCTTGCGCCAGCAGCGCTCGTTCGTTGCTGCGTGCGTTCTGGTCGGTGCGCTGATCCCAACGGCGTGGGTCCTTTGGCATCCGATGACGTACAGCGCCACGTCACTCGTCCTCGTGCCAAATTTCGACGGGAACGCCTCGTCGCAAGGATCGAGCGGAAACGGAGCTCCCTCGGCCAATAGCAACCTCACCGACAGCGAGATCGCCGTGAGCTCCGCCGTACTGGACAGGGCAAGATCGATTGTGACCCCTCCCATGACGCTGCAAACAGCCCAGCAGCGCGTCAGTGCGACCGCGCTGGCGACGAACCTTGTACAGATCAAGGCGACGGGATCCTCCCCTGGTGCCGCCGAGGCGTTGGCTAACGCCGTGGCCAACCGACTGGTCTTCTTCCTCACCTCATCTGACGTGTCGGGTGGACAAAGCGGCCTATCGGGGCTCGAAGCTCAGGCATCTGAGTTGACCAAGCAGGTGAACAAGTACGACCAGGAGATCCAAGCCGCACAAGCCGCGATCGCCCGCGCCGCACCAACGTCAGTTGCGGCCCAACAGAACACCCAGCTTCTCGGCTCGTTGACCACAGCCCGGGCGGATGCGTCGCTGCAACTGCAGAGCGTGAACAGCCAGATCGCCGCGTCGAAGTCCAACATCGCCGCAGCGAATGCTGGCACCGAAGTCATCCAGAACGCCGCATCGGCAACCATCCCTTCGCTGGGCAGCCGGATTCTCCCGGTCGTCGTTGGTGCAGTTCTTGGTTTCCTGATCGGCTGCGCCTTCGTGATAGTCCGCCAGCGGGAGGCCAACCTCCTCATGACCCGCGACGAGATTGCCCAAGCCGCCGGCGTGCCTGTTCTGCTCTCCGCCACTGTCGGGCACTTGAGCAGATCCTCAGAATGGCTGGCGCTGTTGCGCGAGCACGAGCCGGCCGTGACCGAGTTGTGGAATGTTCGCAAGTTGCTCAGCCACTTGGACGTTCCCGAGGTCGGGAGGCAGGTTCTGACGGTCGTGACGCTGACCGATGACAGCTCGAGCGTGGCCGCGGTGGCACACCTTGCCGTCGCTTCTGCGACAATGGAGATTCCTACTTCCCTGGTCCTCACCTCGGACGACTCGGGATCACGCGGGCTGAGCGACGCCTGCGACTCTCTCACTGCGCTTCACGAGACGGCGCGACCCAATCTTACGCTCTTCAAGGGCTCGCCACCGGTTGACGACGCCGAGGGCGCTCTCACCATCATCTCGATTGTGCTCAACCCCGATCAACCCACGCTTCCCGCGTTTGTGGCGCGCGGGATGGTCGTTCTGGCGATCTCAGCTGGTTTCGTGAACCAGGAACATCTCGTCCGAGTGCTGCTCGCTATCGGAGATGAAGGCCTGCCCATCAAGGGTGTGTTCGTCACCAATCCAATGCTCACCGATCGGACGCTCGGCACGTTTCCCAATGCGGACGAACAGGTGACTCAGTTGCTACAACGACCCCCCGTGGAATATTGGCCTGGCGGTGCCGACGCGCTGTGACGACCATGCGAGAAGGACCAGATTTTCCGGACCTAGGTGGCACCACCACGGCGCGCACGACAACGGAGCGTGAGGTGGTCCTCTCTCCGCCCAGCCCCTCCTCAGAGCCTCAACCCCCCGTCGTCCTTGTCGGTCGGCTGGTCAGTATTCGGTACGTGTTAAGCGCCCTTCGCCGTCGTCGCAAGGTCTGGCTCAGCCTCGCCGCACTTGGCCTCCTGGTCGGACTCGGCTTCCACCTCGTCGTGCCCCGCAGTTACAGCGCATACTCAACTCTGTACCTCGCTCAGCCTCCGGGGATCGATCCGGCGGTCGGCATAGCAAACGACATGGCACTCCTACAGACCACCGCTGTCGGGCAGCGAGCGGTCAGTCTCTTGGGCGAACACTCTCTCAGTCCTTCGAGCTTGCTGGGCAAGGTGCCCGGAGTCGTAGAGAGCGAAGACGTGCTGAGGCTGAATATCGCCGGCCCCACGAAGGACGAAGCCGTACGAAGGGCCAACGCAGTCGCTACAGCGTTTCTCGATTTTCGTGCTGAGAGACTGCAACAACAGACCGCCGCTGCCGACAAAGCCCTGAACAAGCAGATCAGACTCCTGCAGCAGCAGATAAGCCAGTTGAGCGCCACCATCAGCGGACTGGAGGACTCCTCGTCGCCGAGCGAGGAGCTCACCAACCTTGTCAGCGAGCAGTCGTCCGATACGAGCAACCTCACCACCCTCGAACAGTCCGTGCAGCAGAACCAACTGGCCAGCATCGCGGTCGTCAGTGGAAGTCGGATTGTCACTCCGGGAACCTTGGTTCCAGCATCCACCGCCAAGCTCTTCATGCTCAGCGGCCTCAGCGGCCTCATCGGTGGCCTGGTGATCGGTGTCGCCTATGTCGCGGTGCAGGCTGTCGTGACTGACCGGATCCGGCGTCGGGACGAGCTGGCCTCGTTGCTCGGCGCTCCCGTCGAGTTGAGCTTGCGGCCAGTGCGCCATTCGAAGTGGCGTCCCGAGAGGTGGTTCAAGCAGTCCGCTCTCGAACAGCGAGCGCAGGTCGATGCCCTCTCGGGCTATCTGCGCCTACGCGGGGTACCCCAAGGAGAACGGACAACGCTCCTCGTGGTCGTCCTGGACGACCTCGCGGTCCCCGCCGCAGCCCTGGCGGAGCTTGCGAAACGCCTCTGCGACGAGGGCGAATCCGTGCTCGTCGTGGATCTCACGAGCGACCGCCTCCTGGCGCGGGGACTGAGCGATCTCCCGGTCGAGGATCCATCGCTGGCCGACCACCCGGGCGGCAACTTGCATGTGTTCACGCCGTCCCCAGACGAGATGAGCGAAGTCACCGAGTCACCGTGGGTTACGGCCCAGACCGAAGCGCACGCTGTCCTGGCCTTAACGACGATCGATTTCGCCAAGGGCGCGTGGCATCTCGGCTGGGCTAAAGAAGCGGTCGTCTCGGCGACCGCTGGTCGCTCGAGCGCCAAACGGGTCAGTTCAACGGCGGTCCTACTTCGTGCGGCTGGGATCACGATCAGGTCCGGGGTTCTGATCGGGGCGGATGCCGAGGACGACTCGATCGGTCTTCTCCGGCCGGATACCCCATTGGTGGGGCTGCCGGTCGTCGACGGCGTCATTCCCTCATGACCAGCCGTGAATTTCGTCTCTAACGCTCCCCTGACCCCCGAGCTGTCCCCTCAGCTCGCCCGTGATTGGGGATTGCTCGCCGGACCGAACGAGCGGTCGATGCGTCGACGGGTCGGCTGGGTTTGGGGACTCCTGTTCTTCAACGTCATGACCTACATGGCTGGTTCGACGAATCTCATTCCTCTTCCGCACCAGATAGGCAAGGCTCTCCCCGAGATTGCGCTGGGAACAGCCCTCATCCTCATTTTGACGACGAACAAGAGGCTCCTGGTCAGGCCAAACATCCTGCTCCTTCTATTAACGGCAATGTGTCTGTTCGCAGCAATCATGAGTTTTCGCGGCTACACGGGCTTCGGTTCAATAATCCGTTGGGTCAGATTCGTCGTTTTCGTCAGCGTGCTGTGGCTGACGACACCCTGGTGGGGGCGTCGCGACTTCATGATCCTCCAATTTCAACGACGGGCGCTCATGGTCGTCGTCGGCACTGTCCTTCTCGGACTGGCGATCTCGCCGCACAGGGCCTTCAATGCCGGCGGCGCGCGATTGGCCGGTATCGTCTGGCCGGTTCCGTCGAACGAGGTGGTGCACTACGCGGCGGTGCTCGTCGGGATGACCGTCATGTTGTGGCTCGCAGGAGCGTCGAGGTCAAGGTGGACAGGGGTTGTCATCGCCGTGGCTCTCGTCGTTGTGCTCCTCACTCACTCCCGGATTGGACTGATCGCGATGCTGGCCGGGATCCTTGTTGGCGGTTTGAGCCTCTTCCTCAGCCGCCAGCGAGTTCGGCGGGCCTTCGTGGTGGCGATCGTGGTGTTGGCGATCGGTGCTCTCAGCTTTGCCCCGTCCATAACCGGGTGGTTCGAGAGAGGTGAGAGCTCTCAGGCGCTGAGCAACCTCACGGGGCGCACCAACGTCTGGTCTGCCCTCCTCGTTCAGCCTCGGACCGAGGCCAACACCCTCTTTGGGTACGGGATGTCCAACAACGGGTTCAATGGACTTCCGATCGACTCTAGCTGGTTGGCGACCTATCAAGATCAAGGCCTCGTCGGTGACGTCCTGATCGGTTTAGTGTTGCTCTCCCTCCTCCTCGTTGCGCTCATCAGCCCGCGCGGTCCGGGGAAAGCCGTTGCGCTCTTTCTGGTTGTCTACTGCGCGATCTCATCCATCACAGAGACAGGTCTCGGGCAACCGTCGATCTATATCTTGGATTTGGTCGTAGCTATGTCGGTGCTGATGTCTCCTTTGGTGCCGATGCCTCGGTCAGCTCAAGGGTCGTAAGGAACGCCGGCCAACTATTCTCTGATCGGCGACCCCGAAAAGGCCTTCATAGTCCGGCTTGGGAGCGGCGGACCTTTTCTCGACATTGTGGGGTTTTGACAAAGTCAACGAAGGCGGAGGTTGCGTCCTATGTCGTCAGCCCACCAGGCAGGACGCATGAATGGCCACGCACGCCTTCTCGAACTCGTGTTTCATCGTCTGAGGCGTATGGAGACTGTCAGAATGAACACATCGATCGATCTCATATTTGATCAGGTTGAGGTCATTGTCCTTCGACTCGAGCCTCGTACGTAGGTCCAGTTCGGCCATGCGGTCTCATCCACCAAGACCCTCATCCACCAAGACCTACGACTGACCCGTTCCTGCGATTTCTGCCGCCGGTCATCGCTTGATCGGCCATCCATCTCACGATCACACCGATGCGGGAACCTGGAAGAAGGCAACCGTCTTTGCTGCATTCGAGCTTCACACTCTAGGCGTGTCTTCAATCCCGAACGCGCAGAGTGCGGACGCTGACGTTTGTAGAGAATCTATCTATTCCACGACCGCACTCGAGCGCCGCCACACCAGCGCGGCGGGGATTCGGCGACGACCGACCGCTGGCCCGCCAACAAGCTCAGAGAAGATGTGAGCTCGCGCTGAGCGGCGGCGCCAGCCGGTCACGATCCGACATCACGGTCACGGGGAGCGGCCACGGAATGGCCAAGTCTGGATCGTCGAACGCAATCGAGATGTCCTCGCAAGGGTCATGGGGCCGGTCGATGCGATAGAAGACGTCCGCGGGTTCGGTGAGGGACTGAAACCCGTGCGCGCACCCCGCCGGAACGTAGATCGAGACTTGGGTGTCTCCATGAAGCTCGAAGCTCTCCCAATTGCGGTAGGTCGGCGACGAGGGTCGCAGGTCGACGATTACATCGAAGATGGCGCCATACGAACAACGCACCAACTTGGCCTCGCCGTCCCCCCGCCGGAGGTGAAGGCCTCGCACCACACCGCGTGACGAACGCGACACGCTGTCCTGGCTGAAGCAAGCCGCATCGATGCCGGCAGAACCCACCACCTCTGTGTCGAAAGTCCGGCAGAAGAAGCCGCGCTCGTCACAGTGCGGGTCAGGAATGAACATCATCGCCCCGGCGACGCGCGGGACGTCGCGAACCTTCATGACAGGCGCCTCCGATCGAACGTTTCTACGAAGCCCACATCATCCCGGCTCGGCACGGCGTGCACCGAGGTCACTCGGGCGGGAAACCGCTCGAGCCAAGTGGTGTGCAGATGAAAAACTGCTCGACCGCCAGGAGTGGACTGAGGAGTGGGACGTTCATATTGAAGTGCATGTTTCCGAACTTCACAATGCGTCGATTCGGTTGCTCGTGTTTCCAGTTGTGCGAGGCTGGAAATTGCCTCCGCACGTGGAAGTATCGCTCGAGGTCCGATCTGAATTTGTCCAGCGGTTGGACGTTGCTGAAGGCGGAATAGATCTTGCTGTTGCGATGTCCGAAATTGGTGTACGAAACGACGAATGACCCGCCGTCCTGCAACAGCAATGAGATTTCCGAGAACTTTTGGGACTGACGATCCCCCAGGTATTCGAAGACACCCTGTGCGACGACGATGTCGAACCGCCGGCCGTCGAAGGAAATGGGGTTCTCGAGAATGTCGAGCTCGCGGAAGTTCGGCGCCGGATCGTGGATCGCGATGTCCATGCCGTAGTAATGAACGTTCTTGGGCAAGAGACGCATCAACGTCCCTGGACCGCAACCGATGTCGAGAAGGGTGGACTCTCTGCCACGGGCCAGCTTGCCGATGATCCGGGCGGACTTCTGCAGGCGATACCAGGGCTCGCTGAACTTCAGGTTCTCTTCGTTCCAGAACTCGCGCTTGTAGTACTCCGCGGCACCCGTCGTGCCAGCCTCGGGCACGCCTCCAGCTGGGCTCGTCGAACCCGTCACAGTCACCCCAATTCACCGCTGTGAGGTAGCCCGACGGAGACCGGAGCGGCGAGGGCCTCAGGTGCATCGAAGAGCACGGTCGACAGCTTCGCGAACTGCTCGTTGAGCTGAAGCACGTTCTCGGCGTTTCGCTCTTGCATGTAGTGACGGAGCTCCGCAGAGCGACCCTCGAGCTCCTCAAATTGGACCTTCAGCCTCGCCATGTCCAGCGTGTCGACCGATTGACAGTACCGCTCCAGCCCCATGCCCGCCATCAGCACATCGTGTTTGGGTGAGTATCCAATCGATACGGTCGGCTTGCACAACTTCAATGCACAGATGAGGTTGTGGTACCGCATCGCGATCACGCTGTTCACCTGCTGCATCGCGACCATCACATCGCGAAAGCTGTGCACAGGATCGGAGATGATCCGGGACGGCTCGAGGTCCAAACGCGTCGAGCGAACGTGCTCGAGGATCCTCTGCAGGACGGCGTCGTCCGAACCGTTCGCGTCTCCGACGAGCAGGCGGACCCTGCGGCCGCTGTCCAGCAACCACAAGACGAGCTCCTTCATCTGGTCGACGTACGCGGCGTAGATTGCGTCCCCGCGTCGTCGGTCGTCGTTGGAGCCCCAGTACGCCATCACCCCGACTCCCACCAGGTCCGTCTCGCCGGGATCGGGCGGGCATCCTGGACCTTCAGACTCGTCTTGAGGTGTGGGCAGGGCGAAGACGAGATCGGGATAAACGGCGTCATGGTCGACGTCCAGACCTCGCAACCGCATGGCCTCACGCGCTCCGGCGTCACGGTAGGAGCGGTACAACGCAAGTCGTGCGGCCGTGTTGGAGAACAAGCGAGTGACCGGATGCTTGATCGCTCCGGCCCCAACGCTGACGTAGGCCACCTTGGTGCGGAAGAGCCGGCCCCATGCACTGAGGAGGAACAGCGAGTAGGGCATGGCCCACGGCCACAGGGGTAGGCTGGCCTCGAGCACGCCCGCACCCGGGACCATCACGACGTCGTGGCGGCGAACCCATGCCCCCGTTCGGAACGTGTCGAGGACCTTTCCGACAACCTTGAGGGGGACGGCCGCGGCACCAGAGACGCGCCCCTCGAACCTGTGTTGCCAGAACAAGGCGACGGCCGACATCCCGTACAGTTCCGTCACCCTCTCGGGTCCGGAGCACATGGCGTCGATTACTGCGTCGCCGTGCTGCGACCGGATGTAGCTGACCAATGACTGCATGGAGGCATCGTTTCCGATGTTGCACGCCCCGAGGTGACCGAACAGGCCGACCCGGGGAGGCCCCCGGCGGTCACGCCTTCCGATGAGCTGCATCACGCAGCCTCCCTGCCGAGACCGGCAACAATGGCGTCGACGGCGATCTCGGGCGCGCCTCCGGAGTTCCCTTGGGCTGCCACCGGTCGGGCCCCGGTCGTTGTGTGCAGTTCTCCGCAACGACGACCGTTCGGGTGCTCAAGATGCATGGAGCTCCTCGACGACTGGCGGCGCGAAGACCAAGGTAGAGCCGGGAGGTGGAGTCCCGAACAGCTTCTGTACCGTCTCCTCGTCGAAGGACTGCCCGTCCGCGACCCTGCGAAAGTCGCGAATGGCAGTGCCCGTGCAGCCGACGTCCACCAGCGGAGCGCCGCGATGTGCGGCAAGGTCGGCAACATCGACCGTCCGAAAATCGACGCTGAACCTCGCCCTCCCGGACGTGTTTGGGATGGATGCATGGATCTGTGCCCCTGAGAACAGCAGCACGTCCCCTGGCGCCGGGACCACAACCAGGTCGTCCACCGGTGTGTAGTCCACCGCCGCCGGACGCACCTGCTGTTCGCTCGAGATCTGTGACACCGTGCCCAGGCGGGCAGTGTTGTTCCTGTAGTAGTCGAACTCACCGGAGGTGTTCGCAACGGCTCGGTCGAAATTCCGAGGATCAAACCTCATGCAATTGTCGGCACGAAGCGCGAACACGGGGAGCCACCAGTTGATCTGTTGCGCTGGCGCGCTGTACCAAGTGTCACGGTGCCAGGGGAAGGCGTACGCGATCCCAGTGGTGAGGTGCCCGGTCGGGAAGGACGTGCGAGGCTTTGGCAGGTCGTAGTGGGTTCCTTTAGCGCTGAACCCAACCTCACGAATGATCTTGCAGACGAGTTCCTTCGACCTTGGGGAATGGATGAAGCGGGGCTTCCACGACCCGAGCAACCTCGCCATCTCCGCCTTGTCGATGTACTCGTGTGCGCGCTCCGGATCGTGAGGCTTGAAGAGGTCGGCGAGTTGCTCTCGTGTGTAGTCGACGAACTCGCTCACCGAGCACAATCTTGTGAGGACGACCAAGTCTCCTCGGTAAAGGGACTGCCGCAGATGCCGGGGCCGAACGTCGGGATCGATGAACAGAGTCATCCTGCGAGTTTCTCCGCGCCGGTGGCGTGGTCCTGCGTACGCGGCTCCGCCGCCCGGCTCTTCGACGACGGCAGCGGCAACACCCGCACTACGGTCTTCGTGCACGCGAACGCCTCTGCGTATGGTGCTCGGCACTCCATACCACGGAGCCGCGCCAATCCAAGGAAGACCTCCTCGTCCCACCAGTCGCGGCTGGCCTGAGACGGGAAGCACTTGTGCAAGAGTTCGACCTTTCGGTGCGCCACGTCCGACATGAGCGGAACGTAGACCGACGGACGTCCGAGGTCGCCGTCCCACTTCGGGATCTCGTACGAGAGGGACAGATGGTTTCGGAACACGGTCGGCAGCACCTCACCGATCGTCCGATGGTCCTGATGGGCATCGTTGGGTGACGGCGCCAGGATGAGATCGGGCGCGCATGCCTGCGCCACCCCCTCCAGGATGTCCTTGACGCGATCCCAGACTGCGGGGAGCCGACCCTCCGGGAGATCGTGCAGGTCGATGTCGAGGTTCGCTTCGGGGAGGAAGGCGGCCGCGGCGGTGCGTGCCTCCAGGTGACGCTCCGCCGTTCCGGTGAGGACGACGAATCGGGCATGCAGCTCGGGCTGGCTCTCGGCGAGAGTGAGCAACGTCCCTCCCGCCCCAATCTCGATGTCATCCGGATGAGCACCAATCGCCAACACCGACAAGCTGCCCTCCGCCGGGAGCTCTAGATGAAAGGGAAGCATGACCGAGGTCAGCGCTCCGCCGGCGGTGGAGCACCTCGAGTGCCGGCCACGCCGGAGGCGGCGTCAACGCTCATGGTGGACAGGCCGGAGCGCTCCGGGTCCCAGATCATCCAGGGGCAGTCGGCGCGCTGGTACCGCTCGTCGAGTTGTGCTCGCTCCTTCACGGTGTCGGCAGGTGACCAGTAGCCCTTGTAGGGGTAGGCGATCACCCGGCGTTGACGCACAAGACGGAGGAGCGCGTCCTCCACGAGGTCTTCGTCCTCGTTGAGGTCGTCGAAGATCTCTGGGCGGAGGAGGAAGTAGCCGCCATTCTCCCAGTGGCGGAGGTCGCGCATGGGCGTGACGCCAGTGATAAGACCGTTGTCACTGATGTCCACCGCATGGTGAGAAGATTGCGGCGGGATGGCCAAGAGGCTCGCCACTGCGTCGGTCGTAACGAATCGCTCGATCATGTCGGGGAGTGGCGCGTCCGTCAGGACGTCTGCGTAGTTCGCCATGAACATCGGCTCGTCCTCGACGAAACGACGAACTCGGCGCAGCCGCTCGCCAATGGGGGAATTCAGGCCGGTGTCCACGAACGTGATCCGCCAGTCGGAGATGTCGGTCCTGAACAGCGTCGGCTCGCGTGCACCCTGCTCGAGCACGAAATCGTTGGAGCGAGTTTCGTCATAATTGAGGAAGAAGTCCTTCACAGCGGAGGCCCCGTATCCGAGACACAGAACGAAGTCGGTGTGACCGAAGTGGGCGTAATAGCGCATCACGTGCCAAAGTAACGGACGCTCCCCCACGAGGGCCATCGGTTTAGGTCCGGTCGTTACGCCGTCGCGCATTCGCATGCCGAGTCCGCCGCAGAAGAGGACGACCTTCATTGACTCACGCTCCCTCAGACGATCTCGAGCTCTGGAATCGGAAAGATCAATCGCGCCCCCCATGATCGGACGTACGCCAGCTGCTCGCTGATTTCGTCCCTCAGGTTCCAGGGCAGGACAAGGACGTAGTCCGGGCGGGTCTCGGCCAGATGGTCGGGCGCGTAGATCGGGATATGGGTGCCGGGCAAGAACTTCCCTTGCTTGACCGGGCTGCGGTCAACCGTGTACTGGAGGAGGTCCGATCGGATCCCGCAGTGGTTGAGAAGCGTGTTGCCCTTTCCGGGCGCACCGTACCCCACGACGGTTTTCCCCTCTCTCGCTGCGTTCATCAGGAAGTCGAGCAGGTCGCTCTTGATCCGCAAGACCTCGCTTGCGAACCCCGCGTGGCCAGACAGCGTGTGCAGGCCGGCGAGCTTCTCCTCTTCGAGGACCATCTCTACACGCGGGGTGGGTTCACCCGAGTGCCCCTCGGGGCGGGCATAGACGCGCAGGGAGCCACCGTGAGTCTCGAGCTCTTCGACATCGACCACGCGCAAGTCCGCTGTGCCAAGAGTCCTGGAAGCAGTGAGGAGCGAGAGATACGAGTAGTGCTCGTGATAGATCGTGTCGAACTGACCCCGCTCCATCAGGCGCAGGAGGTGGGGAAGCTCCAAAGTGACCAAGCCCGAGGGCTTGACGAGTGACCGCAGGCCTGCTGCGAAGTCTCGGATGTCGGGGACGTGCGCGAAGACGTTGTTCGCGACGACCAGATCGGCGAGCCCGCGCTGTTCGGCAATCTCGCTTCCCGTCGTGGAACCGAGGAACTGCACCACCGTGGGGATACCTTGCGAATGGGCCGTCTCGGCCACGTTCTTCGCCGGCTCGATGCCCAGCACGGGAATTCCCCGAGCCAAGAAGTGCTGGAGGAGGTAACCATCGTTGCTCGCCACCTCGGTGACGAGGCTGTCCGCCGTGAGGCCGAGGCGATCGACCATGGAGTCTGCGAACCGCTTGGCATGGGCCACCCAGGTGTCCGAGTACGACGAGAAGTAGGCGTAGTCGGAGAAGATCTCTTCACCGGAGACATACGCCGGCAGCTGCACGAGGAGGCAGGACGGGCACTGACGGACGTGTAGCGGGTAGAACACCTCGGGCTCGTCGAGCTGATCGGCCGCGATGTAGCTCTCGCACAGTGGAGACATCCCCAGGTCGACGAACGTCTGAGTGAGGCGCGCACCGCACAAACGGCAGTCACACTGCGACGACATGGCTCCTCGATTTGACCAAGAGTGAACAAAGGGAGAAGAGGTGCTGACCAGCGCTCTGATACGCGGCGAGGGACCCTAGAGGGGGAGTTGGGGTCCCAAATTGCGTGGTGTGACACTCGGTACCGGCGCCCTACCGAGCGAACCGCTTTCAGGGCCTTTGGAGGTATCACAGCACAGGAATTTCCGCTCTGTTTCAGATATTGAGCAGTGTTGGGTCGATACGAGGCCCTGCAGGAGCGGCGGCCCCGGGTGGTCGCGCGTGTCAGTCGAGAGGAGGCCGTGATGGGTGCCCCGGCCTGCCGCTCGTGCGCTGGGCGCTGCGGTGACCTGGTGCTCGATCTGGGGAACCAGCCCGCGTGCGACCATTTTCCGGGGGTCGAGGACCCAGGCCCGGATCCTCGCTATCCGCTGCAGATGTGGTTGTGCTCGTCCTGTGGCTTGGCGCAGCTTCTCTGCGAGCCCACCTCGGCGGAGGAGCCGCTCGGCACCGAGCCCGCGGCGCTGGTCGCACAGGCGGCCGAGGCCGTGGAGTGCCTCGCACGTGAAGGCTGGCTGGCCGGCCGAAGCCGGGTCGCCGAGTTCCCCAGTCCCCACGGAGGCTCCTGGCTGGGCCTGATGGCCGACCACGGCGTCGCATCGGTAGCCGATGCTGGGCCGGCCGACTTGGTGATCGACTCCTTCGGCATGATGCACGAACCCGATCAGTCTTCCGCGCTCGCCCAACGAGCGGCCCGGGTATCCCCCGGGGGAGCCCTCTTGCTGCAGTACCACTCCCTGGACACGATCGTCCGCCTCGGTCAGTGGAGCGCCCTTCGTCATGGGCATTACGCCTACTACTCGACCTCTGCGCTGGTCGGCATGCTCGAAGCCGTCGGCTTCAGCCCAGCCGTGGCGTGGCGCTTCGACCTCTATGGGGGCACCGTGCTGCTGGCTGCCACCCGGAGGCCGAGTCGGGCCCTCCCGTTCGACGGCTCCGTCGAGATGCTCCTGTCGGACGACGCGCGTCTGGGAATCCGTGACCCCGCCAAGGTCGGACGCTTGCAGGATCACGCTGAGGAACACGCGCAGGGCCTACGCGATTGGCTGGTCGCCCAGCGCATCGCGGGCAGGAGCGTCGTGGGTTACGGCGCGGCGTCGCGGGCAGTCGCGCCCCTGTGTCGAGCCGGCGTGGATCGCAGACTCCTGCCTGCGATCGTCGACACGTCACGATCGAAGCACGGACTCCGCATGCCTGGAACCGACGTTCCCATCGTCAACCCCGAGGTCCTCACGGCTCGTACCCCAGACGCTGTACTTCTCTTCGTACCGGATCTGCTCACAGAGGTGCGCACGGCCTTTCCAGAGGTCGAGAGATCCGGCGGCCAGTGGGTGGATTCCGAAGCTTTGCGAGCCGCTTGCTGAGGAGGACGAAGTACTGAGGGAACGCGCGATCTAGGCTTGCTTCCGTGCGCGTTCCGCCGGTTGCGGACGTGCAATGGCCTGCGTGGCCGCATCGTGTGAAGAGGCGACCTCAGGGGGTCGCAGACCTTGTCGTGTCACAGTACGACGCGCAACAGGTCCGAACCGTCCAGTCATCCAGCGGGCCAGCGTCCGATAGCACTCCCGGCGATCTACATCGGAAACAGGCGCCCGCTGAATCGCGAGGATGTATCCAAAGAGATACTCGCCGTACAGTCGAACTGTCGGGTGTCGCATGCGGCTGGCTCGGCGGGGATCGAGGATCGAACAGCGGTCGCGGACACCAGCCATCGCTCCACTCTGGCCACCATGTTCCCGGCGGAAGTACAACCGCTCAGGGACCATGTGAAAGGGTCCGTACAAGGCAAGTTCTGCGGTGAGGACACGGTCGGCGAAGTGGTAGCTGCCGTGAAGCCCCGTTCGACGGAGCACACTCGTTCGCACGACACCGCCTTCGTCATCGCCCCATCCGTCGAAGAGCATGCTCCGGAACCTGTCAGGAGCGCGGAGAGCGTCGGTCGCAACCGTGTAGTCGACGAGCCTCTGCACCGTGCCGGTGGAATCGATTACCGATGACCAGGAGTGGGCGAGCACGAATCGGGGGCACTCATCGAGAACCTCGACACAGCGCTCGAGGAGCTCCGGGGCATAGCGGTCGTCGTGCGATGCATGCTTGAACAGCTCGCCGCTGGCCTTCATGATCACGAAGTTGTGGTTCGGAGCGCTCCCGATGTTGTTCGGCTGGCGAAAGTAGCGGATCCTCCGATCCTGGCTTGCGTAGTGGCGGCAGATCTCAGCGGTGCCATCCGTTGACGCGTTGTCCGAGATGATGAGCTCGAAGTCCTCGAAGCTCTGGCACAAGAGGGACTCCAGTGAATCCGCCAAATACGTTTCCCCGTTGTGCACGGGGAGGCCGATGCTGACCCTCGGCACCGCCCTGACGGGGCCGTACGCCCGCTTTGGCGCCGTGGCTCTCGTCAACCTCGCCACCGACCTCGGACTTCGGCGGTCGTGATCGGTCACTCGATGCCTTGCGCACTAGGTTGGAGGCGCAGCATCTCGTCGATGAGACCATCCGAGAGCAGCTCTTGGATCCGTCGGAGTCGGACGTAGCGCGACGAGACGAAATCGTCATAGCTGAAGTCATAGTCCGTGTACGCCCGGACGAGCTCCTCGACCCCTGCGGGCACGCTCCACTGGAGGGTCAACTCGGGAAAGGTCTCTGTCAGCTTCGAGAAGTCGACGCGATAGTTCCGTAGGTCTGGTCCTGCGTTCTCAGCCAGCAAAACTGTCGACCCGGGGACCGCCTCGCGGACCATCGCTGCGATGTCGCGGACCTGCACATTGTCCTCGGCCCGCCCGACGTTGAACGCCTCGTCGTGCACGAGCTCGCGCGGTGCCTCCAGCACGGTCAGGAATGCGCGACAGATGTCCTCCACGTGTACCAACGGCCGCCACGGCGTCCCGTCACTGTCGAGGCGTACCTCTCCCGTGGTCATCGCCACCGCCGTCAAGTTGTTGACCACGATGTCGAGGCGCAGCCGAGGCGAGAAGCCATACGCAGTGGCGTTGCGAAGGTAGGTCGGGCTGAACGAATCGTCGGCCAGGAGGCTCAGCTCGCGTTCGGCCATGACCTTCGTCTCGCCGTAGGGCGTCACCGGGAAGAGCTCCGCTTCCTCGGTAACGGCCCGCGAGCCGGCGGCGCCGTAGAGGCTGCACGAGGACGCGAACAGGAAGCGTCCAACGCCCGCCTTTTTGGCCGCCCGGCCCAGGCGCAGCGTCCCCTCGAGGTTCACGGAGTAGGTCGCCTGGGGGTTCAGGTGGCCGAGCGGGTCATTGGACAAGGCGGCCAGACAGATCACGGCGTCGTACCCGGCGAAATGGGCAGGCTCGGCGTCCCTCATGTCGAGCCTGGGTCGGGCGCCGGTTTCCTCCGGTCCCGGGCCGAGGTCGCAGCCTTCGTAGAGGCCGAGGTCGAAACCTTCTACCGTGTGTCCGGCCGCGCGCAAGAACGGAACGAGGACGACACCGATGTAGCCGCGATCACCTGCGACGAGGACCCTCATTGGTAACCCCTACGATCATCATTCTGCGAACGTGCCGCGAGGCGACCCGCTGAGAAGTTAGAGCACGACGGTCCACTGCTGATACGGCAGCAGCCCCGTCTCGCACGCACGAGCTCACCGCCTGGCCCGGCGGCAACGGGCAGAACCTATATGCGATCCCGCGTCACAGGCGCTCGGCATCCACCAGTAGTAGCCGGTCAGCCAGACGCAGCTCGTGCAGTAGAACCAGGGGCTGGACTGGAAGTTGCCGCTGTACGAGGGGACGGCGGACCGTTTCCTAGACGGCTCGACACACCGTCCATGAATCGTTAGATCGCAATGGCTACTTCACAGCTGCGTCATGACGCAGAGAGCCCGTACGAGTTGAGGGCGTAGTTGAGCGTGGCGCCATCGGTGTGGCAGATCTCCCACCCGAAGTTGATCTGGGCCACCCCCACGGTCGAGGGCACGTCCCCGGCGATGATCAGGTAGTCCAGCACGTCCTT